>ERZ777011.13-NODE-13-length-301515-cov-23.285066_pt1 | contig 301515 bp, 259 predicted proteins | sample MGYA00374964_ERZ777011 | MGnify/ENA primary metagenome ERZ777011 (study PRJEB29310, sample SAMD00008975) | mouse gut metagenome | study: EMG produced TPA metagenomics assembly of the Metagenome analysis of fecal microbiota from mouse which was promoted... | reverse complement strand
ATAAACCAGCAGATTTACAGTCTGCCCCATTTGGCCACTCTGGTATTCGCCCTTGGAGTGTAATAGAATTTTTGGTCTACTCACTCAGTGAGCCTCTTGTCGGATTCGAACCAACGACCCCGAGATTACAAATCACGTGCTCTGGCCAACTGAGCTAAAGAGGCGTCTTAAATGATCTCTTAATGACCTCGGGCGTGGTTGATCGCCCGTGAAATCGTTTGCAAAGATATAGCCTTTTTTTGTTCTGCCAAAAAAAAACGGACTTTTTTTTGCGAGTTTGGCCATTTTTGTCGTGTTGTGTGTTTTTTTCACTATGTTTGCATAGGGTTGAAGGGGTCTTTAGGATATAAGGAGGGGATATTTATAACATTGATCATGAGAGTCGTGTTTTATGGAAAATAGCGTTGCGGAGCGTCTTGGAGCGCTCAGAGAGGTGATGACAAGGTGTGGAGTAGGGGCTGCCGTGATACCGCAGAGTGATCCTCACCAGAGTGAATATCTTTCGTCTCACTGGCAGTCGCGCCGGTATCTTTCGGGTTTCACGGGATCGGCAGGCACGTTGGTTGTTACATTGTCGGAGGCTTTGTTGTGGACCGATTCCCGATATTTCATACAGGCGTCAGTCCAGCTTGCCGGCAGTGGTATCAAGCTTATGAAGGATGGCCTGGCGGGTACGCCTTCGATCAATGCATGGCTTGCGGCTAATATGGTGCGTGGCGGCAAGGTGGGCGTCAACGGGTGGCTTATCTCGGCGGATGCAGCCCGTGGCATGGAAAATGCTCTTCAGCAATATGACCTCTCGTTGGATTTTGCGTTTGATCCGGTTGACGAGCTCTGGCCTGACCGTCCCGCACTTCCAAAAGGGAAGGCTTTTGTGCATGAACTTAAGTATGCCGGCGAGAGTGCCGGTGAAAAGCTCGGCCGCATAAGGGAGGTGCTTGCTGAAAGGCAGGTCAAGTCGGTGTTTATCTCGGCACTCGATGAGATTGCATGGTGTCTTAATGTGCGTGCGCGAGATGTGAAGTGCAATCCTGTTGCCACCGGTTTTCTTTATGTGGGGGTGTCGGACTGTGTGCTTTTCATGGATCCCGACAAGCTGACGGATGAGGTTTCGGAGCATCTTGGCATGGCTGGAGTGAGGACACGCCCCTATGACAGTGTGCTTGATTTTCTCGAAGGACTTGATATGGACGAGCGTGTGCTTATAGACCCAAGCCGGACGGCTGCGGTTGTGGAGCATATGCTGGGTGGTCGTGCTGTTGATGGTGAAAGCCCTGTGGCCATGATGAAGTCGCAGAAGAATGACGTGCAGATAGAGGGATTCCGCTGTGCGATGGTGCGCGACGGTGTCGCGCTTGTAGAGGCATTTGCAGAGATTGACTATCTTATGTCGGAGGGCAAGGTGGTAACGGAGCTTGATGTCGCCGCGATATTGAGAGAAAAGCGTAGTGCTCAGGATTTATTTTTTGACGAGAGCTTCGATACAATTGCCGGGCATGGACCGAATGGAGCTATCGTGCATTATTCGGCGACTGAAGAGAGTAATGCCGAGCTTAAGCGAGGCAATCTTCTTCTGGTGGACAGCGGAGCACAATATCTTGACGGTACGACAGATATAACGCGCACTGTGTCGCTCGGTGATCCTACTCCTTTGCAAAAAAGAGATTTCACACTTGTGCTGAAGGGAACTATAGCGCTTGACATGGCGGTGTTTCCGGCAGGCACCCGTGGCGTTCAGCTTGATGTGCTTGCCCACCAATATGTGTGGCGCGGGCAGAATAACTATCTTCATGGCACAGGACATGGTGTAGGTCATTTTCTGAATGTGCATGAGGGCCCGCAGACAATAAGGAACAATAACAACATGACTCCTATAGCGGAGGGTATGGTTACAAGTGACGAGCCCGGACTGTACCGCGAGGGTGTGCATGGTGTGAGATGTGAGAATCTCATACTGACAGTGAAGGCTGCTCCTGTGGCTCATGGCGACGGAACCCAGTTTCTGAAGTTTGAGACGTTAACGCTGTTTCCGTTTGACACTTCGCTGATCGATATGGATTTGTTTACCGCGGAGGAGCGTGCGTGGTTAAACGGGTATCATGAACGTGTGCGGTCATCGCTTATGCCGTATCTTAAAGACGACAGGTCGCGGGAGTGGCTGGAGAAGGCTACAGTGCAGATCTGACTCTGAGGTGCAACAGTCAAGATGTGGAAGTGGTCATTTAACACAATATATAATATAAAACAGAATTTATTTTGCCTGAAAAAAGATATGGCTCTGATAATACCTTTGCGCGGAATAGCGCCTAAAATAGGCAAGGATTGTTTCCTTGCGGAAAATGCTACTGTAGTCGGTGATGTCGTGATAGGCGACGGATGTTCGATATGGTTCAATACTGTGCTTCGGGGGGATGTGAATTCCATAAGAATAGGTGACCGGGTGAACATACAGGATGGGTCGGTATTGCACACGCTTTATCAGAAATCGACTATTGAGATCGGCAACGATGTGTCGGTAGGGCACAATGTGACACTCCACGGGTGTAAGATCCATGATCTCGCTCTGATAGGAATGGGTGCGGTTGTGATGGATGATGTGGAAGTGGGCGAGGGTGCACTTGTGGCTGCCGGTTCGGTGGTGCTTTCCCGCACAAAAATCGGTGCTCATGAACTATGGGGCGGTTCTCCCGCCAAGTTCATAAAGATGGTAGAGCCTGAAAAGGCAAAGGAAATGAATCAGAAGATTGCAAGAAATTATCTGATGTACTCACAATGGTACAGTGAGTCGCAGGAAAACGCAAAACCAGCAGGAGAGGCATGACACCGTCGGCACCAGGACTGTACAAGCCGAGCCGGCGTCGTCGGGATAACCGCAGGGGTCTGCCCCGTGTGGCGGCAGTGATTGTGAATCTGTTTTGGGCGTATGTGGCTTATACATTGTGCCGCGCTCTGTTTATCGCCGTTAATCCAGCCACGTTGTCAGGCGGTTTTGCGTGGGATGACATTTTTCGTGTTTTTAGAGCCGGACTTGTATTTGATTCTTCCGCGATCTTCTATCTGAACGCTCCGTATCTTCTGCTTGTGCTGCTGCCATTTCATGTGAAGGACCGCAGTGTGTTGATTCAGAGGATAGAGAAGTGGCTCTATATGATTCCGAATTCATTGGCGATTGTTCTGAATATCGGGGATGCCGCAGCTTATGTTTACCGCGGGGGCAGGACGAGCGCCATGGTGTTCAGTGAGTTTGCCAATGAAAGCAACGTGGCGGGAGTGGTTCTGTCAGAAATGTTGTCGAAATGGTGGCTTGTACTGACGGCAGTGGCAATGATCGCCGGACTTGCGGCGGTATACCGCCGAGCGCGGCCGCTTAGTCAGCATGCCGCACTCGGATGGTACTATATAAGCGGGATACTGTCGATTACAGTGTGCGCGGGTGTTACGGTCCTTGCGATGCGTGGCGGTGGTGTGACAAGCGGATCGCGTCCGATTTCAGTGAATGACGCGTCGCGTTACGCCAAATCTCCAACCGAGACATCTGTGGTGCTCAATACACCATTTACGGTTATACGTACTATCGGCAACACACCGCCTGAGGTGCCACATTATTTCGACAAAGAAGAGCTTGATGCGATTTACTCGCCGGAGCATTATCCGGCAGATTCGCTTGAGCGCAAAACTCCGAATATAGTGGTGATCCTGCTTGAGAGTTTTTCTGCAGAATATGTGGGAGCGCTGAACCGACATCTTGACGATGGGAATTATGCAGGATATACGCCGTTTCTGGATTCGCTGATAGAACGCGGCACCACGTGGTCTGAATCATTCAGCAATGCTGTGACATCGATAGATGCGATGCCGGCGGTGCTTGCGTCGATACCGAGGGTGGGCAGACCATTCATACTCACGCCTTATTCGCTGAATCATCTTACAAGTCTGCCAAACGAGTTAAAGAATCATGGTGACTATGCCACAGCATTCTTTCATGGAGGAACCAACGGGTCGATGGGCTTTGACTCATTTGCCCAGAGCGTAGGTTTTGATTCGTATTATGGCAGAAGTGAGTATGAGTCGGACAGCAGAACCGGCGGCAATGCTGATTTTGACGGCATCTGGGGTATCTGGGACGAAGAGTTCATGCAATATTTTGCAATGAAACTCGGAGAAATGAAACAGCCGTTTATGGCGACATTATTCACTTTGTCGTCTCATCATCCGTTCAATGTGCCGGAGCGATACAAAGACCGTTGGCCGGATGATGCGGAGGTGCCGATGTATAAGTGCGTATCATATACCGATAATGCTCTGAAAGAGTTTTTTGAGAAGGCGAAGAGTGCTCCATGGTATGATAATACGGTGTTTGTTCTGACGGCTGACCATGGATTCCCGATGGTGAAGCATGATTATTACAAGACTCCTATTGGCACTCGCTACAGAATTCCGATCATATTTTATGATCCGTCGGGAAATGTGTTTAAGCCGGGACATCACGAGGGCTATGCCCAGCAGATCGATATAATGCCGACTGTTCTGTCAGCCATAGGATATAATAAGCCGTTTGTGGCATTCGGACAGAATCTGCTTGCAACGAGCGGGGAGGACACATGGGCTTTTAACCGGGAAGGAGATATCACGCAATTTGTGCAGGATTGCTATATAATCGAATGGTCGGATGATGAGATCGTAGGAGTTTTTGATCTGAATAAGGATCCTCTGATGCGTGAGAATATCGCGGACGGTTTTATTGACCGGAAGGGTATGGAGAAACGTGTGAAAGCCATAACCCAGTCGTTTCTTGAGCGAATGGATGCCGACTCGGTGAGGATGTAGGTAATATCAGATTTGTTGTCCGGTGGCGTGGAAGTAGCGGCTTGCGGTGAGAATGGCTGCGGCAAGTTCGACGCGCGGATTCCTGAAACGGCTGACCCAATCATGTGCGTTGGCGATGATCGCGTCGGCTTTTGATGGATTTTTGTCAAGCCATTGCATTTTTTCAAGAGCGTCGGAGTAATCAGGCTTTACTTCGAGATAGTGGTAGTCGGGTTTCAGACGTCCTTCCATGAACCATATCTCAAATTCGGGGCGCGGCATCAGGGCTATTGAATTGCTCGACATCACCCATTTGAGGTTTGTGGCTACATCGTTTCCCTCAATACATGCTATGTAGCGGAATCCGAGTTGCTGTTGCCTTGTCATGGGTTTAACCGTCCATTCGGGCCTTCCATCGAAATTGCCGGTAATGCCGAGATCGAAGTGTGGATTTCCATGCCATTTATCAAGCATGTCAGCGCGTTTTTTGTTGGCCCAAAGATTTCGCATGACACATGCGGATTTTTTCTCGATCCAAGGCGTGGTGTCATCAACCCACTGAAAGTGGCGGTGTGTGTTGAGCGGAACTATAACAGAGTTGTTATTGCCGGGACATATAGGTCTGCTTTTTACAAACATTGGTATATCGGGGATCTCAGTGATGTCACCGAATATATAATTTACCCATAGATCGCGCGGAAAGTAGGCGAGAGTGTTGAACAGGTCCAGAATATAGTTGCTGTGGCGTGGTCCTTTGGCGAAGAATGGGAATGTGAGGTCTGATAATTGTAGAGTGCCTCGCTCTGAGTCGCGATAAAAGGTGAATGACTGTCTGTGTGCTACGGGATTTAGCGGACAACAGTATTTAGCCCTGTCTTTAGCCCAGGTCAGCTCTTCGGCAGACAATGTATTGAAAATGTCGTGAGGGTCACGCGCACCGAGGATGCGAGTTGAAAAGTAGCTGTAAAAACGGTCGGCAAAGTATCTCAGTTTCATTTTTTGCGTTCGGGGATAGTGCCGTTTCTATAGGCGTGCAGAAGAGCTTTCAGCTCGTTGATCTGGTTGGCAAGCACACGTCCTTTGTCGGTGTCACGTACTCTGATCCGTTTGGCGGAAGACTCGACAATTACGGTTGTTCCGGCAATGTCGGATCCTGTGCGGATTACCTCGTCGACCGATGAGAACGGCTCGTGCTGAACGAGCACAAACCCTGTGCTGTGATATACGAGAGTGTATCCGGCTGTGCCTGTTTTATTATGATAGGCTTCAGCGAAACCTCCATCAATGACCATGAGCCTTCCGTCGGCACGTATTGGCGACTCGCCTTTTACGGCCTTTACTGGAACATGGCCGTTTATGATGTGCCGGTGCTTTCCTGAAACGGAAAATTCGTCGAGTATCATCTCGCATATATCGACACGGTCACGCAGAGTATAGTAAGCTCCTTTTTCTTCGATATGAGTTGATTTGTCATCAATAAAATAGCGCTCGAATGTTGTCATTCGGCTTTTATCGAATAGCGGTGAATCGGGACCGCACCATAGATACCAGTAGTAGTCCTTCGCATATTGCCTTGTCTCGGCTGGCGCGTCGTCGTTGTAGGCCGCACGCAACAGATGGCTTATGCGGTCGTATAGCTTTCGTCCGGAGTAATGTCCATCCAAGACGAAGACGTTTTTGAACGATCCGTCGTGGTTGATCGGCATCGAAGCGTGGAAGAGAAGGTTTGAGTTGCACACATTGTAAAGGTTGCCGTTGGATAGCAGTACTTTCATGTGCCGGCGCAGTTTGTCGCTCACGCGAAAAGAGTGATGCAGTTTCTCGACAAGTGATTTCTCTTCTGAAGTGAGTCTATAGGGATCCTGCGGGTCGATTGTGGGAAAGTTCGTGTCGTTGAGACAGAACGTATTGTTTTCTTCGGGAAGAAAGATCTGCTGACGATCGGCTGAGATGTGGTGCAGTAGCTTCCGGTTTTCCATGTTCCACTCGGGGTGATTTGAAATGAGGTTACCTTCAAGTTTGAACTGGATTACGGCGATGGCTTTGTGCATGAGAGCTATAAGCTGACACGTCTTTTGGTCGATGCGTGATTCTGGTCCGGTGATCGGAAGGAATTGTGTGGCCGGGTCATCGGCATAGGTCTCCATTGCGAATGTCGCAAGCGGTAGCAGACTGATTCCGTAGCCGTCGTCGAGAGTTGTCAGGTTGGCATAGCGCAATGACAGGCGCAGCACATTGGCGATGCATGCGTCGTTTCCGGCCGCTGCGCCCATCCAAAGGGCGTCGTGGTTACCCCATTGTATGTCAAACCTCGAGTAGGAGCATAGATCGTCGAGAATCAGGTGTGCTCCCGGGCCGCGGTCGAATATATCGCCGAGTATGTGCAGCTGGTCTATAGAAAGGCGTTGTATGAGCCTGCACATTTCGACAATGAATGCGTCGGCCTGTCCGGTTGAAATGATTGTCTCGATGATGCGCGAGAAGTAGGCCTGCTTGTCTTCGTCGGAAGGTGATTCATGCAACAGTTCCTCTATTATATAGGCAAACTCTGGCGGCAATGCTTTGCGGACTTTTGAGCGGGTGTACTTTGACGAGACCGACTGACAGACTGAAATCAGCCGGTGGAGAGTGATATTGTAGAAGTCGGAAAGATCAGGCTCCTCTATGCGTATGAGCTCGAGCTTTTTTTCGGGATAGTAGATAAGGGAGCATAGCTGTCTTATGTCGGATTCACGCATCGAGTTGCCGAATAGGTCGGTTACTTTTCTCTTTATGTTTCCGGATGCGTTGCGCAGAATATGATTGAATGCTGCGTGCTCACCATGGAGGTCGGCGACGAAGTGTTCCGTGCCTTTGGGTAGATTGAGTATCGCTTCCAGATTGATTATTTCGGTACTCGCGGCACTTACTGTTCCAAAGGTCTGGCTAAGCAGTTCGAGCAGACGCAGGTCTCTTTCGTCGTTGAAGTTCTTTATATGTGTATGTTCCATGGTATATGTTGCAATTTCTCAAATGACGGCTTCGACTTCCTTGAACATGTAGCCTATGGTATTGTCGTCATGCAGTCGAAGTATTATCTGTCCGTTTGACATTACTTTATCTATTTTGGCGGAGAATATCTCCCCGGAGGCTGTGTCGCGCCAGTTGTAGAATCCGTCGGCACGCCATAGCCAGCTGTGGTACATGCTTTCAAAGTCGGTCAGCGATGTGCCTGATGCAATGATGGGAGCAAGACTGTCGACAAAAGCGGTCACGGATCTCGAGATGCGTGGCATGAGTGTATCGAGATCGAGATCGGATCCTATAATGTTTCTGACGGATATAGGGTTTGGGATCGAGTCGGAGAATGTCTGCTGATTTATGTTGATTCCGATACCGGCTATTGTCTGTAATATCTGTCCGGACATGCCCAGTGAATTTTCGATGAGTATGCCAGCTATTTTGCGGTCGCCGAAGTATATGTCGTTAGGCCATTTGATTTTTACCGTGTCTTTGTGGCTGTCACCTATTATACCGGCCAGAAATGAGGCGGTGGCTATCGCAATTGCTTCGGAAACGAGAAAATGATGTCTTGGCAGTAGTCCACCGGGACGCAACAGTATGGAAAATGTGAGATTTTTGCCAGGCTCGGCTTCCCATGAGTTTCCTCTCTGTCCACGTCCGGCTGTTTGCGCGATGGCACGGACGGTTGACCCGGAAGGCAGAAAGCGTCCGGATTCAATGATGCGTTTCATCTCGGTGTTGGTCGAGTCGCATTGCTGCAGGGTCAGTTCCATCGGGTCTGTGATGTCAGATAGGGTTGACAATGCGTATCTCTCTTGATGAGTCGGGGAGGACTTTGATGAAAATATCAGTTGTTGCAACAGGAAGCAGCGGATCGATTATATCAGGCCATTCTATGAGGCACAGTGCTCCGGAGTCGAAATAGTCCTCAACTCCGATTTCGACAGCCTGATCGATCGACTGCAGACGGTATAGGTCGAAGTGATAGATTAGTTCGGCAGTGGCGTCGGAACGATACTCGTTGACGATTGAGAATGACGGCGAAGAGATTTCATCGGCAGCAACTCCAAGAGCTTTTGCGAGCGCGCTGATTATGGTGGTCTTTCCGGCGCCCATTTCGCCATGGAATGCTATTACCGAACAACCGTCGGCAGCTTCAAGGATTAGGTCGGCGGCCTGGTCGATCGCTGACTGAGAGTCGGCTGAGATTTTGAATGTAGTTTCTTTCATTTTGGAACAAGTGTGACGAGCGGTAGGATCATTTCCTGCATGGATATGCCTCCGTGCTGGTAGGTGCCGGCATACATTCCGGCGTATCGGTTAAAATCGTTAGGGTATAGGAGGAAGTCGCGTCGGCCGGCAATGACGCATGATGACGATATGCCGGCCGGAATTCGGAATTGGTGCGGTCGTTGCATCTCGAACGTCTGTTTAGGAGGAAATGAGATGTTCCGTCCTATTTTATAACGCATGGCAGATGTTGAATCGCGTCCTGCGGATATGCGCACCGGATTTGTGACTTTGATTGAGCCGTGGTCGGTGGTTACAACAATGGGGCGTCGCGCATCGGCTATATTTTCTATTAGTTTTCGCAGCGGGCTGTGACTCAGCCAGGAGAGGAATATCGACCTGAACGCTGCATCGTCGGGTGCGATCTCACGGAGGATGGGATTGTCGGTTACCGAGTGAGAAAGCATGTCGGTAAAGTTGACGATGATTACAGTAAGGTCGTCGGTCGAGGCGGCAGTCTCTCTGAAAGAGCGAGACAGCAGGCGTATCGATGCGGTGTCGGTGGTGTGGATATAGGAAATGGTGCGGTCTTTCAGTTGCCGTCTGTCAGCCCAGTCGCGCAGCATAGTCTCTTCCGCGAGGTTTTTTCCGGAACTTGATTTCTCATTGACCCAAAGTTCGGGGAATCTTGACGCAATATCAAGCGGCATCAGTCCGGAGAGGATGGCGTTGCGGCAATATTGGGTCGAGGTGGGAAGTATGGCGGTGTAGAGTGTTTCGTCGGAGATGTTGAATCGGGAAGTAAATATCGACTTGGCTATGATCCATTGGCTGAGCGTGAGATTGTCGAGCAACAGGAATACCGGACGTTTTTCCTGCCGGATGAGTGGAAGTGCCGTTCTGTCAAGAACGTCGGGGCTCATGATCGGGTTGTCGCCGTATTCGCGTGCTGATATCCAATGTCCGTAATTGTGTCTGACAAACCGGAAGAACGCGTTGTTTGCGCGGTCGATGATAGAGTTGAAGATTGTGGCGGTGTCGGATTGCGTGGAGTCGAGACTTACACTGCTTTCGGCAAGTATACGGTAGATTTTCTGCCAATCTTCAATAGAGTCTGCCTTGTCGATGGATCCGTTGAGACTGAGGTAGTGCTCACGGCTGCGACGTGAATCGGTTTCGGTGATGAGTCTGTCGCTGTGGAGCACCTTCTTTATTGACAGAAGTATCTGGCTTGGATTTACCGGTTTTATCAGATAGTCGGCTATGCGGTTTCCTACGGCTATGTCCATGATCTGTTCGTCGTCGCTTTTGGTTATGAGCGCTATCGGAGTGTTCGGTGTCAAAGCCTTGATTTTATCGAGGGTGTCAAGTCCTGAAAGTCCGGGCATGTTTTCGTCGAGGAAAACCAGATCGAAACGAGGAGAGCCGGCGGTTATCGCTGTAATCGCATCGTTTCCTGACCGAACAGGTGTGACCCTGTATCCTTTAGCTGACAGGAAAAGGATATGAGGCCTCAGCAGGTCTATCTCATCGTCGGCCCAAAGGATTTCGGCGAGTGGTTGTGTGGTGTCGATGCGATCGTAGCTCATACACAACAAAAATAATGGTATTTTTTAAATAAAAAAAGGATGAAAGTTGGCGGGTTTAAAGAAAATAAGATTAACTTTGCGTTGGATGAATAACCTTGTCCTTACGACAAGTTTCTCTGTGGCTCAGTCACAGGGGAGTTATTTGTCGGTGAACGGCCTGGACATTGTACGCCGATGTCGGTAGCCGCATGGTAAAAAAGAAAAGTAACAACCAATATCAACAAATCTTTCTAATAAAACGGAAATGAGCAAGATTGACTTAACTCAGTATGGTATCACCGGCACCACTGAGATTATCTACAACCCCTCTTACGAGGAGCTTTTTAAAGAAGAGACCCTTCCCACTCTTGAGGGTTTTGAAAAAGGAGTAGTGACAGAACTGGGCGCTGTGAACGTGATGACCGGTATCTACACCGGCCGCTCGCCCAAGGACAAGTTCATCGTGCTCGACGAGAACTCGAAGGACAACGTGTGGTGGACTTCGGAGGAATATAAGAATGACAACAAGCCTGTTACCGAGAAGACCTGGGCTGCTGTTAAGGAAATCGCAGTGAAGGAGCTCTCTAACAAGAAGCTTTATGTTGTGGATCGTTTCTGCGGTGCCAACAAGGACACCCGCATGGCAGTGCGCTTCATCGTGGAGGTTGCATGGCAGGCTCACTTCGTGACAAATATGTTTATCGCTCCCACCGAGGAGGAACTCAAGGACTTCACTCCTGACTTTGTTGTGTACAACGCATCGAAGGCCAAGGTAGAGAACTACAAGGAGCTTGGTCTTAACTCGGAGACTGCCGTTGTGTTCAATACAACTTCGCGCGAGCAGGTCATCATCAACACATGGTATGGCGGTGAGATGAAGAAGGGTATGTTCTCTATGATGAACTACTATCTCCCCCAGCAGGGAATCGCTTCAATGCACTGCTCGGCCAACACTGACAAGAACGGCGAGAACACCGCAATCTTCTTTGGTCTTTCAGGTACCGGCAAAACCACTCTCTCGACCGACCCGAAGCGTCTGCTTATAGGTGATGACGAGCACGGCTGGGACGACAACGGCGTCTTCAACTTCGAGGGTGGCTGCTATGCAAAAGTTATCAATCTCGACAAGGAGAGCGAGCCCGATATTTACAACGCTATCCGTCGTGATGCGCTTCTCGAGAATGTCACAGTTGACAATGACGGCAAGATCGATTTCGCTGACAAGAGTGTGACTGAGAACACCCGTGTATCGTACCCGATCAACCACATCGATAATATCGTTAAGCCTATTTCGGCCGGTCCCGCAGCAAAGAACGTGATCTTCCTTTCAGCTGACGCATTCGGTGTGCTTCCTCCCGTTTCGATCCTGACTCCCGAGCAGACCAAGTACTACTTCCTGTCGGGCTTTACTGCCAAACTCGCAGGCACAGAGCGTGGCATCACAGAGCCGACTCCGACTTTCTCGGCTTGCTTCGGTCAGGCATTCCTTGAGCTTCACCCGACAAAATATGCCGAAGAACTCGTGAAGAAGATGGAAAAGAGCGGTGCAAAGGCTTACCTCGTGAACACAGGCTGGAACGGCACCGGCAAGCGTATCTCGATCCGCGACACCCGCGGTATCATCGACGCTATCCTCGACGGCGCTATCCTGAATGCTCCCACCAAGAAGCTCCCGATCTTCGACTTCGAGATCCCGACCGAGCTTCCCGGTGTTGATCCCAAGATCCTTGATCCGCGTGACACCTACGCTAACGTAGAGGAGTGGAACACCAAGGCAGAGGATCTCGCTTCACGATTCATCAAGAACTTCAAGAAGTATGAGACCAACGAGGCCGGTAAGGCTCTCGTAGCTGCCGGTCCTCAGCTCGACAAGTAAGTTCAGGCATCAACTTAATAATAGCGCGCTTCCGGAGACACCGGGGCGCGCTTTTTTGTATGCGTACGCGCGCTTGCGATTGTGGCAATTGTGAAAAAGGTGTATATTTGTAGCTTGAAATAAATCTTATCGGCAAGAAAGGCTTACAATTATAATTATGCAGGTTGATACAAAGTATATTTTCGTAACAGGCGGCGTTGTGTCGTCGCTTGGAAAAGGTATCATCTCTTCGTCGATTGCCAATCTGCTTAAAGCACGCGGTTATCGTTTGACAATCCAGAAGTTTGATCCATATATAAACATTGATCCCGGTACTCTTAATCCATATGAGCATGGTGAATGTTATGTGACAGACGACGGGCATGAGGCAGATCTGGATCTCGGTCATTATGAACGCTTCACCGATATCCACACGTCGCGAGCCAATAATGTAACCACAGGCAGAATCTATCAGAGTGTGATAAATAAGGAACGTCGTGGTGACTATCTTGGCAAGACGGTGCAGATTATCCCTCATATAACCGATGAGATCAAACGCAATGTAAAGCTCCTTGGCAACACTGGAAAATATGATTTTGTGATCACCGAAATCGGTGGAACAGTGGGCGATATAGAGTCGCTTCCTTTCATTGAAAGTGTGAGGCAGTTGAAATGGGAGCTTGGCGACAGCTGTGTGTGCGTTCATTTGACTTATGTGCCTTTTATAAAGGCCGCACAGGAGCTTAAAACCAAGCCGACCCAACATTCGGTGAAGCAGCTTCAGGAGGTGGGTATACAGCCTGATATACTTGTGTTGCGAACGGAACGGGAGATTCCTGCCGAAATGCGGCGTAAGATCGCCCTTTTCTGTAATGTGCAACCCGAGGCTGTGATCCAGTGTGTTGACGCTCCGTCGATCTACGAGGTCCCCATGATGATGCATGAGCAGCATATCGATGATCTTGTTCTAAGAAAAGCAGGTGTGGTGGCTGCAGGTGAGCCTGATATGGGGCCATGGAAGAATTTTCTAAGACGTATGCAGGATGCAACGGGCAAGGTGACTATAGGCCTTGTCGGGAAGTATGTAGAGCTTCAGGATGCTTATAAGTCGATAGATGAGGCACTGTTTCAGGCTGCGACTTACAATGGCGTGAAGCTTGACCTGAGAATGATACACAGCGAAAAGGTCAACGGCGGAAATGTCGATGAACTTTTGGGGGAGATGGACGGTGTGATCGTGGCTCCAGGCTTCGGGCAGCGAGGTATAGAGGGGAAGTTTGTCGCTTTGAAGTGGTGTCGTGAACATGATGTGCCGACTTTCGGTATATGCCTCGGTATGCAGTGCATGGTGATAGAGTTTGCCCGTAATGTACTGGGGTTGTCAGAGGCGAACAGCACGGAGATGAATCCAACTGCGCCCTACAATGTGATCGACTTGATGGAAGAGCAGAAGAGTATATCAAATCTTGGCGGCACAATGCGTCTTGGCGCATATGAATGCAGGCTTAAGGAGGGCTCGCGTGCATCGAAAGCCTATGGCAAGACAGAGGTTAGCGAACGTCACCGTCATAGATTTGAGTTCAATAACAATTATCGTGAGCAGTTTGAGAATGCCGGCATGTGTTGCGTTGGAGAGAATCCTGACACGCATCTGGTAGAAGTTGTGGAATTGCCTGAAAAAAGATGGTACATAGGGACACAATATCACCCGGAATACAGTTCCACGGTGTTGAATCCAAATCCAATATTTGTTGACTTTGTGTCGGCGGCTATCGCTTACGGGGCGGAGAAGGGTAAAAAGAATATTTAAAGTAAGAATTTTTCCGGAGAAGGAGAAACAGAAAACAGAATGGATAAGAATACGCTGACGGGGCTCCTGCTGATGGGAGCTGTTGTTCTGGGATTTACATGGCTTAACCGTCCCGGCGAGGAAGAGCTCGCCGCACGTGCGGCCGAGCAGTCACAAGCCGAGCTGGCGGCTCAGTCTGAATCGGAAAATGTTTCCGGAATGCCTGGGGAAAGTGGCCCGGCTCTTGACGAAGGCATGGTGGCTCCCGGAGAGACTGTTTCGAAGGTTGTGCTTGCAAATGATCTTTTGCGTCTTGAGATTTCCGAGCGCGGCGGCATGATCACATCTGCCCGTCTGAATGACTATAATAGCTTTGCCAGGGGAGATACTGACACTTCTCGTGTAGAACTGATAAGGGAAGCTGATTCTCGCTATGGCTTTACATTTACAACCGCTTCACGACGTTTTGACACGTCAAACTATCGCTTTACTCCTACAGAGGTAAACGACAGTGTTGTGGTAATGACCATGGATTTTGCGAAAGCATGCAATCCAAAGGCGTTTGCCGCTGTCGATACCGCCGGTCAGGGCAATGATATCGCGTCTGCCGCCAAGCCGGCCACACTCTCTCTGCGTTATACACTACGTCCGGGATCTTATGTTGTAGGTGTCGAGGTGCTTCAGGAGGGTATGAGCGAGTATGTGCCTGCGTCGCTTGCTACGGCTCAGTTTGACTGGGCATATAAGATGGCACGCAACGAGACCGGACGTGTCTTTGAGGAACGCAACAGCTCTTTGGCTTATAAATTCCTGGGAGATTCTCCCGATGAGCTTTCATCGGCTAAGGATGATTCGGAAAACTTGCATCAGCGCGTCAAGTGGATAGGTTTTAAAAACCAATTCTTCTCGACGGTCATGATTCCGCGCACCGCATTCAGCAGTGCCGATGTCGAATCTAATCTCTTAAAGGATAGCGAGGATTATGTCAAGGATATGAATATGTCGGCGACTATAGACTATTCATCTGTTCAGGCAGTGCCTTTCGCCATGGATGTCTATCTCGGCCCCAACCTCTATCCGTTGCTTTCGTCACTTGACAATGAGATCAACACACAGGAGAATCTCGATCTGACTTCGCTTATACCTCTCGGATGGCCTATAATACGTTGGATCAATACTCTGATCATTATACCGGTATTTACATGGCTCGGATCAGTTATAAGCAATTATGGCCTGATCATATTGATACTGACGGTGTTTATCAAGGTTATACTGTTCCCGTTTACTTACAAAAGCCTTGTGTCGCAGGCCAAGATGAGAGTGCTTGCCCCTGAAATCAAAGAGATAAACGACAAGTATCCCGGTCAGGAGAATGCAATGAAGCGCAGCCAGAAAACCATGGAACTTTACAGTAAGGCAGGTGCGAGTCCGATGTCGGGGTGTGTGCCGATGTTGCTTCAGATGCCTATACTTGTGGCTATGTTCTGGTTTTTCCCGTCGTGCATCGAGCTTCGCGGCCAGAGCTTTCTTTGGGCCCATAATCTCGCCGCGCCCGATATTGTGTTTACTCTGCCGTTCTCGATTCCGTTCTATGGGAAGAATGTAAGTCTATTCTGTCTGCTCATGACTGCCGTGAACGTGGTGTATACACGACTGAACATGCAGAGCCAGGCGAGCACATCGAGTATGCCCGGCATGAAGGCTATGATGTATATGATGCCGCTTATGTTCCTTTTCTTATTCAATGACTATGCGGCAGGCCTAAGCTATTACTATCTTCTTTCGCTGCTTATCACAATTGTCATGACTTATATGTTCCGTTGGATGACCGATGAGGACAAGATGCGTCAGAAGATGCGCGATCATGCAGCCAAACCACGAAAGAAATCCAAGTGGATGGCTCGCCTGGAGGAGGCCCAGCGCCAACAGCAGGCCGCATTGCGTGACCAGCAGAAAAAAGGCGGCCGCCGCTGATGCCGACAATGTGGGGTCAAAGAGTGTTGTAAAACAGTTTTCCGTGACGGAATAGTTTGCTACATTTGTAAGTAAAGAAAAACTACAGAAGAAAGATGCGAGTAAAGATACACCATGAAGGTACAGAAATACTGATTGCCGGAGCGCTTGTCCTGGCGGCATTGAATGTGCCTTTATGGCTATGGCTTGGCGATGATCTGATGATAGTCCCGATTGTTGTGACAGCCGTGTCGATTGTCTTTTATCTGCTCGTGGTGAATTTTTTTAGGTCACCGCGACGAAAGTTTCAGGGTAACCCTGAAAATGCCGTGGTGGCGAGTGCCGACGGAAAAGTCGTAGCTCTCGAGAAAGTCTATGAACCGGAAGTGCTGAAGTGCGAGGCTATCCAGCTATCGGTGTTTATGAGTCCGACCAATGTCCATGCCAACTGGTTTCCGGTAAACGGAAAGGTGACATATACAGCTCATCATACTGGACGGTTTCAGGCTGCGTGGTTACCGAAATCGAGCAGTGAGAACGAGAGAAGCACTGTTGTGATAGAGACTCCGTCGGGGCAGCGCGTGATGATGCGTCAGGTAGCGGGAGCGATGGCACGCCGAATAGTGACTTATGCCCAACCCGGAACCGATGCCAACATTGAGGATCATATGGGGTTCATAAAGTTTGGCTCGAGGGTTGATCTTTATCTGCCTATAGGGACGGAGATTTTTGTCAAGCTTGATGACCGCACTACCGGAGGTATTTCACTGGTAGGACGCCTGTGTCCGGAACTTGATCCGCAACTTAAAAAGCAATGAGCGGAGACAGAGGAAATAAGGCAGGCCGTATGGTGGCGTGGATGCCTAACGGTGTGACAAGCCTGAGCCTTGTATGTGGCTTTGTCGCAATAGTGTTGTCGGGAGACCTGATGTCACCAGGAGCGTTCGGGCTGTCACGTCTTGAGTTATGCTGGATTCTTATCGGCTCGGCAGCTGTTTTTGATTTTCTCGATGGGTTGACAGCGAGGTTGCTTCACGCGACATCGGCGATAGGCAAGGAGCTTGACTCGCTGTGTGATCTTGTTAGTTTCGGTGTCGCGCCTGCGGTGATGCTTTATCATGTTATAAGGGTTTTTCGTCCGGAATGGGGAGAGTGGATCGCATGGATGTCGGTTATGATTGCTGTATGTGGTGCGCTCCGGTTGGCCAAGTTCAACGTCGATACGCGGCAGACTTCATCCTTTATAGGTTTGCCGATTCCTGCCAATGCTATTTTCTGGATAGGCTATATGGCATTTCTGGTAAGTAGTGATTTAGCGGGAGAACTGTTATCTGTCGCTGTCATTGCCGTTGTCTCGCTTCTTATGGTTTCGGAACTTCCGATGTTCTCGTTCAAGATAAAGGGTGGCTTTAAGATGGATATGCCAAATATCAGCCGTATCGTCTTAATCATTTCGGCCATACTTCTTGTTATATTTTGGGGAGTGGAAGGTTTTATGTGGACTATTGCGGTCTACGTGTCGCTGAGCATTATCAATGTGCTGTGTCGGGCATCGGCAGACACGGCGAAAAAATGATGCATAGGCTGGCTTCTGGTTTGTAGCCTGGGCGGCAACCGGTCAGGTGAATGTTTGTAAAACAAGAAAGATATCAAAACGTGTCATTTTTTTTATTAGTATTATTGATATTTCTGGCATATATTCTTTGGCCTGTGGTCAAGGGAATGATTTATGTGCGCAAAGTGCAGCGCAATGTCAGAGACGCATTTGAACAAGCTACCCGGGGTAACGGGCCGGCCTCCAATACCGCTGGATCACCACGCCGAAAGAAGAAAATCGACAAGGACGTAGGTGAATATGTGGAATTTGAAGATATCACAACTGCATCGTCGAGTTACAGTGAAACTGTGGAAGGACCGGACGGTAGCCGTAGGGTAGCTGAATCGGAATCGCAGGTCGTTGATGCGGAGTGGGAAGAGATACCTCCGAAAAGATAATTGACGATGGATACCGCAGGGCTGTATACATTTCTGAGAGAATTATCGGTCAACAATGACAGGGCATGGTTTACGGCCAATAAAGACCGGTGGGAATCACTGCGCAAGGGGTGGATGGATGATGTTGATCTATTGCTTGCGAGAATGAGCGAATGGGATCCTTCGCTTCGCCATCTGTCGGCCAAGGACTGTGTGTTCAGGATATACCGTGATGTGAGGTTCAGCGCCAACAAGTCGCCATACAAAACGTGGGTTTGTGCCGGAATCAATGTTCATGGCCGTAGCTCGCACGAGGGCGGATATTATATACAGGCCGGTCCCGACACCGGAGAAAGTTATGTTTTCTCAGGTCTTTTCGGAGGAGTCTGGGAACCTGACAGCGCTATGCTGAGAAAACTTCGCAAGGCGATTGTTGACAATATAGAGGAGTTTCGCGGTATAATTGATGCCGAAGAGTTTAACCGTGTTTTCCCCGGCTGGGTAGGTGAGAGTCTCAAGACTGTACCAAAAGGTTGGCCGAAGGATCATCCTGACGCCGATCTGCTGCGTCTGAAAGAATATGGCCGAGCATGTAGATGCGATGAGGCGTTTTTCACAGGTGATTGGACGGCAGAGGCTTCACGCAGGCTCAAGCTGCTGAAACCTCTTGTAGATTTTCTTAATTACAGCATAGAGGAGTGAATGGACTGTGTCGCTACGGGTGAATTGAACAGGTAAAATGAAAAACTATGGAGCGTATAAAAGTAAAGATAATCAATAAATCGCATCACAGTATGCCAGAGTATGCAACGCCGGAATCAGCCGGAATGGATGTGCGTGCTTTTCTGAAAGAACCGGTTGTGCTCAAGCCGCTGGAAAGGGCTCTGATACCTACAGGTCTTTATCTTCAGCTCCCTGCCGGTCATGAATGTCAGATACGTCCCCGCAGCGGACTTGCACTGAAACATGGCATCACACTGGTGAATACTCCGGGAACGGTTGATGCTGACTATCGGGGAGAGATAGGGGTGATTCTTATAAATTTATCGAATGAGGCTTTTACTGTGAATGACGGAGAGCGCATCTGCCAGATGGTAATCACCAACTACACTCATGTTGAATGGGAAGCGGTAGAGCGTCTTGACGAAACCGAGCGTGGTGACGGTGGATTCGGTCACACAGGAGTAAACTAACTAACCGGATAAAACGGGCTGAAAGATATGCGTCGATTTATATTTACGATAATTGCGATAGCCGTTGTGCTTGCGGTTTTTGCGGAAACAGCCGGCAGAAGTGAACGTGACCGCTGTGCGGAGGAATTGTCGCGCAAGGCTGACTATGCTTATCTTGAGGCCCGGTCGAAGATAGCTGACGACAATTATGCATCGGCTTATGACCTGCTCGGCTATGCCTATAACCTTGATTCGACACAGAGCGCGCTGAACAGTGACTATGGTTTTTATACCATACTCGCAAACACTATGAGCCGGGAGGGTGATTCGGCGACAGTGGAGAGGGGTTACCGCCTGATGCTTGATGCAAATGAAAGTGATCCAGAGGACTATTATTCGAGTGTTTTTTTCGCCAATCTGAGCGAAAGACTTAATCATGGCGATATCGCACTTAAGGTGTGGGAGCGTCTCGATTCTCTTTACCCGAAAAAGCCGGATGCAGGTTTCAGGCTTGCAAACGCCTTGTGCGCCACCGGTGACACCGCCAATATACTTCGCGCGATCGGGATTTTTGATCAGCTTGAGCGTGTGCACGGAACAGAAGTGGGTATTGTATCGCAGAAAATGAATGCCTATATATCTATCGGCGACACATCGTCGACTCTTGCCGCTCTCGACACTTTGCTGCAGGTGCATCCGCGAGGAGTGAACGAGGCTCTTTTCGCAGGGGATGTGATGATGGCTCTTAAGCGTGATGATGATGCGGTGAAATATTATAACCGTGCGCTTGAGATCGATTCTGTGAACGGCATGGCATATTTCAAGCTCGCACAGTATTATCAGATTCATGGAGATTCGGCCCGTTATGACAAGGAGGTTTTTAATGCTCTGAGTCAGCCGGATCTTGATCTGAATGAAAAGGTTGAGCTTATGCGTGGCTATGTTAAGGATCTATACAGTGACAGCCTGCAGCACGGACGCATAGAAAATCTTTTCGGGGTGCTGACTGATCTTCATCCGCTCGAGCCTCAGATAAGAGATTTATTTTCGTCGTATCTGGCAGTCACTGGAGACTATAAACGTGCGGCCGAACAGACGGAGATTCTTGTAGATCTTGACCCTGCGACAGTGGAGAACTGGAACCGCCTTGTGACGATATACCTCAGTGACAACGATGCCTCTAAAGCCGCCGGGGCAGGTGAGCGCGGACTTAAATATCACGGCGGAAATGCCACTCTTGCTTTTTTGACGGGGTCGGCCGACATTATGGCCGGTAATGCGGATAGTGCGATAGCGAGATTGCGCGAGGCAATAAGAATGACCGATAAAAACGACCGGGAAATGCTGTCGCAGATGCAGTGCTCGCTTGGTGACGCGTTCTACAGGAACAATGAGGCCGACAGTGCGTTTCGCTACTACGATATGGCTCTGGAAACAGACGGCAGCAATCTGCTTGCGATGAACAATTGCGCGTATTATCTTGCCTGTGAGAATCGGGATCTTGACCGTGCGGAGCAGTTGAGCTACTGGACGGTGAGGGAAGAGCCTGAAAATTCCACGTCACTCGACACCTACGCCTGGGTGATGTTCAAGCAAAAGAAGTTTGAGACGGCAAAAGAATATATCGACAAGGCTCTGGAATATGATACGGAGCCGAGCGCTGAACTATATGAACATGCAGGTGATATTTATTTCATGAATCTTGACCCCGACAGAGCTCTTGAGTTCTGGAAAGAGGCTCTGAATCTGGATCCTGAGAATGAACTTCTGAAAAGGAAGATTGAACAAAAGACCTATCTGCAGAAGTGAAGGGTAGAGGATTGATATGGGGCGTGGCAGTGTTGGTCCTGGTTCTGGCTGTAGCCGGATGCCGGACAACAAAACCGTCGACTACAGGAAAGGAGTATTCCGGCGACTGGCATAATGTGGTATTGCCGATGAAGGTTGTGATTCAGGGAAATGCCGGAATCACTGCTTCGGGCCGCATGACTATGGTGAGGGACGAGTCGGTCTATGGGTCGGTGAGAATGCTCGGTATGGAGTTGTTCTCTGTGTTTGCCGCCGGTGATTCGATCTGGGCATACGACAAGATGTCGGGTACTCTTCTGAGCGAGCGGCTTGGAAATGATCCGACGACGGGAAGGCGTCTCGATATAGGGCGTCTGCAGGATCTGTTGCTGGGAGTGAATGGCGTTCCTTCGGAATTTGCGGTAGATGCGTGGAAGTTCAGGATCGTTTTTGAGGCTGCCGATATGGTATCGACACCCTACGGTCTGATGAGAGTCGGATGGAACGCCGATGTGGAGGGGACGGATATGGAAGAGGAAGTGCGCTGGAATTTTGAGGAGGCCAGATGGAACAGTGAAAAGGTGGGAACGTGGAAATATCCCAGATCTCCCAAAAGAATTATAAGCGGAAGCGGTGAGTTGCTGAAATGGCTTGGGTTGAATGAATGATGGCTCGTAGGATTGTATTTCTTGTAATGGTTTGTGTGGCGTTTCTTGTCAGCGGTCAGTCGAAAGTCAGCAAGGCCGCGGTGGAGCGTCAGCGTCGTGAGGCGGCAAGCGCTCTCAAACAATCGTCGGCACGTCTTGAAAGCAACCGTAAGGCGACTGCCCAGCGTCTGTCGCAGCTGGCTTCTCTTGCCGCAGAGATCGAGGACCTTGACCGAGAGATCACTCTTACTGAAAAAGAGATCCAGAAGATGGATACGGCCATCTCATGCGTTGAGGACACGATAGTGCAGCTTGATGCGAAGGTGGCCGACATGAGTGCCAAATATGCCAAAGCATTGCGCGTGACTCGCCGTAGCCGTGGCGGCATGTCGGAGCTTGAATTTATTTTTGCGTCGGAAGAGTTCGGGCAGATGTGGCGCCGATACCGCAACATGCGTCAGTTTTCGAAATGGCGTGCCAACAGAGCAGATGAGATAGGCAAGGCCAAGGCAGTGCTCGAACAGCGTAAGAGTGAGCTCAACAGGATGAAGACCTTGCGAGTCGCACGCGCTAATGCGCTTGAAATCGACAGGGCAAAGCTCAAAGAGAAGCACCGTGACAATGATCAGCTTCTGGTGCAGCTAAGGAAAGAACAACGCCAGATCAAAAGTATCATTTCGGAAAAGCAAAGAGAGATAGACAATCTTAATCGCCAGCTTGAAAAAATTATTGCCGAGGAGCTTGCAAAAGCTGAAGCCGAAGCTGCAAGAAAAAAGAAGCAGGAAAAGCAGAAAAGCAAGGATACTGTTGCTGAAGGAAAAGAGGAAAAGGATGAGGCTGTGGCAGACGCTGACAACAAGAAGACCGGAGATGAGCGCGTGGATGTTGTGACGGTAGTTAAAAGTGATGCCAAGGGGGAAGCTACCACTTCCCGTAGCTCAGCGCAATTGTCGTCGGGATTCAAGTCGAGCCGCGGCAAATTGCCTTGGCCTGTCGACGGAAAACGTCGTGTAGTCAGGAAGTTCGGTCGTCATAAACATCCTTCTCTTCCGATGGTTGTGACCGATAACCCCGGTATAGACATAGGTATCACTTCGGGTCGCTGGGCTACGGCAGTCTATGAGGGAGTGGTGTCGGCCGTTTTCCGTCAGCCTGGCTACAACAACATTGTGATGGTGCGTCACGGAGATTATATAACGGTCTATGCCAATCTGGAATCCATATCAGTCGGCAAGGGGACACGCGTTGGAGCCGGACAACCGATCGGAGTTGTGGCATTTGACGAGGATAATGATGGAATGAGGGTTCTGCATTTCGAGATACGCCGAGAGAAGGAGAAAGAGAATCCGGAAGTGTGGCTGAAATAATCGGATTCATATAAGATTGTTAACATTTGTTTAGTTACAGGAGTCGGAATACGGCTCGTTGATGTGGTAGTTTTGCCAACGAACAAGGCAAGACTACCATTGTTCGTTTATAGTCATAAGTGAAATATATTTATCTGATACTATGGAATACACACAGGAGAGAGACAGAGATTTCATGAATGCCTACAGGCGGGAGATGCGCCTGGCGTGGGCGGGTGAAGGGCCAGTAGAGTCGCGTGAAGTGATGCGTCGGGCAATCGAGGGTGGAGCGCCGGGGTTTTACATCGGGTTTGAATATGCCCGGCGTGGAGTGTCGGCCAGGTTGCGCCGCCGGTTGCGTCGGCGTCATCGCGAATGGATGCCGGCCAAGCGTAGGATATGGGAGGATCTTGCCGATCGTGTAGAGTCGGAAATGGCCGGGGCACGCGGAATGTTGAGTCTGTCGGAAGCGCTTGCACGTGTGCTTGCCGAAGGCAACGCTCCATGTTTCTATATCGGACCGCGCACGGCACGAAGAATTGTAGCCAAGTTGAGAAATGTTGAATCGGGAAAATGAAAATCGGGATGAGAGACTTGAAAAATGATGTGATGTTTCAACTGTCGGTGGCTTCAGTGCTTGACAGAATTTATGCGACTTCGGCAATAGCACATCTTGTCGGTGGTGTGGCAGGGGAGAACTGTGAGAAGTGCGGGCTGGTCACACGCGACCATGAGCGTTTGCTTCTGACATTTGTCGGCGATGCCTGCTCGGGCCTTGCGGCAGATCTTATGCCATATATGGCGGAATGCCGTCTTGACGATGCCGGAAAACCTGACGGACTGGTTGATTTTGTTATCAGGTTGCCATCGGGGATTGTCGATGGTGTGGCTATGTCGCTGCGGCGCCGTATGGAGAGTGCAGTCGCATTTAATGTGCTTGAGTCTGTCTGGCTTGGCCGTGACGTGGAAATGACGGAATATTACCGCGCACGCGCCGTGACAGCAGTGGAAGAGGTGAAATCCTGTATAAAAAGGATTCCGGTAGGTCCTCTGCGTCTTGTGGCCCATTGGTAGCATGTGGAGTATGATAGGAGTGCAGGGTATTGTGTGACGTGCGGAATTGTTGTAGCTTTGGGTATATGTATCAGCGATTGGAATGTGTGGCGTTGCGTACGATCAGGCATAGCGACCGCAGTTCGATACTGGTGGCTTACAGTCGCCAGCTCGGACGGGTGGGACTGTTGATCGCCGCGGGCAAAGGGGCATCAGCCTCGCGAGTGAGGGCGCTTACGATGCCGATGTCGTCGTTTGAGTGTGTGGCGTCGGTGACCGGCGGCAGGGATCTTTATCATATCAAGGATGTAAGACGCGACGACGGGGCTGTTGACGGCGGGGCTGTATGTGATCCGGTCAGGAGTGCTGTCTGTTTTTTTATGGCGGACTTCCTCGGTGCAGTATTGCGTGAGCCTATGGCCGACGAACCGTTGTTTTATGGGGTCAGAGAGGTCGCAAGGTGTCTGGCCGGACGCGATAGCCGTGGTATGGCCAATCTGCATATAGCCGCACTGTCGACTCTTACGGTGGCATTCGGTATCGAGCCTGATGTGTCGACGTGGCGTAACGGGCGTTTTCTCGACATGCGTGAGGGGCGTTTCATGGTGTCTCCTCCGGTCGGACATTCCGATTATCTTGACCAGCGCAAGTCGCGTGCTGCCTATGCTCTGTCGAGAATGACATTTGACAACCGTCGGTTCTTTCGTTTTTCACGTGATGAACGCAACGAGATACTTGCGGAATTGCTGAGGTATTATTCTCTTCACGGCTACAAGGTGGGTAATCTTGTGTCGGTCGATGTTTTGAGGGATTTGTTCTGAATCCGTATCTTTGCAGTAAATTAGGTTTATAGGCCGATCTTATGTGGAAGGTGTGGCATGGATGACAGTATCCGATGCCTGAACCTGGCCAAGGAAGTGCTTGAGAAAAACAGATATGAGCGATAAATTTAAATATGCCGATGAGAAAGACCGCAGTTACGGTCTGACCGGAATGGCTGTGACAATGGCTGTCTGGAGCGACAATGACAATATACTTGAAATTGATCTGGATCGCGCTGATGAGCCGGTAGCCTTTACTCCGGATTTTTATTTTTCGGGTAATCCGAGCTGTTCGGCAAAGGATGTATGGAGCATGATGGCCAAGCATTTTCAGCTTGCTATGGGTATGGCTATGGGCAATCTGCTTTGCCGTCGTCTTGTGGCTCAGAACATGATGCCCGATGATGATGAGGCTGATGCTTTGCGCATAGCGGCCGAACAGGAGGGTATGGATGTCTGCGGCCTTGAGAAAGATGAGGTCGACGCGCTCTGGAGCAAGAGCTACCGGACTCTTGTGAGGGTTTTCGGTCATGACGGAGTGGGAATTATCGCCGACCGTTTTGCTACGGAACTTCAGTCGCGGCGTCGTCTATGCCGTGAGGATATCTCCGATCTGCTCGTTGAGCTTGGGAGGCTTTAGCCATAGGATTATCATGTGGAGACGTCTGTGCGGTTTGGCGTGTGTGCTGCCATTGTGGGGATGGACGGTGGTTACCACAGTTCTGGTCCTGTGGCTAACACTGTCGCCGGATCCTTTACCCGACAATGAAATCACGTGGTGGGAGCATACCGACAAGATCGTGCATGTCCTGATGTTTTTGGGCGTTTATCTTTCTGGTTGTTTTGACCTGAGCCGTCGATCTTCGGCGCGTAAGCCAGGTAGGACCGCCGGTGTGGTGTCACGTGTGAATCTTGCCGGATGGGTTATGCTTCTCGGCGCGGTTATCGAGCTTATTCAGCCATTGAGTAACCGTACATGTGATTTATCGGACTTTCTTGCCGATGCGTCGGGTGTGTTTTTGGGATTTGCAATTTCGGGGTGGCTTATGAAACGGCTGTTTTCCGGTAAGGAATAGGCTCATGTAATCGCGATGCCTATAAAATTCTGGTTTTTGTGATCATATTATAAAAAACGAAAGAGCGCTGCTTCACAGCAATGCACCTCCCTCATAACCAAAATTCAAGTTTATATGCTTTCTATGTCTAACAAAATCTTTCCGCAAATAACATCCGCGGTTTAAAAAGATGTGGATTAGTCTTTACCGCAAAGATATAGTAAAAATTATCGTTATGAAACAAAACTTACGAAATGTAAGTATAATATTTGTTAAAGGAGGTGTAGTTTCGCTTTTTTATTTCGATCGAAATATGTGATGGTGTAGTCTTGTGTAGCTCTATTGGTAGGTTTGACAGTTTTCAACAAAAAAATCAAAGAAAAATAATAAAAAAGCGAATAAATATTTGCAGGTAATAAAAACAGGTTGTATATTTGCAGTCGCTTTAGAGGGGTAACCGCTCAGAAAGTCGGCCCATTCGTCTATCGGTTAGGACGCAAGATTTTCATTCTTGAAAGAGGAGTTCGATTCTCCTATGGGCTACAGAAACAAAAGGATTTAAAATAAGAAGTATTATCCATAGTAATGGCAAATCATAAGTCATCGCTGAAAAGAATTCGTCAGACGGAAACACGTCGTCTGCGTAATCGCTATTATGCCAAGACAGCGCGTAATGCTGTCCGCAACTTACGCAATATTACCGATAAGGCAGAGGCAGAAACAGAGTATAAGCGCGTAAGCTCAATGCTTGATCGCATCGCCGGTAAGCATGTAATTTCAAAGAATAAGGCTTCTAACCTCAAGAGCAAGCTTGCCCGCATGATCAATAAGCTCGGCGCTTGAGAATAGTCTCAAAGAAAGAATAGAAAATGTGTTGCATATCATGCAGCACATTTTTTTTATTGTGAAATAGAGGCGATCGGGCTCGGTTTATATGTTTGAAGAACATTTTTAATGGACTCGGCGTTTAGATGTCGTATGCGATCTATATCGCTGTAATAAAAGTATTTAAATGTGAAAAACATGAAAAAGATCTTTACCTTGATTATGGCTGCCGCACTTGTGTCGGGAGTCGCATCGGCTCGTGACAAGATTACTACCGACGTTAATGAGCTGCCTGAGAGTGCGCGTACTCTTCTTAGTCAGTATTACCATGGTGCCGGAGTAAGCCGTATTAAAATCGATTCCAAGATTTCCGGTCAATCCGACTATGAGGTTATTCTTGATGACGGAACAGAGATAGAATTTGCCCACGATGGTTCTCTGAAGGAAATTGAGAGCGGACGTGACGGCGTAGTACCTGAAAATCTCATACTGAAGTCCATCCGTGACTATGTGTCGACGAATTATGTTGGGCGGAAAATAGTGAGTATGGATGTTGAGAGAAATGGCTATGATATAGAGCTTAGTGACGGTGTTGAGCTAAAGTTCAACAAATCAGGAAAGGTCCTGAGTGTAGAGGACTGAATGGCCGGCACGTATCAGAACAATAAAAATGCTGTAGAATTTTCTACAGCATTTTTTGTGGGATCACTATATATCGGTTCAGGGACAGTTGTTGGTCTTGAATCCTAAGAAGCGTAGCGTTTCAATTACATCGCGTCGTCGGTCGCCCTGAATAAGTATCTCGTCGTCGCGGAATGATCCGCCTGTAGCGAGTTTCTTTTTCAGATCGGCTGCGAGCTGTTGTGCTTTTCCAGAATCTATCTGCGATAGTCCGGATATGATGGTGGCGGCTTTACCGTTGCGTCCTTTGGTTTCGAGTCTTACGATAAGCCGGGGCATTTTTTCTGTTGGCCCGGAAGTTTCAGTCGGTTCTTCTCCTTGCGGAAGGTCGGGGTTGTTTTGCAGAAATGCCTGAAGGGCGCTTTGAAGATCGTTAGTTTTCATGACCGTGGTTGGGGCTTGAATCCGGAATGCTGTCGGGTTCTTCAAACTGCTGGATTATGTTGCGTGCTTCGGCGGCTTCCGACAGATGCAACAGCAACTCGGCGTGTCCGATATCTTCGGGTGCAAGTCCGTTGAGAAATTTCTGTACGGAATCGGGAGATATTCTCAGGGCGTTTATGAACATGGCGGATGCTGCCGCGATATTGTCTTCGGCTGTGGCAGTTGCTGCTGACTGATGTTCGGCCAGCGTCATATATATAAATGCAAGTCTGCAATACTGCGATGGCTGAAGGGAAAGTGTGTCGGTGCGTACTATATCGGAGAGATTGTCGCACAGATTCTGGGCCGACCGATAGTCGGATATGCCGATCGCATCATCGGCCGATGCGAGTAATGCATCGGGATTCTGTCGACCGCATGCGGCCATAGCGACAGCAAGAACGGACAGGAGTATTACACGACAAAACGTTTTTTTCATATATAACAAATATAGTCAACTCGGGTGATATATTGTGCCGGAGAGTGCCAAAAAAACATGCAGCAAAAAAAATATTGTAAAAAAGTTTGCAGATTTAAAAATTACCCGTATCTTTGCATCGCAAAACCCCAATAGAGGGGGCGCTTGAAAGATAGGCGTTGCATAAATGCTTCAGTAGCTCAGTTGGTTAGAGCACCTGACTGTTAATCAGGGGGTCGTTGGTTCAAGCCCATCCTGAAGCGCAAAAGAGATCGCATCCGAAATGATGCGGTCTCTTTTCGTTTTCAGGGTATGCTGTTTTTGCAGCTGTATCAGGGAATTAAAATGCCTGATATGGTTTTCTATGAATTGCGGCAAGGCTCAGCCGGCATCATGGGAGCCGTGGCGGTAGCGCATTGGGGAGAGGCCTACACGCCGTGTGAACATACGTGTGAAGTGGTTGGGGTAGGTGAAGCCGAGTTCTTCGGCTATTTCATTTACAGAAAGCGTTGTTGTTTTGAGTAACCGGCAGGCTGCCGTAATGATTTTCTGGTGTATGTATTCCTGAGCGGTTATGTGCAGTTCGCGTTTCACGAGGTCGCCGAAATAGTTTGGTGACAGGTTGAATTCTGCGGCGCACCATGCTACGGTCGGTTGTCCTTTTTGCGCCGGAAGTCCGCTTGAAAGATAATTGTCTACAATATGGGCGAGGCGGTCGACAACCGATGAGGACGATCTGGCTATATCGGAGAACTGCCGTTCGTAGAAGCGTTTTACATAACTTAGAAGCTGTCCGATTCCAAGTCGCAGGAGCTGGTCGGACATGTAGTCGCGTGGAGTGTTGAGTTCGGCTATGAGGTTGCTAAAACAGTTCATTACTATGTTGCGTTCGATTCGTGTTAGCTCGATGGCTTCGAGTACGTCGTAGAAGAAGAAACGGAACATGTAGAAGTCGCGTCCGAGTCCGGTTTTCTGCAATAGCTCGGGTCGGAATGCGAGTATCATGCCTCGTGGTTCGACGCCATGGTCACGCGTGAGTGCGACTTCCTGTCCGGGCCGTAGTGAAAAAAGTGTTCCAGGCCGATATGTGATTTCGTTGCCGTCTTTTGTAAGCTGCCCGAAGTTTACATCCATCAGAACCACGCAGTACATGCCGAAGTCGGTAGGGGTGAATATGGAAGCGTCGGCCCTGGCGAGGTCGCCTACGCCTATAAGCGGGTGTGGGCTTGACTGTCCGAAGTAGGAATTGAAAAGATCAATATGCATAGTGATGTGACGGTTTATGTTATAAAGATAGATGTAAAAAGTAATATTGGTCGGTAAATATGGTATAAATTACTTGAATATGTAATAATGGTATTTTTTAAAGTAATAATGTTCATATCTAATCGGGGTCAAGCCGATACATTTGGGTAGTAAATAAATCAATCATAAAGAAACTGAGATGCCAGTAAAATTTTATAAGTCGGAAAATCAGGTGCCTCTTGAGATGCACAAGGTGCGTGTAGTGCAGAAACTGAAGCTTCTTCCTGTAGAGGAGCGTCTGCGTGCGATCCAGGATGCAGGCAACAATACATTTTTGCTTCAGAACAAGGATGTCTATCTCGACATGCTTACCGATTCGGGTGTCAACGGCATGTCGGATCTGCAGACTGCGGCTATGTTTCAGGCGGACGACTCATATGCGGGCAGCGAGACGTTCAATCGTGTGAAGGCGGCTGTTAAGGCTGTGTTTGGCTGTGATAATGTGCTCCCGGCCCACCAGGGACGCGCCTGTGAGAATATTCTTGCGGAGGCTTATGTGAAGCCGGGTATGGTCGCTATCATGAACTATCATTTTACCACGACCAAGGCCCATATCACGCGTCTGGGCGGCGAGGTGATCGAGGTGGTGAACCGCAAGGGGCTTGAGCCTAAGAGCGATGACATGTTCAAGGGTGATTTTGATCTTGAGGAACTGAAGGCTACGATTGAAAAGTATGGTCCCGAAAAGGTGGCTTTTGTGCGTATCGAGGCTGGCACAAATCTGATAGGCGGACAGCCTGTGTCTCTTGAAAATATGCTTGCGGTGGCCGATATATGCCATAAGTACAAGGTGAAGTCGGTGCTTGACGCTTCGTTGCTGCAAGACAACGTTTATTTCATGAAAACACGTGAGGCGCAGTGCAAGTACATGACTACCCGCGAAATATATCATCTGCTTGCTTCTAAATGTGACATCATATATTTTTCGGCCCGTAAGCTCGGTTTCTCTCGTGGCGGTATAATCTGTAGCGTCGATCCGAAGTATACGGCCGAGATGATGGAATATATACCTCTTTATGAGGGATTTCTCACTTATGGCGGTATGGAGGTGCGTTCTATGGAAGCTCTTGCGCAGGGACTCTATGAGTCGCTTGACATGGAATATATAAACCAGGGACCGGAGTTTATTTCCTATCTTGTGAAAGAGCTTGATGATTACGGTGTGCCGGTGATAACTCCGGCCGGCGGTCTGGGCGCCCACCTCAACTGCTCGGAGTTTGTGCCTGAGATGCCTCACGGACAGTATCCGGCAGCGGCAGTCGCAGCGGCGATATATATTGCCAGCGGTGTGCGTGGCATGGAGCGAGGTACAGTATCGGAGCAGCGTGAGCCGGACGGAACTGAGCGATATGCCGAGCTTGAGCTACTGCGTCTTGCTGTGCCGCGTCGTGTCTATACGCTGTCGCAGATAAAATATGTGGCAGACCGCGTGAAGTGGGTGTGGGACAATCGTCATATCATAGGAGGCCTTCAATGGACGATGGAGCCGAATGTTCTGCGTTTCTTCTTTGGACGGATGAAGGAGATCGGTCACTGGCAGGAAGATCTGGTGACACAGTTCAAGGCCGATTTCGGCGATAGCCTCTGAGAAAGGCGCAATTACAATAAAATACAGGAAGCAGCGGCGTATTTTTTAGTTACGCCGCTGCTTGTTTTTTACAGGTCAATGGTGGTGTTTGTGCTTTTTGTGCTTTTTATGCTTCTTGTGTTTGGGCGGCTTGTGATGGTGATCATGACCATCGCACCATTCATATTCGTTTTCCACACCCCAGTAGCTTCTTATTGTACCGCAACCGGAGAGTGTGGTGCCGCACACTGTTGCCGCAAGAGCGATCAGCAGCCACGTAATTCTGCTTTTATAGTTGAAGCGTCTCATGATCATTTAACAAAAGTCGTGTGATCATGGTTCATGCCAGACGCTCGAGAGTGTGATAACGATAGGTGACTCCGGAGCGCGGATCGGTTTCGGGATCGGTGACAGCCACAGTGCGCCATTGTTCTGGATCGATTACAGGAAAAAAAGTGTCGGCATCGGGTCGTTCGGCCATTATTTCGGTAAGTTCGAGCCGGTCAGCCACATTAATGGCAGCGTCATATATCTGTGCTCCGCCGATAATATATATATGGTCGTTTCCTGCCAGATCGATTGCCTCGTCAAGCGATGCGGCGACTTCGGCTCCCTGTATTTCAAGGTTATTGCGGCGGCTCACGATTATGTTGCGCCGGTTGGGCAGCGGTCCTGACGGCAGTGACTCGAAGGTCTTGCGCCCCATTATGACTGTATGGCCGGTTGTGAGCTGACGGAAACGACGCATGTCGGCCGGAATATGGTAAAGGAGGTCGCCGTCTTTGCCTATGGCGAGATCTGATGTCAGTGCGACTATTATTGTTGTCATGGTGTGAGTGCCGGTATGGCAGCGAGTGTGCCGTAGATAATGAGGATAATACCTACTGGTATGTAGCTGAGCCGATAGCGCCTTGTGGCGAAGAAGTGTCCTGTCTGGTAGGCGGCTATGGTGTTGAGCAGAGGTATGTAGAGCAGATAATTGGTGTGGTCGGCGATGATGAGTATTATCGTGGTGAGAAAGAGCAACGTCAGGAACCCGTTGAAGGCCCTTCGTGCCGAGTTGTAGCTCATCACTTTCATTAGGTTGGCGCATGTGAATATCAGTCCCAGGCCACCTGTGAATGCAGTCGTGGCAAGACTTGTGACACGTGCAGTGGTATCGGTGTCGGGAAGCGCCGGCTCAAATACCGGCATGTGGAGCATGTCGACGGTTAGAAGCCCGAAGCCAAGCAGTATCCACAAAGGAGTGACTATGCCCATTATGGAGGCAAGCAGCGTGCGCATACCAAATGTCTTCATCTGCATCGTGCCGAGAATGAATACAGGAAGAAAGAAAATGATGTTGTAGCGGAAGAGCGCAGCAAGTGTCAGGAGAAAAAACAACAGATAGGTTGATCGGGTGAGAGCGGGATCGGCATAGGTAGAAAAGAGCAGGGCGGTGAGTGCAAGCATGACAAGAGCCATGAATGAGCCTCCGTAGAAGTAGCCGAGCACTCCCGGTTGTGCGAGCTGCATGAAGAAGAATAAGCCCACGAATATCCATGTGATCGAACGCATCAGGCGGTATGTGCGGTTTATCATGAGCAGCATGAAAGCTATAGCGACGTTGGCGGCTATGTTTGCGGCAAATGAATACCACCCCTGAGGGAGCCAGCTGTAAGGCGAGGTGTAGGCTACTGTAGACGTGTGGTCGGGCATGAAGTCGCCTGTGTGCTGCAGGTTGAGCGCAGCAGCACATACGGCGACAATCATGAGCATGATTGCCGCCGCACGTGAGTGAATGTATCTGGTAGGTGTTGTCTTCACTTTTCAGAGGTGACATCGCGGCCGATATCGCGGCGGAATGCCATGCCGTCGAAACTTATACGGGAGAGGGATCTGTAGCTCTTTTCAAGAGCTTCGGTAAGAGTAGCCGCAAGCGAAGTGACGGCCAGGACACGTCCGCCTGAAGTGACAACCGAGTTGCCGTCGGTTTTTGTGCCGGCGTGGAATATGACCGACTCGTCGACCGCGTCTATTCCGGTGATGGTTTTGCCTTTTTCGTAGGCTTCCGGATATCCGCCTGAAACGGCTATCACGGTGGCAGCCGCCAGAGGTGAGTGTTCAAGCGGCAGGTTGCCGAGGTCGCCTTTGGCGGTGGCCTCAAGCAGGGGCACTATGTCGGAGGATATGCGTGGCATCACGGCTTCGGTCTCCGGGTCTCCCATGCGCACATTGTACTCGATCACCATTGGCTCGCCGTCAACATTGATGAGGCCGAGGAAAATGAAGCCGCGGTAGATGCGTTTTTCCTCAATGAGCCCTCTGATAGTAGGGAGGATGATGCGTTCCTCTACTTTTTTCATGAAAGTCTCGTCGGCAAAAGGTACCGGACTTACCGCGCCCATGCCGCCTGTGTTGAGGCCTGTATCGCCTTCGCCCACGCGCTTGTAGTCTTTTGCCACGGGAAGAATACGGTAGTTGCCATTGCCGTCGGTAAGCACGAACACCGAGCACTCTATGCCGCTGAGAAACTCCTCGATCACGACTGTTGCCGATGAGGCGCCAAACATGCCGCCGAGCATTTCGGCAAGTGCTTCTTTGGCTTTGTCGAGCGAGTCGATGATAAGCACGCCTTTTCCTGCTGCCAGGCCGTCGGCTTTGAGCACGTAGGGGGCTTTGAGTGTCTCAAGAAACTTCATACCCTCGTCGAGCGTATCGGCAGTGAAACTGCGGTAGCGTGCTGTGGGTATTTCATGACGGGTCATGAATGCTTTTGCCACGTCCTTGCTGCCTTCGAGTTCGGCGCCTGCTTTTGTCGGACCTACGACGAGCACATCTTTGCCCTCGAAGTAGTCGGTGATGCCTGCTACAAGCGGATCTTCGTTACCCACCACGATCATGTCGATGCCAAGGTCGGCCACAGTCTTCTCGATTGCGGGAAAATCGAGGGGACTGAGTGCGATGTTTTCGCCATAGGCTCCTGTGCCACCGTTGCCGGGTGCGATGTATAGTTTTTCAACTTTGGGGCTCTGTGAAATTTTCCATGCGAGAGCCGATTCGCGGCCGCCGCTGCCGAGCAGAAGTATGCGCATAGTGGAGGTGTATTATTTCTTAATCCTTGTTATCGGTATCGTTTTCTTGTTTTGCCGTGAAGTCCGGACGGGTTTTCCATCCTGCGCGACGCTCTCTCATGATCGGGCCGTCGGATGGGGGCAGTGATGGAGTCTTGCCTTCGATCTGGAGACCTGTCTTCTCTTTTTTCTGGAAAGGATACGGACTGTCGGCAAAACGGCGTCCTCTTGGGTTGCGTTGTCGGTCTTCGCGTCCGCGTGTGTTGAATGAACTTCCGTTCTCGTTGTCGCGCCGCGGGCGTCGTTCGGGACGGTTGTCTTTGTCGGCTGACCGGCGTGATGGTCTATCAGAAGCTTTGTCGAATGCTTTTCTGAATCTGTCGCCCGGAGTCTGCCGTCCGTCGCGTCCGCCGAATCCTTTTTTTGCCGCTCCGGCTTTCCATTCGTCATCTGACAGACGGCGTCGTGCAGGCTTGCGGTCGGTGTTGCGGTGTTCGAAACGGTCACGATGCTTGAACTCTCCGCCGGCCTTGCGGAACTCGCTGCGTTTTCCTTCAAATATCACATACTCCATGAGAGTGCACTGCAATGCGCCATTGAGCAGGGGGATTTTTTCAGAAGGGGCGAGACCTATCTTTGCAAAATACTCGTCACGGTAGCCTATTACCCATGCGTGATAGCCCTGGAAAACGTGCTTGAGCTTGCTTCCGAGCAAAGCATAGAGTCCTTCCATGTCGGCTACATTGATGCGTTCGCCATAAGGGGGATTGGTGATGATCATTCCGCCTTCGGGTGCATCGTCCCACTGTGCGAGGCTTTTTGCCTGTATGTCGATGTATTTCTGTACGCCTGCGCTGCGTATGTTGCGTTGGGCGATCGCGATGGCTGCGGGTGATATATCGGCGCCTATGATGCGGCATGTAACTTCGCGTTCCTGTGAGTCGTCGTTATAAATGCTGTCGAACAGATCGGCGTCAAAATCTTTCCAGCTCTCGAATGCAAACTTTGAGCGGAATACCCCCGGATTTATATTGGCGGCGATTAAGGCAGCCTCGATCAGGAAAGTGCCCGAACCGCACATCGGGTCGATAAGGGGGCATTCGCCTCTCCAGCCCGAACGGAGGATGATGCCGGCCGCAAGCACCTCGTTGATGGGGGCTTCGGTCTGCGCCGCGCGGTAGCCGCGCTTGTGGAGCGATTCGCCCGAACTGTCGAGCGACAGGGTTACGCGGTCACCGTCTATGTGGAGATTGATGAGTATGTCGGCGTCCTGTGTCGAAACACGCGGGCGTTTGTCGCCGTAGTGGTCGCGGAACCAGTCGACGATCGCGTCCTTGACACGGTAGGTGGCGTAGCGCGAGTGGGTGAATTCCTCACTGTAGGCTACGGTGTCGACTGCAAATGTTTTGTCTGGTCCAAAGAGCGATGCCCAGTCAAATTCTTTTGCCATCTCATACAGTTCGTCGGTCGACGATGCGAAGAATTTGTAGAAAGGCCTTAGAATCCTCAGGGCTGTGCGGCAGCACATGTTGGCGCGATAAAGCGTCTCAAGGGTTCCGTCAAATGACACCATGCGGCAACCGGGCTGCACGTTTTCTGCGCCTAATGCGCGTAGTTCTTCTGCCAAAATTTCTTCAAGTCCCTGGAAGGTTTTGGCCACCATTTCAAATCGCTCCATTGTCTTTTTGTCCTCCTGTGGTGGGTTGGGATATTCTGTCTGCAAAGTTAGTCAGTTTCTTCGGTTGGTGAAATCAAAAAATCGCCGCTTTTCGTCGTCGGTGAGTGATGAGAAGCCCGAATGTTTGATTTTGTCAAGCACATCGTCGACATTACGTTGTGGCTGTGATGCTGTATTGCGGTTCTCCTTCGGTCTTTGCCATGGGTCTGGCTGCTTTCTGCGCAACAGGTTGGCCAATGAGTCGAGCAGGCGGTTGAGCGGGGCTGTTATGTCGTGACCGCGTCGCATCTGCATGCCGAAAGCCACTCCTACAGCTATGCCGCCGAGATGGGTCAGTGCCGATATGGCGTTGAGTCCGCTTCCGGCCAGAAACACTATTGCGAGGATAAGCGCTATCCACTTTATGCGCACCATTCCGAATAGAAACACTCTTACCTGAAAATCGGGTATGACTATTGCTGTGCCGGTGATGACTGCGAGTACCGCGGCCGATGATCCCATGAGTCCGCTTCCTGCAGCCCAGGGATCGGTATAGGCTACCAGTGCATAGAGGACGGCTCCCCCGAGTCCGCCGAGCAGATACAGCCCGAGCAGTTGCCGCGATGTGCACGCCATGCGGAAAATGCCGGCGAATCCATAGAGCCACAGCATATTGAGCGCGGTATGCCACACATCTTCCTGAGTGAACATATAGGTGATGGTGGTCCATGGTCTCGCAAGCCATTGTCCAATGACCGGAGGCATGGCCAGCCAGTCAAACACGATCGTGGCATCACCCCCCGAAGCGGCCGAGATGATCACTCCCGTTATGCGTCCGATAAATAGGATGGCAACATTGATTATGATGATGCGTATGGCCAGTGAGCGTGTCAGCCACCAGGCTTTGAACCTGAAAAGATAGTTTGCCATTGCGTGCGGAGCTTACCAGCGGTTGGAGAAGAATCCGTGGCGTTTCCAGTATAGGATCATGATAAGGCCTATGAGCATGCCGCCCAGATGGGCAAAATGGGCGACGTTGTCTCCCATGCTGTTTTTGAGACCGAGCAGCAGTTCGATTCCGGCATATCCGGCAACCATCCATTTGGCTTTGACCGGCACGGGAATAAACATGAGGTAGAGAGGCATGTTTGGCCAGATCATTCCGAATGCGAGCAATATTCCGTAGATAGCGCCTGAGGCTCCAACAGTGGCGTTGTGCATCAGTATGTTGAAGTTGCCGAGCGATGGATCGATGTAGTTCATGCCCTGAGCGATGGTGGCAGCGCCGTTTTTCATCACTTCATCTATCATTGCCGGTGTGAGATGCGATGTGGCATTGTTGATCATTATCGCATATACGCCTTCCTGTATAAGAGCCGCTCCAACGCCGCACGAAACGTAATAGAACAGAAATCTCGCCGAGCCGAGGGTGCGTTCAAGCAGGCCACCGAACATGAAGAGTGCAAACATGTTCATGAACAGATGCATGAATGAAGCATGAATGAACATGTAGGTAAATAGCTGTGCCGGGTTGAATAGAGGCGACGAGAAATAATGAAGCCCGCCGAAATCGGCTATGTCGAGACCTACTTTGCGTCCGAGAAGCCATGTGGCGACCCAGATGAGCAGGTTGACGATAAGGAGATTTTTTGTGACCGGGGGAAGATTGGAAAAAATCGACTGACGGTACATTGTGTATGGTTTTCGGAGTTTATGTTGTTGTGGTTTTGTTTGCAAAGAAGCGGTCGACGATAAGCGACAGAGCTCCGTCGCCTGTGACGTTGCAAGCTGTGCCGAAGCTGTCCATGGCGATGTAGAGCGCTATCATCAGGGCGTTGTCGGCCTCGGAGAATCCAAGTATGGAGCTGAGCAGTCCCAGTGAGGCCATCACGGCACCGCCCGGTACGCCCGGAGCCGCTATTATTGTTATCGCAAGCATGGCTATGAAGTAGGCGAATGTGCCGGTATCGTAGGCTATGCCGTTGATCATCATCAGAGCCAGCGAGCATGCCACAAGCTTTAGCACACTGCCCGACATGTGGATTGTGGCGCAGAGCGGTATGGTGAATCCGGCTACAGGCTCGCTCACACCCATTTTGATTGTCTGTTTCAGAGTGACGGGAATGGTCGCTGCCGACGATTGTGTGCCCAGTGCGGTGAAATATGCGGGCATCATTGTCCATAACAGTTTCAATGGGTTTTTGCCATGGCGTGAGAACAGAGCCGCGACAGAGTATTGAAACACCAGCAGGAATAAATGCAGGGCAAAGATGACGGCGATGATCCTGATGAAGGTCGAAAGTATCATGCCTACACAACCGCTGACAGTCATCGACAGGAATATGCCGAATATGTATAGCGGAAGCAACGGGATGATTACGCCGCTTATCACCTTTACCATGACATCGCGGAATCCGCGCAGCACTTCATGAAGCGCATTGTCCTTGGCTGTGAGTTTGGCCACACCGAGTCCAAGCACAAAGGCTATGACCAGGGCAGATGTGACTGCCATGAGCGGAGGCATCTCTATATTGAAAAATGGCGCGGGAGCTGCGTCGGCGCCGCTTTCGACACCTGCGATGTATTCGGCAGGCTGTATCATAGAGGGAAAGAACGTCACGCCGGTAAAGTAGCTGAGAAAACCGGCAAACATTGTTGCCACATAGGCGAGTGCCGCGGTGAATAGTAGCATTTTTCCCGCACGTCCTCCTATATCGGCTATGGCCGGTGCGACAAACCCGAGGATAATCAACGGTATGCAGAATCCGAGAAACTGGCTGAATATGGCGTTGAAAGTCGCGAAACATCGTGAGAGCCACATTGGAAAAAACATACCGCAGCCGATGCCGCAGCCTATGGCGATGAAGATACAGAGCAGCAGACTCGGGCGCCATCTTTTTTTGTTGGAGGAATGTGTCATGGCAGGATCGTGCGTGACGAGGTGAATGTACAAAGATAATGAATTCACGCATCTTTTGGTTATTCCTGTGAGATATTCCTGATGGTATGAGCCAGAGATCAGTTCAGTGTAGTAAGTGCCACAGCGGCTACGCTTACCTTTACATCCGGTATGCCTTGGTGAAGGTGGTGTGCGCAGGCAAGCATTGTGGCGCCGGTGGTGATTACGTCGTCGACGAGTAGAATGTGCCGCACGCCCTTCCAGCCGGCGGTATGTGTCATAAAATAGGCATGTCGGGTGTTTTCGAGACGGCCGGCGGAATTTTTGTGTGTCTGGGTGGAGTGACGGCGTGACCGCAGGCAGTCATCCGCCACTGGTATATGGCTGATATCTGATATGCCGTGTGCGATTTCCGCGCTTTGATTGTAGCCGCGGCGCAGTTTTTTGAACATCGGCATTGGCACAGGAACAATCAGATCGATACTATCAAAAAAACCGGATGTAATAAGCGAGTTGGCAAGCATGTTGCCGAGCCGTCGGCAGAGAGCCGGGCGGCCGGAGTATTTTGCGGTGTGTATGAGGCGGGCATAGGTACTTTCCCGATTGTAGAGCATCAGTGCGCCGGCGTGTTCGATTTCGGTATCCTTGGTCATGAGACGGCGGTGGATTTCATTTTCGGTGATCGATCGCAGTGTCACGCGTGGAAATGCAGCCATGCAGTGCAGGCATATATCCTGTTCTCCATTGGCAAGATCCCGGCCACACACCACACACTGTGCCGGCAGGATTATATCGAGCAGTATCTCACGTATGTTTCTCAGCGACATTGCATCATTTCGTCCATTAGACCGCGGTCGCGCAGTATTCCGGCTATCATTTCGGGTTCAAAGCCGCGCGAAGCCGCGTGGCGGAATATTTTTGTGCGTCCTTCGTAGGTCGCGGAAACTTCTGGTCCGAGTGAGATTATTTTGGAGCGGATAGTCTGCAGCAGTCCCTGACGGTAATCTTCGGGATCGATCTCTGCGAGTGCAGCGGTGATATCGTCGGCGGTTATGTGTTTTTGTAGCAGTCCGAGTCTGATTTTCCGGCAGCCCCATGCATTGAATCGGGCTTTGTCGTGTGCATAGGCGACCGCAAAGCGTCGGTCATCTATGAATTTGGACTTTTTCAGAGTGGCTATGATGCGCGATGCGTTGTCGGGCGCTATACCCCAGGACGATAGTTTCGCCATCATTTCATGTCGACAATGTTCGGCCCCGACACAGAGCGCCATAAGGCGTTCGAGCGCCACGTCGGGAGAAATAGGTTTTCGGTTGTGTGGTTTCATCGTCGCGAGAATGAAAAGCGCAGACGTCCGCAGAAATCACGTTGGGTCTGAACATCACTGAATCCGGTCTGTCGCAACATATTTTCAAGTCCGGCAGCATAGTCAGGATTGATTTCAAAAGCGAGAATACCGCCGGACCGTAAAGTCGAATGGGCATAAGCCGCAACTGCCCGGTAAAAACATAGCGGATCTCCTTCGGGCGCAAACAGAGCCAAGCCAGGTTCATAGTCGAGCACACGGCGTTCCATGGTCTTGGCTTCGTCAGGGGCGATGTAAGGCGGGTTGCTTACTACAATGTGCCAAGGCCCGTTGGGAAGTGACGAGGTGTCGAGCATGTCGCCCTTCACAATGTCTATTTCAGTGCCGAGATCCGAAGCGTTTTTACGTGCGGTTTCAATTGCCGTTTCGCTTATATCGACAGCTGTGATGTGGGGAAAACGCAGTGATCGGGCGAGAGCTACGGCTATCGCGCCTGAGCCTGTTCCAAGATCTATGATGTCGAGATCAGCCTGACCGTCGGTCATGTCGGTGATCAGATCGACAAGCTGTGAGGTCTCGGGACGGGGAATAAGCACACCAGGACTCACATGCAGTTTTAGTCCGTGAAACCATGCCTCGCCAAGAATGTATTGCACAGGTTCTCCATGACTGAGCCGTATGGCTATTTCTCTAAGGCGTGAAAGTGTGGCGTTTGGTACTTCCTCGGCCGATCGCGTGACAAGTGCTACAGGATCCAGCCCCATGACCGATTCCATGACATATCGCGCTATAGAGACCGCCTCACGCTCTCCGCTGTCGGACAGTGTGGCGTCGCGCAAAAAGCGATACATCTCACCTACAGTCATAGTGAAGTATTATTAGGTACTTGCTGATTGTGTCGGGTTCCGCGGGTTTATTAAGAATTTGCCTGTGCCGGCAAAACTGGGATGGCATCTATTTTCACTTTATTCTGACAGACGCACTACGCGTATGCCTTGAATAGAGCGGTCACGGCGCAGACGCTCGATCAGCGGCTCTTTGTCTATGACGACTTTTCCTTGTGCCGAAGAGGCATGAAGCAGGTAAGGTATCCCTTTGTTATCTTTTACGATAAAACCGAGATGAGTCACATCAAGTCCTTGTGTTTTGGTTGCCAGGGCAACGATATCGCCATCTTTAAGTGCGTTGCGGGTATCGCGGGAGTTAAGATGCCGTGCTTCCACAACCGGATATCTGTGATTACGGTAACCGATTTCAAATGATTTTACACGCTCATAGGTTACAGAGTCGGCAAGAGCTGGATACTTGTCGCGGTTGCGGGTAATGAAATTCAGTGATTTCACTACATCCTTGTAGACAGGAAAACGGTTTGTCACTTCCTTGATGTTGCCTCGGGCGGTGTTGTCGACTACCCAGTCGCTGAAGTAATGGAGCCGGGATGGATAGCCGTCCATTTCTCCGCTTCGGTAACGCAGACGTTCAAGGTTGGAAGTGAAGTCACGCCATGAGGTGCGGTGTTGTCCGGCAGTGTAGGCCAGAGAGAGTACCACATCGACAAACGTGGTGCAGTCGAGTTCGTCGAGATTGACTGTCAGCTGTTCCTCGCCGTCGGCGTTTTCAAGTGTCGAAGCCACATACGGCACTCCGTCGAATTTTTTGGCCAGAGTGATTATGCGCTCGTTTGGATCGCTTATATTCTCTGCCTCGATCAGCATTTCGGTGATACGGGTAGTGTCGGTCGTCTCGTTGTGGAATTTGATGAGTCCGACAGGCACGATGCCACGCATCGCCGGCTGAAAGAGGCATAGGATTGCCAAAAGTGTGATGAGCCGCATGGCGGGGAGGTTTTAGGATATCCGTTTATTTTCCTGAAAGAGCATCGATAGAAGCCTGCAGGGATGCTATTTTGGCCTGAGCGTCGGCTTGTTTGCGCCGTTCGGCGTCGACGACTGCCTGAGGAGCTTTGGCAGTGAAGCGTTCGTTGGAAAGTTTTTTCTCGACCGATGCGAGGAATCCCTGCTGATATTCAAGCTCTTTTCGCAGTTTCGCAAGCTCGGCTTCGGAGTCGACGGCACCCGACAGAGGCACATTGAACTCAGTCGTGCCGATGATAAACGATGCGGCTGCTGCATCCTTGACTGCGTTGAATGTCACACCCGAAAGGTTGGCGAGCTTTTCTACCACACTACGCATGGGCAGAGCACATTCGCCGTCGTCAACAACTGAAAGTGCAAGGGCTTCGCGCGGAGAAAGGTTTTTGGAGGCACGCACACCACGCACTGCGGTGATGATTTCCTTTGCACGCTCCATCGACTGCAGCAGCGGGTCGCTGTCGGTAGAGCATGAGCGCGGCATCTCGGCATACATGATCGACTCTCCGTCGCGGCGGTCGGCCAGGTGCTGCCATAGTTCTTCTGTTATAAACGGCATGAACGGGTGCAAGAGCCTTAGCAGGCTGTCGAAGAATCCCATTGTGGCGTTCATTGTCTCGCGGTCGATCGGCTCGCCATAAGTCGGCTTCACCATCTCGAGATACCATGACGAGAACTCGTCCCAGAAAAGACGATAGACAGCCATGAGAGCTTCCGACAGACGGAACTTGGAGAACAGGTCCTCTATTTCTGCTACTGTGGCGTCAAGACGGGCTTTGAACCAACCGATGGCCTGACGTGATTCTTCGGGCTGTGTGATCGAGTCGGAAATAGTCCAGCCCTGAAGCAGTCTAAATGCGTTCCAGATCTTATTGCAGAAATTACGGCCGTTTTCGCAGAGTTTCTCGTCAAACATTATGTCGTTTCCTGCGGGGGCGGCCATGAGCATACCCATGCGCACGCCGTCGGCACCGAACTGTGCTATCAGTTCGAGAGGATCGGGGGAGTTACCGAGCATTTTCGACATCTTACGACCGATCTTGTCGCGAACGATGCCGGTGAAGTAAACATTGTCGAAAGGACGTTCTCCTACATACTCATAACCGGCCATGATCATGCGGGCCACCCAGAAGAAAATGATGTCGGGTCCTGTAACGAGCGTAGCCGTAGGATAGTAGTATTTTATCTCCTCGTTACCGGGATTGTTGATGCCGTCGAAGAGTGTGATAGGCCAGAGCCACGAGCTGAACCATGTGTCGAGTGCACCTTCATCCTGGTGCAGATCCTCCGCTTTGAGGTCAGGGTTGCCTGATGCGGCGCGGGCTTTTTCGAGAGCCTGTTCGACATTCTCGGCCACAACGAATGTCTGAGCCTCCGGTTCGCCATAGAAATAAGCCGGGATGCGGTGTCCCCACCAGAGTTGGCGGCTGATGCACCAGTCCTGTATGTTTTCAAGCCACAGGCGGTAAGTGGTCTTGTATTTTTCTGGCACGAAGCGGATTATGTCGTCCATTACCGGGCCGAGCGATATTTCGGCAAAGTGCTTCATTTTGATGAACCACTGCAGCGACAGGCGTGGCTCGATAGGCACTTTGGTGCGCTCCGAGAGACCGATGTTGTTTACATAGTCCTCTACCTTTTCCATTAGTCCAGCGGTTTCGAGATCCTTGGCTATCTGCTCGCGCACTGCAAAGCGGTCCATGCCCACATACAGAGGCGATTCCTCACTCACAGTGCCGTCCTCGTTGAATATGTCTATCGTGTCGAGGTTGTGGGTCTTGCCCAGCATGTAGTCGTTTTTGTCGTGCGCCGGAGTTACCTTGAGACAGCCTGTGCCGAAATCGATCTCGACATAACGGTCTTCGATCACAGGTATCACGCGTCCTACCAACGGCACTATCACCTTTTTGCCTTTTAGCCATGTGTTTTTCGGGTCCTTGGGGTTGATGCACATGGCTGTGTCGCCCATTATCGTCTCCGGACGCGTGGTGGCCACCACTGCATAGCGCCGTCCGGCGCTGTCGGTATGAACCACACTCTCATCGGTCACTTCGCCGCTCATGTCATCGTCGGCGATATAGTATCGCAGATAGTAGAGCTTGGCTTTCTCCTCGACGTAGAACACCTCATCGTCCGATATGGCCGTGCGGTTCTCCGGGTCCCAGTTTACCATGCGTAGTCCGCGGTATATAAGACCTTTGTCATAGAGATCGCAGAATACCTTTATCACTGAGCTTGACCTCTTCTCGTCCATGGTGAAAGCCGTGCGTTCCCAGTCGCACGATGCGCCGAGTTTGCGTAGCTGCTGAAGGATTATGCCGCCGTACTTGTCGGTCCATTCCCATGCGTGACGCAAAAATTCCTCGCGGGTGATGTCGGTTTTCTTTATCCCCATCTCTTTGAGCTTGCCGATCACTTTGGTTTCAGTCGAGATCGAGGCATGGTCGGTTCCGGGTACCCACAGTGCGTTTTTACCTTCCATGCGGGCGCGGCGCACCAGAATATCCTGGATTGTATTGTTGAGCATGTGACCCATGTGAAGCACGCCCGTCACATTTGGCGGGGGGATCACTACAGTGTAAGGCTCACGTGCATCGGGTGTCGAATGAAACAAGTTGTGATTCAGCCAATAGGCATACCATTTGTCCTCAACTTCCCCGGGGACATATTTAGTGGCTAATTCGCTCATTTGAGATTTTGATTTTGACATGCCGGGCTTATCTGCCCGAAGATGAGTGCAAAGATAATAAGATTTACTAAATTTGTGTGTCATAGCGTGGCCTAATCACCGCGCTTTCGGCACTTAGATCTTATTCAGAAATGGAAGATAATAAATCATTAAAGAAGAAACCTGTGGTTGTTCTCGGCATAGAGTCCTCATGCGACGACACATCGGCTGCGGTTGTAGTCGACGGGCTTCTACGTTCCAATATCATTGCCTCGCAGAAGGTGCATGAGGAGTATGGCGGCGTTGTGCCGGAGCTTGCCTCACGCGCCCATCAGCAGAATATTGTTCCGGTGGTTGATGCGGCTCTGCGCCATGCGGGAGTCGGGGTTTCCGATCTTTCGGCTATAGCGTTCACACGTGGTCCCGGATTGCTGGGATCGTTGCTTGTGGGCACATCATTTGCCAAAGGGCTCTCGCTTGCGTTGAGGGTTCCGGTGGTCGATGTCAATCACCTGCATGGCCATGTGCTCGCCCATTTCATACGTAAAGAGACCTCCGATGTAGTGCCTGAGTTTCCTTTTCTATGTCTGCTGGTTTCGGGAGGCAACTCACAGATTATACTTGTGCGCGACTACTTCGATATGGAGGTCATCGGGCGCACCATCGACGATGCAGCTGGCGAGGCTTTTGACAAATGCGCGAAAGTAATGGGGCTTCCTTATCCCGGCGGACCGCATATCGACCGGCTTGCCGCCGAAGGAGATCCTGACCGTTTCAACTTTGCAAAACCGCGCATTCCCGGTCTTGACTACAGTTTCAGCGGCCTGAAAACATCGTTTCTTTACACCTTGCGCGACGAGACAAAACTCAATCCGCGATTTGTCGAAGAGAACATGCCTGACCTCGCGGCGAGTCTGCAGCGCACGATTATCGAAATCCTCATGGGCAAGCTCTCGCGTGCAGTGAAAGAAACCGGTGTGAAAACTGTCGTTATCGGTGGTGGTGTATCGGCTAACTCCGGTGTCCGGCAGGCTGTAGCCGACTACTGTGCCGCTAAAGGTATTACGGCGTTTATTCCGCCTCGTGAGTTCACCACCGACAATGCTGCAATGGTCGCCACTGCGGGCTATTTCAAATACCTCAAAGGCGAGTTCTGCCCCTACAGTGCGACTCCCTACGCCCGTGTCACAATATGAACGTTTCTATTATTGTCATTGGTGACGAGTTGCTGATCGGACAGGTCACCGATACCAATTCAGGTTTTCTGGCCCGGACTATGCGTCCTGCCGGGTGGACTGTTGTCGATGTCGACGTTGTGCCCGACGACAACTCCCGCATACGCAATGCCGTACTTGAAGCTCTTGACCGTGCTGATGTTGTGCTCACCACCGGAGGTCTCGGGCCGACAAAAGATGATATTACCAAGCAGGCGCTGATGGATGTGTTTGGGGGTGAACTGTACCGTGATGCCGAGGTGGAGGCCAATGTGCGCGAGGTAGTGGGAAAAAGGGGCATACGTCTCAACTCGCTTACCGCCGACCAGGCTCTTGTGCCAACGTCGTGCAGTGTTATACAGAACAGGCTCGGCACAGCCCCGATAATGGTTTTCAGTAAAGGGACCAAAACTCTTGTGGCGATGCCGGGTGTGCCTTTCGAGACCCGTGGCATGTTCACCACCGAAGTTTTCCCGATGCTTTTGCAGCGTTATGCTCCCGATGTGGCTCTTCGCAGCGATGTGATCCAGGCCATAGATATCACCGAGAGCGATCTTGCTATCAGACTTTCATCATGGGAAGAGAGTCTGCCGTCATACATGCATCTTGCCTATCTGCCTCAACCGGGACTAATACGCCTGCGGCTCGACGGATCACACGCCGACCGTGCCGCTCTCGATGCCATGATGGACAGGTGCCGGGAGGAGCTGATCACGCTTGTCGGCGACAATCTTTTTGCCGATAAGGATATGACGCCGGCGGCTTGTCTTATAGAGCTGCTTGCCGCGCGCGGTCTCAAGGTCGCAACAGCCGAGAGTTGCACTGGTGGATCGGTTTCTGCTGCAATCACTTCGGTGCCCGGGGCAAGTGCCGTAATGCAGGGGGCGGTGGTCTCCTACAGCAACGACGTCAAGACCGGTGTGCTTGGGGTCGATCCCCTGATAATTGAAACCGAAGGTGCTGTCAGCGCTCCGGTCGTTGAGCAGATGGCTGCCGGAGTGGCAAGGCTGTGCGGGGCTGACTGTGCTATAGCCACTTCCGGTGTTGCCGGTCCTGGCGGAGGCACGCCGGACAAGCCTGTAGGCACGGTGTGGATGTGTGTTCTCACTCCTGCCGGATCACACTCATGGTGTTGCCGTTTTCCTGGCGACCGCGCCCGCATTGTCGACCGTACAGTCATGACAACGCTTATAAGGCTTTGTATGGCAGTAAAGAAGCTGTGATTGGGATATGCCGATATGTCGATCGGTACCGCACGCCTGAATAATTGTCGTTTATTTCTGTGTCACTCAACATACTCCTTTGATTACTATCTACAAGGCATCGGCCGGGTCGGGTAAGACTTTCACACTTGCGCTGCGCTACATCTCGCTCCTTATCGGGTGGCGCGACAGTGTCACGGGGACATGGCGGCTTAACAATCCATCGGCACCGCCTCCGGCACGTCATAGGGCGATACTTGCCGTAACTTTTACAAACAAGGCCACTGCCGAGATGAAGACCCGTATTGTCGAGACTTTGTCGGCTCTGTCGGCCGGTGACTGCGGCACCGGTAATCCATACATGTCGAAGTTGCTGGAGATTTTTGCTCCGGCTTCGAGTGCCGATATATCCGGTGCTGCACGACGCGCACTCATGCAGCTGCTTTTCGATTTCGGATCGTTCAATGTATCCACTATCGATTCTTTTTTTCAGACTGTGCTTCGCACTTTTGCCCGCGAGCTAAATCTTCCTGACAATTATCGCATTCAGCTCAATCAGCGTGAGGCGATCGATAGTGCGGTTCACGACATGCTTGACGTAATCAACAGTAACTCGCCCTATTTCCCCGACTCGCGCGATGCGGCCAGCATAGGGCGCAAGGCCCGGCTTCGGGAGTGGATTCTTGCTTACATGGAGTCGATGATGACCGATGGAAAAGCTTTTAATCTTTTCAACCGTGCTACATCGACATTTGCCGGCCTCGCTGAGCGGCTGTCGCTGTTGTTCAATGAGACCTATAAGCTGCATGCCGATGAGATCGACGGTTGGTTTGACGCCGATTCAGGAACAAGAGTCATAAGACTGCGTGAGGCTCTCGGAAAACGTCTCGCGCTGCTGCGGAAAGATCTTGTGCAACGCACCGGAGCACTCCTTTCTGAAGTTGCCATGCTTGGCGACAAGGTAATAAGCCGCAATCTCATGACTGCGATGACTTCATGGAGCATGGGGAAACTTTCTACTGGAAAAACACCGGAGTCGGCAGCTATTGGAGAACCTAAGGCGTGTGTCTATAAACCATATTACGGCAACACGGCGCTTATAGACCGCATTGCGGGAGTATGCCGTGCAAATCTCGACGACCAGCGGCAGATCGCATGTGTCGATTTTCTGCTTCATAATCTGTTTCCGCTCGGACTTTTCGGAGAGATGCGCCGTCATCTCGAAAAATTCTGTCGCGATGAGAACATGGTGCTGCAGAGCAATACCAATGACTTCCTGTCGCGCATCATCGCTACCGAGGAAGAGGCCCCCTTTATCTATGAGAGACTCGGTCTGAGGCTCCGGCACTTCCTTCTCGATGAGTTTCAGGATACGTCGATGATGCAGTGGAACATTCTGCGTCCGCTCATACTCGAAAGTCTCAGCCACGATAAAGACAATCTTATCATCGGCGATGGCAAACAGAGTATTTACGGATTCCGTAACACCGATTTCCGTCTGCTAAATCACATTGTTGCCGATGAAATTCAAAAACGCGGATATACAGTAGATCTCCGAGGCTCAGGAAAGGGTGAGAATGTGAACTATCGTTCGGTCCACTGTATTGTGAAATTCAACAATGCGCTTTTCGATGCTTTGCCGTCGGTGTACAACCTTAAGCCGTCCGACACTTCCGTTTCCGTCTATGCCGACACGGTGCAGGAACTGGCCGGACGCACCGACGGGGTGCCGGGCTACGTCGACATAGCTTTTCACAATAAAGAGAGTGATTCCGCTGATATGCCTGATTTTGTCGAAGTCGCTATGTCACGTATGCTCGACGGTGTGATCAGGCAATTGCGTGCCGGTTATAGGCCACGTGATATAGCCATACTGGTCAGAAAGCGGCGCGAAGGGGAAATGGCCGTAAAATACCTGCTCAATGCTATGGATACTCCGGTATGGGAGGGGTTGCCGCGTGTGCAGGTCATGTCGTCCGATGCACTTCTTGTCGGAGAGTCGCCTCTTGTGAAGATGCTTGTGGCGCGGCTCAGAATGCTTATGACTCCATCGGTAGGCTCGCCGGATGCTGCTGATTCGCAGTCGCGATGGCCGTCGGTTGGTCAGCGTGACCTCACGCACCTTGCCAATCGTTTCCACATGCATTTGTTTGCTTCTGGAGCCGGCCCTGCCGGGGCTCTCTCTCTGGCTGTGGAGGAATGCTCGCCACGCATGAGGTCTCGACAGGCCGACGACGATGCCGATACACGTCTTCTTACTTCACCCGCTTCCGGCCTTATCACTATGGCTGAGCGCATTGTCAGGGAGGCTATGGAGGAGATCAAAGGCAAAGGTATTCCGGTGTCCGATACAGAGGTGCACAACATCTACCTTACAGGGTTTATGGATCTTGTCAACGAATATGTGTCGCACTATGGCAATGATCTGCGTGGATTTCTCGAGTGGTGGGATATGAAGCGGCTCACTCAGAGCCTCACTATTCCGGGTGATGTCGATGCTATAAATGTGCTCACTATCCACAAGGCGAAAGGTCTGGAGTTTCCATGTGTCCATGTTCCGTTTCTCGACTTTCGCATGACTGAGACATCTACGCCTTTCAAGCGTAGTTATAGCTGGTATAAGACCGACTCTATTCCGGGTATAGATCCTGATCTTGTGCCTCCTTATATCCCTCTTGAAAATTCCCCGGCGCTTGCTGGATTTCCCGGCGCGTTCGCCCAGGGCTTCAGTGATTTCGTAAACAGTCAGTATCTCGACAATATAAACCTGCTTTATGTGGCGCTCACGCGTCCGACACGTGAACTTGTCGTTACTGCTCTTGTAGGTGGAAGGGATGAGACTGTTGGCGACGCTTTGCTTAAAGGTGCTGGAGCCGCGACAGAAGAGACTCCGCTGAAATTCAATCTTGCCGGAATGCTCGACTCCTCTGGCACGCTCACAATCGGAGAGCCTACGGTTCCTTTGTGTGACACCAGAGAGCCGCAGTCGTCATTCATGCCTCCCTATATCACACGCGACAACGACAATATTCTTGAAATAACAGGAATATATGACCGCTATATACGTGATTTCAGCGATCCTGCTCAGCGGCTTATATTTCTTAAACGTGTGCTTGGCTCTATACGCCGCGTATGTGATATTCCGGTAGTCGTCAGGCGTATGGCCCATAAGGCAAGGCTCGATAAAGCATATTCCACTCAGGCATTCAATACAATAAGCAACGCCATTGCCTCGACCCCCGAAGCTTCGGGCTGGTTCGACAGCAACGGACGCATTATGCTTTGTTCTGAATTGTTTGCTGGAAATGTCTCGATTATCAGGCGTTGGCGCCCTGATCGCATAGTATGGCGCCCCGATGGGTATATCGATGTTGTGGAATATTGTACTGCCGATACAACTGAAGCGCACCTTGCTGTTCTTCGTGGCAAAGTGCGCTCATGTATGCGTCAGCTTGCAGCCATGGGGCATAACGGTATACGTGGGTTCATCTGGGATCTCGATGCTTCTGTCGTCCATAGGCTGTCGGTCATGGCTTCGCAATAGTTGTCCTGTTGTCGTTGCGGTTAAAAATTACGGCGAGTGCTACGTCGTATGACGCCAATGAAAGCACCGCTGTCAGCAGGCATCCCGATCCCCATGTAGCTATGTCGTTGACAGGTATGGTAGTTTGCCAGCCCGACAGATTTATATCTCCCAAAAATCTGAACCATGCCGATATATAGGGGAATGCCAGAGAAAATCCTGTTCCGGCGATGAAGCCGACCGCACATGCGATCAGCATGGCTGCTTTGTTGCGTCGTATCGCAGTATTTGTTCTCTCTTTTATGAATTCGACTGAGCGCAGATTCTGTTCGAGTCTCGACATGAACATCACATCTGGCGACAGATGTGGATCGTAATCTGAGAAAATCTGTTTTAATTTATCATCTTCCATAGCATTCTTCCTGTAGTAATTTCTTTAGATGGAGCCGGCCGCGCGACAAATGCTGTTTTATAGCGTCGGATGTGGAATCTATTATTTTTGCGATTTCTTTTATGTCATATCCATGCATATAAAACAGCAGGATCGAGGTACGCTCTTTTACCGACAGCATGTCCAGTGCTTTGTACAGTTCCTGATATCTGAATGCCGAGTCTGAGGTATCTTTGCTCTCGATATTGGCTGCATCTTCGAGAAATGTTGTTGCGTGCGATACTCTGCGGCTGCTTATAAATGTGTTATAGGCGATTCTGTAGATCCATGACATGAATTTGTTATCGTCCGTAAGATTGTCGCAGCTTAGATAAGCTTTTACAAAAGAATCCTGCGCTATATCGTCGGCCATTGTCGAGTCGCCGCAGCAGAGGGCTGTCAGAAACCGGCGTACCTGCTTCTGACAACTCTCTACGTTTCTGACGAACTCGTTTCGGTTCATTCGTTCTCTTCGGTTTCGGCTGTCGTATTACGTGTCACGAAATACACGATAAGATATGCGATGCCGACGGCAAAACTTAAGGCTGCCAAGATATAAGAAATAAACTGCATGTCCTCAGGTGCAGCAGAAAACGTTAAGGCTATTATAGAGAATGCTACGCCTAAAATCGTAAACATGCAACCTCTCAAAAGCCGTCTGTTCAATAGTTCTTTGGCCGAGATTTGCTGCTTGCCTAATGCTTCGGCCAGTTTTTCGGCATCGATGTTTGCGTTGTTCTCAATTGCCTTGATCAGAACATCTGCACGTTTGTTGTCATTGTTTGTTTTTGCCTTGAACACGATCCACACGATCATAATCGGAAGCACGACGCACACACCTATCGGTATAAGCAGTCCGAAATCGAAACTATCCATTGTTGATTAAAATTTGAGTTATACTTTTTTGAAGACTATCTCCGGGACATCTCATATACATGACGTATCTCGGTGTTCAAAGGTGACATCTGCAGCACGAAAATAATCCGAAATCGTATATGGAGTAGAATTTTTTGAGATTGAATCATTCAGAGCATAATCCGGAGTCTTTTGTCGCGTTTTCTCAGAAACGACAGAAACGTGTCCATAAGATCCCTGATTGCAATTGTAGCGTTTTCGACCTGCGCGGCATATCGTTCTGCTCCGGCGCCGCCTCCGGGATCACGTCCCATAAGCACATCGCCCACTCCCGATACATCGTGAAAAAGCTGCATCTCCAGCCGTAGAAGGTCTTTGGCGCCTATGTCGCCGACCGACGGGTTCAGTTGTCTCGGAGGCTCGTCGCCCGGACGGAATTTATAGGGTATGATACCGTCGGTAGCGCTCCAAGCTTTGGCTACATGCTTCAGTTCCATTCCTTCGGCAAGGCAATCAACCGGAAACAGCAATGCTCCTTTGGCAGAACTTGCCATCATGCGGTCTATCAGATTCACAAGGCGGTTCACATATTTCTGTTGATCGATCACATCCTCCACCAGAGAGTGCACTTCGCCGTCGACAAGCGGATAAAGTTTCACTGCAAACGGGTTGCAGCAGCCTCTTCCGAGTATCTGTTCGCGTAGTAGAGTGCCGTCTCCGAGAAACCATGCGCCACACCACCGTCGTTCGGTCACGATGCGGGTTTTTACTTCCGGTATTCCTTTCGGTTTCCGGCGGGCGTTCTCTATGTCGATATTGTTCTGTTCATCAGCCGGCAGTTCCCTGTAAGTCCCGTCAGCTGTGTCGTGACTGCGTAGTATGCGTACTGGCTTGTATTCCCAAACCTCGATCACTCTCACTTTCCCTGCATCGTTTGAATAATGGAAATCCGGCTCATAATATACTTCTCCTCTGCTTAGACCGGCGCTTTCGCTTGCCATTCCCTCCAGCTTTTCCGCGATTTCGGTAGCGCGTCGGTTGCTTCTGTCGCAGAATTCCATTACTGTTTCTTCGGGAGTAAGGTCGTGCAACATGCCTGCAAGTCTTATGTCCCGTCCTCGCGGATCACGTGGTATCGACAGGAAAAAATGTGATAGGCTCACATTATTTACAATTGTTTTTTCGTCACTCCATCCAGGCAGATGCCCTATACGCTGTACTGCCGCTCCTGAGATAAGAAACTCCTCAAGCAGGCGGCTGTCAAGTTCGTCGAGTTCATTGTCGATATGCAGTCTGGCCAGATGACGGTCCGCCTTTATTGCCTCTTCCGATGTCTGTCTATAGACTCTGAAACGTCCCACGACGCATTTCACAAGTTGGCGTATCATGTTGTTGGTAAGGGGTGGCCGACCGTCTCGTGACAGTACTTCCCGTTCGGTGGTCACTTTTCCGGTATCGGGATCTCTGACAGGATCATCCCATTGGCGGCCATAGGTGAAACGCTTGTAGCGTTCTCGGCGTGCTCTTAGTTCTGCACATGCCGTCCATGCTTCAAGCGCCTTGTCCATCATTGTCTTCATAATAATAGGTTTAGCTGTATTTATTCATTGTCGCCAAAAGTGCGCTGTCCATTGTAAAAGTTTCGCCGTCTCCATCGGTGATAGCACGTAGACTTTCAACAGCCTCTCCTTCCGGAAAACATCTCATATGCAGTGGTGAATAGACGATCGCCACCGGCGATTCTGCTCCGGCCTGGGTGTATTCCCATTTCTGTAGGTGGGCCTCTTGGCTGTCGGGAGTCACTAAGCGTCCTTCTCGTTTCCAGCCGCTAAGTTTCACACTGATTATACGGCGGCATCCTGACGATGCCGGAAGTTCAATATCTGTTCCGCCGCCTGAAGCGGTTTTGGCAGTGCATTGTGTCCATAATTCCCTCTGCTCAAACATTTCAGCCGGAGCATTGGCTGTCATTTCTGTCCACCAGTCCATGAGTCCTGCATTATCCCAGGCTTCACTGTCTATGCCATCCAGTTCGACAGTAAGGTCACCCCTCATTGATTCAAGCCCATGGCGCAGTCGCCACTGCGCCATGAGTTGGTCTTTCGTATAGGTTGTCAGCATGGCAGGTCACGCTTTTTTGATGACTCTCATGTGTGCCGAGGGATAGCGGAGAACAAGGCAGCTTGCTTCGGTGATTACGACAGCATCGGTATTTCGTTGGCCGCTGTTGCGCAGATTCAGTCGCTCGGTGCTGAACGGTATATGCGAGTATTTTGTGATGTATTCCGGATCGATTACAAGACCGTCGGCCCCATGTCCGCACTGGTCGAACACTTCACTCATCACTACATAGAGCGTTCCGAATTTGGTGCGTATTTCGGTGAAGTCGAGACCCCAGCGGGTCACATTGTTCTGCCCGACTACCACATGCTGGTGCTCCATCGAGTTGAGTGCAGCTATCAGTTCACTGCCGCCTACGAGAATTTTCTTGGAAGAGCCGCCGTGGCCGGTGAATGCTTCCCGTGTGATTTCAACCAGAGTTTCATTGTCCATTGTTGTATAACTTGACTCCTTGCCAGCCTGATTCCAGATACCGCCGGTCAGCATCACCTCTTCCTGTTTGTAAGGATCGGTCAGGCGCATGCGGCTGCCGAAAAGAAAACTCTTTTCCATGCCCAGACGCATATCCACTATTGCCGATTCCTCTTGATCGCTCATGGTCCATCCCACTTCTTTGTCAGAGAGTTTCATCAGTGCGCTGTGCTCTATTTGAGCCTTGAATATTTGGCATAGATTGTATTCTTTTGTAGGTATCGCCTCATATTGAGCCGTTTGTACGTCCAGTTCCGCTGCTGCTCGACCCATTCTCACCATCTCGGTTCCGGCTGCAAGCGATGGCACGGCGGCCGCGCCTCCCATGTAGTTATTTACCGACATGACCGAGATATTTGCCGAGTCACTTCCTGCTACATAGAGCACCAGACTCCCGCAGGCCTTTCCGTTGGCATCCTGTGCGGTCACCGAAGGCACAAGCACAGTATCGGAGATAGAGAAACGTGCAGGATTCTCCATTTTTACGGTCACTACACCCGTGTCGGCCTCCGATGCTGCTGCCACCTTGTCGGTCATCGGTTTGTTGTCTACCGAGTAGTAGTCGGCTTTCATGCTGCCGATAACCCGGCATCCGCCCCATCTTGAGATCTGGTCGACAGGAGTAGCCATGGGGCGTATTTTCACTACACGTCGGTCGACTGCCGATTTCAGTAACTCGGACGATGCCTCACGGCTGTTGGCCACTGTCAGCGGAGCGCCGTCTACACCTGAGCCTCCGGCCATTCCGGCAAGCACAACAGCCATGGTTGTGCCTGTGCCGCCGTCATCACCGCCAAGAAGGAAATAGGTGGCGGTGGCTGCAAGTCCGGCTACTGTGATCGGGCCGTTGTGTTTTCGCATCGCATCGATCATTTTTACTGCCACTAACTTGAGCACATTGAGCACGGTCTTGATGATTTTCTTGAAAGTCATAGTATTTAAGTTATTAAGGATTGGCTTTTTTGTTGTATGGGCGCATGGTTTGTGCACCTGATTGGTATTTGGCTTTAGTCCCACACGCTTCTGCGCATCTGCCGCAGTATCATTACGGGATCCTCTTCGTCCTGTATCTCCGGCATTCTTGCCGCCGCTTCATGATCCGGGCGCTCCATAAGCACATCCACCGCCTCGTTTCGGCCACGCAGATAGCCTCGTTCCTCTGCCTCGTTTACGAGGCGTTTCATCTCTTCATGTGTAAGAATCGGCTCTGGTTCTTCGGTTGTTGTCTCTGTCGGTTCTGTCGTCAGAGTCTCATCTTGTTCCTTTGTGCTGGTTGCTTCATCTGCTGCTTTGGATGGCTCTTCGGTAGGTGTTTTTTTGTTTTCCATAGTTTGTAATAAAAAAAGTAAGTTTGCAACGATCGTTTACGCTGCAAACTTACTTCCTTCACCGCCTCCACGGTGTGTTAAATGGCCATTCCTCCCGGGTTGTTATTTTTCCGATGTGGGGAATGATGAAATTCTGAGTCTTGCGGCTCCCATTGGCACAAGGGTTATATCGTCGATCTCCTCGGCACGTTTAGCATCTTCTCTGGGCAGTACACCGGTCAGTCCGGTTTCATCGATAGTCCAGTTAGGTATGAGGCGGCCGGTAGCTGTCACTTTAAGAGGCACTCCCTGCAGAGAGAATGGCTGGTTGTCTTCCGGCCATGGAAGACGGCTCACTTTGAAATCGCCAAACGGGTCGCTTTCAGGAATGATCAGAGAATAGTTCCATGGTGAGTCGGCATAGATCTCGTATGTAGGCCACTTTTCCGGATCGGCGCCTTCCTGCCACCGTGAGTCGCCGATGGCCATTTCTGCGGAGTTCACTTTTTCATAGCGTTCGTCTATGCGGAGCGAGAGTGTAAGAGGACCATAGTTGACCGATGCACTGTTCCGGTTGGTAGGCCAGCGGCGCAGACTCAGTTCCATCGGGAAGACAAGCTCCACAGTGTCGCCGTCTTTCCATTCGCCTTTAAGACGTAGATAAGTGCCCGCTTCCGGAGTGCCTGCGTTTTTGCCGTTTACCATAGCTTTTGCGTCGTGTGTCCACGACGGTATGCGGAAATAGATTGGGAATTCAGCCTTTTCAGGTGCTGTGATCACAAAGCGCAGTGTGTCGCTGAATGGATAGCGTGTATCTTCTGTGATTGTCACTTTTTTGCCGTCGGCCACAGTTATTGTCGCCTGATTAGGAGCGTATACCGTATATGCCACGCCGTTGTCGTTGGTTGTGAAGGCAAGCGATTGTGTGAACGACGGCCATCCGAGACCATGGTTGTGCTGGCAGCAGCGTGAGCTAAACGGGTTCATGTTAAGAAACGGACCACGGTTGTCAATGCCCGGATGGTGGTTCTTGGAGTCGCTCACAGTGTGGTTGGGTGATGTGATATAGCGCAGGGCCTTAAGGTCGGGCATCATCGCGGCTGGGAAAGAATTGAAAGCGATGTCCTCCATGTTCTCAGCCCAGAGTGGATCGGCGGTGATACCGAGCATCACGCCGTCCGACAGTATTTGTTCGGCAAAACCGCAGGTCTCGGTGCCTTGCCGCGGATCGATATATCCGATTCGGGCGTTTTCGTCTGCTCCGAACATTCCTCCGGGCACCTGGCCGTAGGTGCGGCGTATAAGGTCATGCACGTTGTAGGATGCGGAAAGCATGGTGGAATCACCGGTGATCATATACAGTTCGGCAGGTTCGCGGAAATATTGCGCGATGTTCACATTGTGCCAGTTGGGAAGAGCGGCCGGATTGGTGCAGTCGGCATTGTTCCGGTGGATTTTCTCGATGAGAGGAAGCACTGATGCGTCGCCTGTTTTGCCATAATACCATATCACGCTCCACATGTTGTCGCCGCCGCGGCAGTTCTCCCAGTAATCTTTCAGGAAATTTTCATCGGGCTGTGCCATCTCCCATTCAAAATAGCGGCGCATGAAAGGAAGGACACGCTCGTCCGATGTGAACTCATAGTAGTTTTGAAGAGTCCAGAGCATCACCATCTGGGCCCACACCTCCGGTTTGCCATTGCGCAGGTTCAAGGGACCGAAATATCCGTCCTCCTTCTGTGAGTTGAGCACAGCCTCTATCCAGAATTGGGTTTCTTTAAGCATATCCTTGTCCTCAAGCAGATAAGCCAGATGACTGTAGCCGCGTAGCCAGTACGGTACTTCTTCCCAGCCGCGGTCACCCCCTTCGACAAGCCACGCGTTATTGTTGCGGTCAAGCCATGCGCTTATTTCGCCAAGATGACCGTTCAGTCCGTCACGTTGCAGCTCAAGTTGTTTCAGTAGCCATCCTTCTGGCTTGATTGAGCCGGCAGGCAATTTCATCAAAGCGAGCGGGCGCATTGATGCCGTGTCGCTCAATGCAGGCATAAACGGACGCTCTACTGTTTTCGACTCGATGCCGGCGTTGCCGCCGCATGAGGTTGCAAGCAGCAGAATTCCGCAGGCAGCCGATGACAAGATGTGTTTCATGGTTGAAAATGTGTATGTGATGGGTCTATAGTTTCTTATTTTTTAGAAATTCACTTGTAGTATTAGCCGCTGGTAAAAACTTAAATTGTCCTTGGCAGCGTGAAAATCAAGTGAGGCTTCCAGTTTTACATGGTTACTTTTGATAAGTGCGTAACCGATGTCGGTGCGGCTGTACCATGGAGATGCGTAAAAAGGTTCTCCTTGGTCGAGAATCGCGCCGTAACGGTTGTAGTATGGAAACAGCCGTCCTCCGGTATATATTTCCTCTCTCACGCTCAGTCGTTTCCAGCCGAGGTATCCTTCGATCCATGCGCCCGCGCGGCTTACCCATTTGTGGTTAAGGCCGCGGTCGCGTGTCATTGATCCGAGCACGCCGGCTTTCAGGGTAAGTGTGTCGGCCCATGCCGCTTTAGATGTGAAATCTACACCGATATATGGATTGGCGATGAAATTGTCTACGACTCGCTCTTCGTCCGGAGAGTTTTTGCGCCGGGCCAGGTGGTTCATCATAGCGGTGCCGCCGGCAACAAGCACACTCTCTTCGCCTTTACGCCATTCGCCGTCGACAATTATGTTGAAAGCCTCGCGCTGTCTCTCGGTCTGCATCCCGCGCCAGTCTACGACACCTTGCATAAATCCGTGACTGCCGCGTAGCACTATGCCTGCGCCCCTTATGTTGCGCTGTACATAATATGTCGAGTCGTTCCAGATATAATCCGGTAAACGACGCGCAAGTTGATCGCGTCCGAACATTCCCAGCCATCCTTCCACTCCACCATGCCGGTAGCGGTAGTATAGGGTAGGGGATATCTTGTGGCCGTCCCACTCACAACCGATCGGTTGAGTCCACACAACGCCTCCGGCCACAGTGTGGCGTCCGTTATCGATACTTAGCCCGATTTCAGGGGCAAGCTGAGTCATGAAAAAAGTCTGCGCTTCGTTGTAGACGGCATCTCCCTCACGGTTGTCGAATATGGTTTTGAAATCCATACTCCACACCGGACAAGGCTTTTGTGCCATGACCGTCAATGCGGCCATGGCACAAAATAAAGTTATGGACAGTATTCGTCTCATTCTGCATTGGCCGGTCCGTAACCGAGACGGCTGACTGCTGTGTGTATGCGGCTAAGAGTTTCCTCTTTGCCAAGAAGAGCCGTGATGTCAAACATGTGGGGGCCTTTGCATTCTCCCACAACGGCGAGTCTAAACGCGTTCATCACATTACCCAGATGGTATCCTTTCTCTTCAATCCAGCCGAGCACCCGCGGTTCGATTTCATTAGATGTGAAATCGTCAAACTCATCAAGCACGTCGGTAAGTTCCTTCATGATGCCGCCCATTCCTTCGGTCCAGCGTTTTTTTACCGATTTTGCATCGTAGCAGTCGGGTGCGCAGAAGAAGAACTTGGCATTGTCCCAAAGCTCGCCTATGAAGTTTACACGACCCTTGACCATGCCTGTGGCTTTAGCTATATAGTCGGGGGTGAAGTTCGTTGTGTCGACACCTTCTTGGGCAAGCACAGGTATGAACAGCTGAGCAAGCTCTTCATCTGACTTCTCTTGAATGTATGTATGGTTGAACCATTTGCCTTTTTCAAAAGCAAATTTGGCACCGGCGCGTGAACAGTGGTCAAAAGAAAATTTCTTTATCAGTTCATCCATCGACATGATTTCAGTGTCATCGCCGGGATTCCATCCGAGCAGAGCGAGGAAATTGACTACGGCATCGGGCAGGTAGCCTTTCTCACGGTATCCGCTTGAAATTTCACCGCTCTTAGGGTCGTGCCACTCAAGTGGGAACACCGGGAAGCCGAGACGGTCTCCGTCGCGCTTTGACAGCTTTCCTTTGCCGTCAGGCTTAAGCAGCAGCGGAAGATGCACGAATCTGGGCATTGTATCGGTCCAGCCGAATGCCTCGTAGAGAAGTACATGTAGTGGCGCCGAAGGAAGCCACTCTTCACCTCTGATCACGTGGCTGACTTCCATCAGGTGGTCGTCCACTATATTGGCAAGATGATAGGTAGGCAGATCGTCGGCGCTCTTGTAGAGGACTTTGTCGTCCAGGATATCGCTCTTTATGGTAACCTCGCCACGCAGCATGTCGTCGACTACCACGGCACGTCCCGGCTCGATCTTGAATCTGACTACATATTTTGTCCCGTCGGCAATCAGTTTGTCTACTTCCTCTTTATCCATCGACAGTGAGTTGCGCATGTTCATGCGCGTCGAAGCGTCATATTGGAAATTGGGAGTCGACTGACGGGCAGCATCAAGTTCCTCCGGCGTGTCAAACGCGATGTAGGCTTTGCCGCTGTCGAGAAGCTGCTGCACATGTTTCCGGTATATGTCGCGACGTTCGCTTTGGCGGTAAGGACCGTAGGATCCCCCCTCTTTTACGCCCTCGTCGATACCGATGCCGAGCCATGCGAGCGATTCATTGATATATTCTTCAGCGCCTGGTACAAATCTCTGCGAGTCTGTGTCCTCGATGCGAAGTATCATTTCTCCGCCATGCTGGCGTGCGAAGAGATAATTATAGAGTGCCGTGCGGGCTCCGCCTATATGCAGGGGACCGGTCGGCGACGGTGCGAATCTTACTCTTACTTTCCTTTCCATTAGTTCAAAAAACAGCTACGGACAATTCAATGTTTCATTTGTTGCAAAAGTAACTAATTTCCATAATTAACCCAACTTTCCTATCTTTGCACGGTGTACTCCTCTCATTCTCTCTCGTGTCACAGAAACTATGAAACTTTTGATCGCCTATATCAGGGATTCGCTTTCGCTCTTTCCTTCATTCATCAAAGAGTTGCTTCAGGTTGTCATTGCTCCGCGACAGGGATGGCATGACACGGAGAAAGCCGCTCTGCCGGTGCGCTTGCTTCTTCTTCAGGGCTACATACCGTTTATCTCCATTGTGTCGTTATCGGCATTCCTCCCGTTGATCTATCGTTCTTCGGCAACACCGTCGGCATGTCTGCTCGAGGCCATAAGTGTGTTTATCAGGTATTTTATAGGCTATTTCGCAGCTTCGTTTTTTCTTGGATTCACCTTGAGGCGTCTTCATGCAGACGATGAGACTCTTTCTGTGGAAAAAACCGACAGGCTTGTGCTCTACACTCTGGCCTCACTTGCCTTGATATCCCTTGTAAGTAATCTTTGTCCGGTAGAGCTTGCTCTGCTGCAGATGCTTCCTCTCTATGTCGTTTACATTATATGGGAAGCTTCATGGCACATGCTGGTTCCGGCTGACAGGCGGTTGCAGTTTCTTGGGGTAAGTGTCATTTCTTGTGTGACTCCTCTTTTTCTCGTTCACCTCTTTTTCGCCTTGCTTAATCAATGAAAATTGCAAAAGATATAAACATCAAAAACCGTCGTGCCACATTCGACTATGCCATATCCGATACATATACCGCAGGCATAGTCCTCACCGGTACGGAGATAAAATCCATACGTCTCGGTAAGGCTTCGCTGGCCGATACATTCTGTTATGTGTTCAACCATGAGGTGTGGGTGAAAAATATGTACATAGCCCCATACTTCTACGGAACTTACAACAACCATTCCGATCGCCGGGAACGCAAACTGCTTTTGTCGCGTAAAGAGATCCGCGATATAGAGAAACTGGCGTCCACTCCGGGATATACGATCGTGCCGTTACGCCTGTTCATATCTCAGAAAGGGTATGCAAAAATGGTTATAGGTGTAGGACGTGGCAAGAAGGAGTATGACAAACGTCAGTCTATAAAAGAGCGCGACGACCGTCGTGACATGGCACGGGCTTTCAGGCGGTGATCACTTAAACTATATGTTCTTGCCGGGTGTTTTCAGTTATATTGATTCAACTGTAAAATGTAAAACATTATGTCCGGCAAACGAAATAAAAAAACTCAGACATGGCTGGTGATTGGCGCATGTATACTCATTGCATTGCTTCTTATTTGGCTTACAATGGCTGATCTTTGGGGAGATACTGACGTTGCCGCCTGTATCCCTTCCATCCCGTCTTTCTGAACTGACACAGTAACAGCTTCCGTCGGAGGCGTATATTGGCATCAGGCTTTATGTTTGCGCGATGCGCGGCATGGAGCCTGATGTAATTTATACATATTTCAATCTTTTTGTTGGAGATAACATAAGCCCTGTGTAACTTTACACCTGAGATTACGGCCGGAAGATCCGGCGGCGGAATCAATCTGGATTTTTACAGTTGGCAATGGTTTTTTCAGACCTTTTTTTTCTGTTTGTATTCCTTCCGGTGCTCATTGTATGCTATCGCATTGCGGCGGCATTTGATCGCATGGCTTCAGAGCCTGGTGAGCCGGGGAAACTCATTTGGCGCAATGCGGTTCTCATAATTTTCTCCTTGATATTCTATGCATGGGGAGAACCGGTCTATGTATTCCTCATGATCGGTTGCGTTGTGATGAACTATTTTTTGGGGCTGTGGGTCGATTGTTGCCGGCGCAGGTTTTTCAGGCGTTTGGCCTTGACAGTCGGAATTTTGCTGAATGTATCCACTCTCGGATTATTCAAATATGCAGGTTTTGTGTGTGGCGAGCTTGCCCGTTTCGGCATAGATTTGCCTGATCCGAAAATTTCGTTGCCTATTGGTATAAGTTTCTATATATTTCAGTCAATAAGTTATCTTGTCGATGTATATAGGCTTCACGCGGCGGTTCAGCGGCGGTTCAGCGGCCTGTTGCTCTATATATCAATGTTCCCACAGCTTGTTGCGGGGCCAATAGTGCGGTATTCATCTGTCGCTCGTGAAATCTATAACCGTCATGTTTCGTCGCGGGACATTGCCGACGGTGTGTTTCGGTTTCTTATCGGGCTTGGAAAAAAAGTTATCATTGCCAATCAGATGTCGGAGATTGCCGATAATTTTCTAACCGACAATCTTGAATCTTTATCCACACTCGGCGCATGGGTCGGCCTGCTTGCATTCACTTTGCAGATATATTTTGATTTTTCAGGTTACTCCGATATGGCAATAGGCATGGGGCGTTGTATGGGATTCCATTTTCCGGAAAACTTCGATCATCCCTACACCTGCCGGTCTATAACCGATTTCTGGCGCAGATGGCACATGTCGCTTGGAACTTTTTTCCGAGACTACGTCTATATTCCACTTGGAGGCAACAGGTCGCATCAGGTGTTGAACATAATAGCGGTCTGGGCTCTCACAGGACTCTGGCACGGAGCGAGCTGGAACTTTGTATTATGGGGAATGTTTTTCGGGATAATACTTATTGTCGAAAAAGCCATAATGCGTTACACCGGACATCAGCCCGGACATATAATCGCCATGTTGCTCGTGATTGTCGGATGGGGTATTTTTTACTATGATGACCTTGGCGACATGGGACGGTTCTTTCGTGCTTTCTTTGGTTATAATGCAGACTTTTATGATTTTGCTGCTGAAAGTGCTTTGTTTGATAAATTCTGGCTTTGGCTGCTTGCCATTGTGCTCTGTATGCCTGTCAGACGTTGGATATCATCGGCCCATATAAGATTATGGGGCGGAAACCCCTCTCATGCTGGTGTGGTTACAGTCGAGACAATATGCCGCATCGTTCTTGCAACTCTGATTCTCTTCACAAGTATATGCCTTCTTGTAGGCGCTACAAATAATGCATTCCTCTATACCCGTTTCTAAGATAATATCTGCCATCGTTTTGATGCTTATCCCGTTCTGTGTGTATGCGCAGGACGATGAGTCATCTGATACACTCTCCCTCACATTTGACCGTCTTTTCGAGGAAATGACCGGACAGGTGTCTGATATCGGCTTCGATAGCGATGCTTATGTCTATGTGAACAGTCAGACGCCTGATGCGCCTTTCCGTAGGGCTCGCCGCGGTATTCTTGTGGTAGGAGACAGGGACACAGTCAGGGCAATGGAGCCGTTCTCTGGGCCGGATGCCAATCTTGTTCGTTATGCATCTACGGTAAATGCCTATAGCCGGGCGCTTGGCGACAGTGTCACGGTTTATTGTATGCCTATCCCTACACAGGTCGCATTTTATTGCCCGGAGGAAGCCGAGGAGCATACACAGGATCAGTATATGGCGATAAGGCGCATTTTTCGGGAACTTGATACGCAGGTGGTTCCCGTTGACATTTTCCCTGTTTTGGGGGAACATGCCAATGAACCCATCTATCTTCGCACTGACCATCATTGGGCTCCGCTTGGAGCCTATTATGCGGCCCGGGAGTTCGCTTTTTCGGCAATGGTTCCTTTTCGAGAGCTTGATCGGTTTGACTCTCATGAAATTCCCGGTTTTGTCGGCACTATGTATGGATTTTCCTCTGAACGTAGGTTGAAAAAAGCACCCGAGACTTTTGTATATTACACACCGCGCGACACACCAGTAGAAACCTATTATGTCAATTATCGCCTTGACAGATCGCGCAAGAGGATCATATCGGTTGGCGATGAGATTTCCGGTGATTTCTTCATATATGCCAAGGGGGTGGCTACCTATTGCACTTTCATGGGGGGTGACAACAAGCTTACCCGCATCGAGACAAAGACCGACAACGGTCGTCGGCTTGCGATACTCAAGGACAGCTATGGCAATGCATTGCCTCCTTATCTGTTCAATTCCTTTGAACAGATACATGTCATTGATTGCCGTTATTTTCCGTTGAATATTGTCGATTATCTGCATGAAAACGGCATTACCGATGTGCTGTTTGCCAATAATATGACTCATGCTACAATGATGCATACATGCGATACTTACGATTCCTATCTCATTCAGTAAATCCACAAAACAGTGCACAATAGAATATTCATATTCATAATCGGTGCGATCTTCGCAACTCTCGCTATAGTCTTTTCTTTTTTTCCGAGACCTACATTCTCAGAGCTTGAGCGACGCGATTTGCGCAGGTTTCCCGATTTCTCTATGACAGCTCTTTCCGATGGGTCATTCATGGAAGCTGTGTCGTCATGGTTTAGCGACAGCGAGCCGTTTCGTGACAGGTTTATGACGGCAAGTATGCAGGTCAAGCACATGCTTTCATATCATCCGGGCGGTGAAGAGGATGCCGTGACATTTCATGGCAGTGTAGTTGCGTCGGATGATGAGGATTTTGCTGATGAAGATCCTGAGGAGATCGATGTGCCTGTAATACCTCAAACCACGCAAATAGTGGATGACAGTAGTTTATCTCCTGCCGGTGATGTTTCCGGTGAGCATGTTTCAGGGGCTGTGGTTGAATCATCATCGTCTCAACAGGCTTATGTGCCGACAGTCGAAGAGAATGCAAAGCTTGGAAACTCCGGTATTATCATAGTCGGATCTGGAGAGAACGTGCGTGCGCTTATGGCATTTGGCGGATCAGCTAAAAGCGGGCTTAGATATGCTTCGGCTGTCAATCTCTACAAAGAAACTCTGGGACCTGATATCAACGTCTACAGCATGGTTGTGCCGCTTGCCACGGAATACTACTGTCCTGAAAAAGCCCGCAAGACCACACGTCCGATCTTTCCGGTAATCAAAGCGATCAACGACTCGTTGCGCGGAGTGGTACCTGTCGATGCCTACAGCGCTTTGGCCGCTCATGTCGATGAGCCCATCTTTCTTCGCACCGATCACCATTGGGCTCCGCTTGGTGCTTATTATGCCGCTCAGGACTTTGCAAAAAAAGCAAGAGTACCTTTCATGCCGATTGAATCATATAAGGCTGATACTGTGCATCGTTTTGTCGGTACAATGTATGGGTATTCAAAAGATATATCTGTAAAGAAAGCGCCTGAGGATTTTGTGTACTATCGTCCGTTGGGAGTTGACTATCAGACTACCTATGTAGTCTTTAATCTTGATGAGAATTTCCACATTGTTTCTGAGACAAAGCCGTTTAAAAGTTCTTATTTTAAGAAGTTCAACGACGGAGCTTCGGGAGCCTACTGTACATTTATGGGTGGTGACCAATGTCTTGTGAAGGTTGAGACATCAACTAAAAACGGACGTCGCCTTGTAATTCTTAAAGATAGTTACGGAAACGCAGTGCCTTCATTTCTATTCGGATCATTTGAGGAAGTCCACATCATAGATTTCCGTTATTTCACGCGCAATATCGTCGATTATATACATGAAAATGCTGTTACCGACGTACTTTTCGTACATAACATATTCAATGTCTGTGGCTCTGCCGCATCATCGGCTTATCGCAGGTTTCTACGTCAGAAGTCGGCTGCAGCCTCCAGAACAGGTGTGACTGTTAAGCCGGAGCCGTTATCGGTTAAGAATGATACTGTCCAGGCTCCGGTTCCTGAAATACCCGCCGATACGTTGGCGGTAAAGCCTGTTGCTGTCGATTCTTTGCCGCCGCTCCCTGCCGACACCATACCGTCTGATTCGGTACAGGACATAGTGAATTTGCATGAAAATCAGGAATAACCAGAAACAAACAGATTTAATATCACTGAAATGAAAAAGACCTTAATCGGATTGCTCATGCTGATAGGAGCTGTATCGGCTTCCGCTCAGAAAAATCCCGCTGATCTCAGGTTTAATGCCGACGGGAATTTCAAGATCGTGCAGTTTACCGATGTCCATTACCGTTATGGCTGGGAAGCATCCAAAACCGCGATAGAGAATATAACTACTGTGATCGAAACAGAGAAGCCCGATCTTGTTGTGTTTACAGGTGATGTCATCTGTGATAAACCAGCTCGTGAAGGACTTGACGCCGTACTATCAACAGTCGACCGTCTCGGTGTGCCTTTTGTGTTGACGCAAGGAAACCACGATGATGAGCAGGATATCTCTCACGAGGAAATATACAAGTATATTCAGAAATATAAGAACAATATACCCACATCGTCAGGTGATGCGGTTCTTGAGGTCAGTGACGGCCTAAAGACTGCCGCTGCTTTGTATGTGTTTGATTCCAACGCCTATGCACAGATAGCTGGTATCGGCACTTATGGGTGGATCACACTCGAACAGATCAATGCCTACGCAGCCGAGAGCCGCCGGCTCACCGAAGCCAACGGCGGCACACCGCTTCCTGCTCTTGCATTCTTCCACATCCCCCTGCCTGAGTACAAGGAAGCTTCAATGACCGATGGGGCTCATCTCATCGGCACCCGCCGCGAGAAAGTGTGCTCTCCGGTTCTCAACAGCGGACTTTTCACCGCAATGCGTACAGCCGGAGACGTTATGGGTGTATTTGTCGGCCATGACCACAACAACGACTATTCGGTCTACTGGCAGGGCATACTTCTCAGCTACGGCCGCTATTCGGGCGGAAATACCATCTACAACAATCTCCGTGCCGGAGCCCGCGTTATCGTCATGCACAAAGGCGAGCGAACGTTCGACACATGGCTGCGTCTGCGCGACGGAAGCGTCATCGACAAGACCGTCTACCCCGCCTCCTACATCAACGACGATTGGAAAGACCGTAAAGCTCCCATCTGATCAGGCCTCGCATCATACACACTCCCCCGTATCGGGGCTGCAAAAGCAGCCTGGATGCGGGGGAGTTGTCTACTGATAATTTCTACTTCAGCAGCGATTCCAGATACTCTTCCGTCGGCTCTATGACATTGACCTTTTCACCTTTTTCCGTGTATTCCTTGATAAAGGAATTCATTTCTTCTAAGTTGTCGATCATAGATTTAAACAACTCCTCTGAAATATTTATCTCAGCACCGTTTTTCAGAGAGCAGGAATATAATCCGTCAATTACAGAGACATGTTTCTGAAAGCGGTACACTGCAGCCATCATTTTGGCATGATCTTCTTCTGTTACATTTTCTGCGCGAGACGAAGTTGGATTAATTGTAGCGTATTCAATCGCTTTGTAATCTACATCGATAAAATCGTTGCTTTCAACATACGCCCTGATCAATTCCCCGGAAGGTTGTGCGGGTATGGTGTTTTCGTCGACAACGGGAGTCGGAGTCTTCTCATTGCTTACGCATGCAGCCATGAATGGCAGTGCAAGAATCACTAATAACTTTAAGGTTTTCATAACGAATCGTTTTAACTGTTAATTACCAGTATGCATGCCCTACAATCTGTGAGGGGGTAGTCGAGCAGCTAATAAAGACATGCCATTGAATAGTGGTGGTCATGCCAGAAAAATTATAAAATGTTTTTGAGGAGGTTAAGGCTTTGGCAGGAATTGTGTAGTATTCTGACTCACTGCCAGAGGTAAGAATGACAAAGGCATATTGCTTGCCAATATTTTCAAGGTAAACATTCACAGAAGTCCTTGCAAAAAAGGTCCAATCTTTGACTGAGTCTGGCGGATTTGTGAGAAAGCATATGGAGTTTCACGGGGTATAAGCATAGGCAATTCCGGCCATCAAGCCTGATACTATAATTGCTGTGATGAAAGAAATAAATTTGTAATGCTTCATTGCTTTAAATTTTAAGGTTTTCGTAAATAAAAAAAATAATTCTTAAAATTACGAACAAATTAGCGGATAAATTGCATGAAATTTGTGGAATTTCCAGAAATTTATGACATAATTCGTATATGGGTGCTGTCGTAGACAGCAAACCGGCTGTCATGTAAGCGTTTGAAAAACCGGTAGAGAATGCAACGTACGCACCGTACTGCACTACTTTCGGAGTGAATATTGCATAAGAGGAAGTTGCAGCCGCGGTGAAACATGCGTAGCACCGTGCGAACGAAGAGAGGGCTGTTTAGGGCCCCCCTCTGTGCAAGTTCGTTATTTAACTTTGGCAGCCTTTGTAGTCACGAGTATTACGCCGATTGCGCTTTGTACACCATAGAGTGACGCATCTTTTACTACTTCTACATGGTCAACATCATGGATGCCTGATCAATAAACCAACTCGATATTGTCAATCCAGAGTGTCTGGCCGGGCGTGCCCACATAAGCAGTGCCGCATGCGGCTGAGGCCATGATAAGAATGTGGGTCGGACGGGCGTCTGGCGAATCCCACCCGATTTCATGTACCGGCACCATCTTTCCCTTGCTGTTTTGGGCGTAGTAGCTTTTGTCATCAGGTATAAGGCCCATCCACGGACGATAGTCGGCGTGTTTGGTTATATCGCCGTATTTTACATCAAGAGTGTGCCCTTCAATCCAGCCGTGTGTGCTTTGGTGAAAACGCTCGCGACCGGTGCCGACACGTTTGGCATATATCTTTCCGTCCTCTTCCCAGCGGCGCTGGAGTATGATGAAGACTTCCGAGCTATCACGGCCTGCGATCTCTTTCTTTTTGCTGAATCCTGTGCAGATGATGCGGTGGTCGATATTCGGAATATAGACTTTGTAGTCAAATTTCATAGATTTCGGACGTCCTGTAAATGGCACGCCCATCTCCATTTTGCTGTAGGGGTCCGATGTGGATTTAACCGGTTCAAGCATCTTTCCGAGAAACATTGAGCCTCCCACAAGCACCTCGATATTTACCAGATGCAGAGCCTGGATGGAGTCAAGTTTGGTCGTGAGTTTAACGCAGCGTCCTGAACCATGTTTGTCGGGATAGACTGCTACACTGCCTTTGTTTACACCCATGACTCGGGCATATACATTGGAGGTGGCCCATGGCGAGCTTGTCGGAATGTAGGCTTTTGCGCCTTTTATTGTATCGTTGGGGCCTATTTCATATAAAATCTTTGTCTTGCCGCCGATGATACCTGACTCAGGTATCTCACGCACTATCCATTGGTCAAAGTTGCTGTATTTCAGTTGTTGTGCATTTGAAATATATGGCACAATAAGAGAAATAAAAAATATTATTTTATTATATATTTTCATAAATTGGATTTATGTTTAAGCTTAAAAACCGATTGTATCAGGGTTAAGATCCGAAATTGCCGGAGCTGTTATGTCGCATAATGGAGCTACGCTCTCTATCGTGTTGGTTGTTGTGAGGCCTACTACAAGTGCTCCTGATCTACGCCCCGCTTCCAACCCTTGCAAAGAGTCCTCAAAGACCACACATAGTTCTGGTGCTATACCCAGACGATCAGCCGCCAACAGATACCCCTGAGGGTCGGGCTTCGACCGTTGCACGTCATCGGCGATTACTACTGTCTCCATTTCTGACGCAAAATCCGGATGCTGTTTTGCGAGAGATGCCATTTTTCTTTTGTCGCTTGAAGTGACAATCGCACATTTCACGCCGCGTCGGCGCAGTTCTTTAAGAAACTCTTTCACGCCTGGAAAAAGGTGAAATTCCATGTTGTCTTCAAAGTCGTGAAGCTTACTCTCGATTTCCTTCCTCGTCTCTGGTTCTGCAAAATGGGTTGAGAGTATATCGGTAAGTGTGGTTCCTTTTATATCATTGGCGAATGTTGCCTTCTTTCCGTAATTCTTTCCTATTTCCCTCCAGAATTCGGTGTACGTCCCCTCTGTGTCGACAAGGACGCCATCAAGATCAAAAAGGGCTGCTTTAAACTTATTCATCATACTGAAATTTTCTGCAAATCTAATGCTTTTTTGTAGTTTTTAACAGTGCGGATGTTCCTGTTAGTTGGTCAAAGGTGCCTAATTTGTATATATTTGCAGAACAAGTAATCAATTCATTCGTTCATAACCTCCCTTGCAATGCTGAAAAAGTTGAGAGTCATACTTGCGATAATATTTATCGTTGGTATCACGGCTCTGTTTGTCGATTTTACAGGATCGGCGATTGGCCCGGCCGCCTGGATGTTAAAGGCTCAGTTTTGGCCTTCACTGTTGAGTTTTAATATTATATCGCTATTACTTCTTGTAATTCTCACGTTTGTTGCGGGGCGTGTCTATTGTTCGGTAATATGTCCGTTGGGAGTGATGCAGGACGTTTTTAACCGGCTTGGGTCGCTTCGTGTGAAGAAAGCTGCGCGCAGATTCCGTTTCAAGTTTGTCAAAGAAAATAAAGTTGTGCGCTGGTCGGTGTTCGCCATGTTTGCAATAGGAATGATTGCAGGTTCTTTCTGGGCCGGAGCGCGTATCTGGATGGCATTGATCGAGCCTTACACGATGTATGGCCGTATTGCTGCCGATATTGTCAAACCGGTCTATGAGGCAGGGAACAATCTTCTTGCCGATATTGCCGAAAGTCAGGACAGCACCGTCTTCTGGCATGTAAGCAGTGTTGTAGGGGGCGACACTGTGATGTGGATAGCTATAATTTCGCTTCTTGTTGTCGGCGTGACTGCTTTTTTGGCCGGCCGCACATGGTGTAACACAATTTGTCCGGTAGGCACACTTCTTGGAGTTATATCACGATTTTCGGTATTCGCACCAAGGATTAATAAAAGTTTGTGCAACGGTTGTCGCAAATGTGAGCGCAACTGTAAGGCGAAGTGCATTGACTCTTCCGGTCACATAATAGATTATTCCCGTTGTGTAGCATGTATGAACTGTTTGGAATCATGTTCCAATAGAGCTATAACTTTCAGCATTCGTAGCAAAAAGCCTGCAGCTGTCGTTTCTGTGGCTGAAAAGGAATGTGATTCTTCCCGGCGAGGATTTATGACCGGCATTGCTGCCATTGCCTCCGCTTCTGTGGCAAAAGCGGCCGATGCCCTTGTTGATTCCATCAGGCCCCGCGACGAGAAAACTACTGACGGCGGTTTTGCTCCTATAACGCCCAAACATAACCCTGCTCCAGAGATTCCTATGGTTCCGCCGGGGGCGATCAGCTGGAAAAATTTTAGTACACATTGTACGGCTTGCCAGCTTTGTGTCTCAGTATGTCCCAATGAAGTTTTGAAACCTTCGATGTCGCTTGACACTTTCATGATGCCTATGATGGGGTATGATCTCGGCTATTGCCGTCCCGAATGTGTGCGATGTTCTGAGGTTTGTCCGGCTGGTGCTATACGTCCTGTCACAGTAGCGGAAAAATCCGATATATCGGTTGGAACAGCCCGTGTACATGTCCGCCATTGTCTGGCAGCTCAGGGAGAGGCGGCATGTGGTGTCTGTGCGCGTCATTGTCCGTCCAATGCGATATCCATGATGCCGGTTGATCCGGATGACAAGAGTGAGAATCCTCGCCGTCGTCCTGTGGTTGATGAAAGTTGTTGTCTTGGCTGTGGAGCATGTGAGAACCTATGTCCCGTTTCACCTGTGAGCGCGATCCGTGTCAACGGACGTGATGCACACACAACAATTGGATGATACAATTATGAGCAACAATAACTCAAAATATAAATACGACCCCCGACGCCGCACAATTCTCAAAGGTCTCGCCGTCGGAGGCGCCGCTACATTGGCGGGTGGAGTAAGTGCTGTCATTACCTCTTGTTCCGCAAAAAAAGAGCCGGAAAGCAGTGCGGCTGCTGTAGGTGGAGGTGAGATGACCTATCGTGTCAACCCGTCGACGGGTGACCGGGTTTCCATACTGGGATATGGGTGTATGCGTTGGCCGTCACTTCCTGACTCCGACGGTGTCCTTGATCAGGAGACGGTGAACGGGCTTGTCGATTATGCTCTTGCTCATGGTGTCAACTACTTTGACACGTCACCCGCCTATTGCCGCGGACAAAGCGAGCAAGTCACAGGAAATGCTCTTGCAAGGAATCCGCGCGACAGCTATTTCATAGCCACGAAACTTTCTAATTTCGCACCTCAGACATGGCCGCGGGAGAAATCTATCGAGATGTATCATAATTCTCTGAAGTATCTCCAGACCGACTATATCGATTATATGCTTCTTCATGCTATCGGCAACGGAGGCATGGATAACTTTAACAAACGATATATGGACAACGGCATTCTCGATTTCCTGATCGGGGAGAGAGAAGCTGGACGTATACGTAATCTCGGTTTTTCCTATCATGGTGATATCGAGGTGTTTGATACCATGCTCAAATGGCATGATGAAGGTCGTGTACGTTGGGATTTCGTGCAGATTCAGATGAATTATGTCGACTGGCTTCATGCTAAAGAAATAAATGCGCTTAACACCAACGGCGAGTATCTGTATACAGAGCTTGAGAAGCGTGGTATTCCAGCTGTGATTATGGAGCCGCTTCTCGGCGGCAGGCTCTCGTCCATGCCTGAAAATCTTACATCGGTCATGAAGGCGGCCCGCCCCGACGATAGCATCGCATCATGGGCATTCAGGTATGCCGGCACCCCCAAAGGCATACTCACAGTGCTTTCAGGAATGACTTATATGAACCATCTGCGGGAGAATGTGGCGACCTATTCACCTCTTGTACCTATAAGCGAGACGGAAGACGCCATGCTTCAGAAAGTTGCGACAATGATGCTGTCATATCCGCTCGTGCAGTGCAACGATTGTAAATACTGCATGCCATGTCCCCATGGACTTGATATACCAGGTATCCTGTTGCATTACAACAAGATGGTGAATCAAGGCGATATTGTAACGTCAAAAAACGATCCCAATTATGCCCGTGCCCGGAGGGAATTTCTTGTCGGGATGGATCGTAAGGTGCCGAAACTTCGTCAGGCAGCACGGTGTACTGACTGTAAAGAGTGTAACAAGCATTGTCCGCAGCAGATCAACATTCCGGCCGAACTGATGCGCATTGATGCCTATGCCGAGGCATTGCGCCGTGGCGAGGTGTCATTGTGATAGAAGAAGTATAAGTCATGCGGTTTGAAGATCTTGACTTCAGCGACGAGGTGCTTGATGCTCTCGATGCGATGAATTTTGGAGAATGCACGCCTGTGCAGGAAAAAGCGATACCGGAAATTCTCGACGGCAATGATCTAATTGCCGTCGCTCAGACCGGAACAGGAAAAACAGCAGCATTTCTCCTCCCTGTCATACAGCGGATGCAGGATGACGGCATTGCCGGAACTCCTGGTGTGAAATGTCTTGTACTGACTCCTACCCGCGAGCTGGCGATGCAGATCGATCATCAGCTTGAAGGATTTTCCTATTTCTTGAATGTAAGTAATATTGCGATATATGGCAGCACCGACGGGCCGGCTTATGCGAGGCAGCAGCGGGGATTGAAAGAGGGGGCTGACATAGTGGTCGCTACTCCCGGTCGACTTATGGCTCACATAAATATGGGCTATGTCGACTTCTCGAAGCTCGGTTATTTTATCCTTGATGAGGCTGACCGTATGCTCGACATGGGGTTCTACGATGACATCATGCACATTGCCGGCCGATTGCCGGCCGATCGGCAGACGCTGCTTTTTTCTGCTACAATGCCTGACCGGATTGTTAAATTATCCGGTTCGATATTGCGTGATCCGGTACAGGTGAAGATCGCAGTGTCGCGTCCGGCTGAAAAAATAGATCAGCGGGCAATATTCTGTGGCGTCGGAGAGAAGCCTGCCATTCTCGAAAGTCTGCTTAAAGAAGAAGGCGGACGAAAACGTGTGATAGTGTTTGTCGGCTCAAAACTTGGCGTTAAAGATCTGCGCAAGATGTTGGGTAAGGCTGGAATAAGCGTCGCTGAAATGCACAGCGATCTCGAACAGAGCAAGCGTGAAGAGACGATAAGGCAATTTAAAGCTGGCCATGTCGATGTGCTTGTCGCTACCGATATTATGGCGCGAGGCATAGACATTGATGACATTACGATGGTGGTGAACTACGATGTGCCGCCAGAACCGGAGGATTATGTGCATCGTATCGGACGCACGGCACGAGCCGGCGAAGCCGGCATTGCTGTTACTTTTGTCAGTGGTCGCGACCGTTCGCGTTTTGCCCGCATTGAGAAGTTTCTCGGCAAGCGCGTCACTCGTGTCGGCGATGAGGGCAAAGGCAGTGATGCGGTTGTAGCTGATGGAAAAAAAGTTTGCAAGAACAACGGTTCACGTCGTAGGATGTCTTCCGGTGATACATTGGCGTCTCAGGGAACGCCTGGGATTTCTTCGCAGGCTGAATTTGAAAATGGATCGGTACAGACAGAATCCGGCGGTCAGGTGAAAAAGAAGCGTCGTCCTTATTGGAAGCGCCGCCGAAAGAATCAGGTATCGGATACGGGCACGTCCGGTTAAAGTACACCGGAGTTTGTCGCTATAAAACAAAAAACACAGGCCGCAAAACTGCGGCCTGTGTTTTTGTTATTCTTGACTGCTTTTACTTCACGATGTTATAGCGGCCGTTGAGACCCTCGACGACTTCCTTGGTGATATCAAGAGCGGGGTTGAAATAAACACCTGCGGCCTTGAAAAGAATAGCGTCATAGTGGTGTGAGCTGTTATAATCCTTTATGAAGCTCTGTATCGAATCATTGAGCTGCTGGTTCTGTACCAGAAGATCCTGTTCGGCTTTGCGCTGACGTGCGGCAAGCGCGTTTTGGGCATCAGCCTGCATTTTGTTGAGTTTCTGGACGTCGGCGTTGTAGCTCTGCTCGCTCAGATAAACATTCTTACGCATGTTGTCCTCGATGCTTTGGCCGAATTTCTGAATTTTATTTGCTTCAGTGCGCTGTGCCTGTTCGAGTTCGCTATATGTGCGTATTGTGAATTCCTGGACATCCTTGGCAAGATGGTAGTACTCCATGATGGTGTCGAGGTCGATGTAGCGTATGTTGGTAGAGGAGGCAAAAGACTCTCCTGATTCAACAGTCGATGTCGGGGTAGTCTCAGGTGCAGTCGTTGTCTTTGCGTTGTCGGAGCAGGATGCAACTGCGCAAAGCATGATAATACCTGCTGCTCCGAGTGCTGTTTTCTTCATGTATATGTTTAGAGATTGAATTTATTATTCTGATTTCGTTTTTGGGCGTGCTGCATGTCTGTGATGCGACGGAAACCGACCTCCTTTCACCAGAAATACCTTTATGCCGAGCAATACAATGGCAAGAAAGATTAAAACTATTGTGAAAAGCAGGGTTATCATGGCAGTGCGCCTTTTTGCGTTGCAAATATAAGAAAGATTACATATAATTTTTGCAGTGATGCCTTTTTATTTTGTAACTTAGTGTGCGAGAACGGAGTTGTTTTAACTTAAAATAACACTGCTCAAATAAAATTAACCGGAAACATAGAAATTAACTAAACCATATCCCGCCATGGAAGTAAAAGACCTTCAGCCACAGGCAGTCTTCAAGATTTTTGATGAGATCACGAAGGTGCCGCGTCCTTCAAAGAAAGAGGAGAAAATCCGTCAGTATCTCGTTGATTTTGCTAAGGCGCACAATCTTGATTACAAGGTAGATGCTATTGGCAATGTAGTCATCTCAAAGCCTGCGGTTCCGGGACATGAGAATGCTCCTGTAGTGATCATGCAGGGTCACATGGACATGGTGTGTGAGAGCAATGACAAGAGCTTTGACTTTGAAAACACCCCGATAAAGACAATTATCGACGGTGAGTGGGTTAAAGCTGACGGAACGACACTCGGTGCTGACAACGGCATAGGTGTGGCGGCTTCACTGGCGGCTCTTATAGATCCCGATCTTGTTCATGGTCCTCTTGAGGTTCTGGTGACTGTTGACGAAGAAACAGGTATGACAGGAGCTTTCAACCTCGACAAGAATATGATTACCGGCAAAATACTGCTTAATCTCGACTCGGAGGATGACGCGGAGATTTTTGTAGGTTGTGCCGGAGGTATCGATACCGTGTGCACATTCCACTATAACCGTTCGGTAGCGCCTGCCGACTATCATTATTTCAAGGTGGAAGTTTCGGGTGGCCTTGGCGGACACTCGGGTGGTGACATTCATCTTGGTCATGCCAACGCCAATAAGGTGCTTGCACGCTTCTTATGGAATCTTGGAAAGACACATGAGATTGCGCTTGCCGAAATAGACGGAGGCAATCTCCGCAACGCCATACCGCGTGCCGCTCATGCTGTTATCGGTGTGCACACATCGCACAAGGAGGATGTGCGCATAGCGTTCAATCACTATGTCGCCGATATCGAAAATGAGTATAAAGGACTTGAGACAACTCTCAAGCTTGATCTTGTTTCGGTGGATGCCCCTGAGTTCTGTGTCGATTCCACTACATCGGCCAATATAATCAGCGCGATATATTCAGCTCCTCATGGAGTGGTGTCGATGAGCCGCGATCTGGAAGGCCTTGTCGAGACTTCTACCAACCTTGCGTCTGTTAAGATGCGTCCCGACAATAAGATTGTTGTGACTACATCGCAGCGTAGTTCGGTGGAGTCGCGCAAATATGATATCGCGAATCAGGTTGAGGCTCTCTTTAAGCTGGCTGGCGCAACAGTTGAGCATGGAGAAGGTTATCCTGGTTGGCAGCCCAATCTTGAGTCGCCTATCATGAAGATTACATCCGATGCTTATGAGGAATTGTTCGGCATCAAGCCCGCTATCAAGGCTATTCATGCCGGACTTGAGTGTGGATTGTTCAAGAGTGTCATGCCGGAGCTTGACATGGTGTCTTTCGGTCCGACACTGCGTGGAGTCCACTCGCCGAGCGAGCGTATGCACATTCCTGCAGTGGGCCGCTTCTGGCAGCATTTGCGCCGGGTGCTTGAGAAAGTCGCCAATGAGACTAAATAAACTTCAGTTCAATAAATCAGTTTTAGGCATATATTATCCAATGTTCAGAAATCGCATTACCCTGCCGGCGGTTGCAATAGCAACTCTTCTTGCCGCAACAGGATGCAGCAAAAAACTGGGACAGTTTAGTGCTGACTATTTTTCGGTAAACCCAAATCCTCTTGAGCTTGTGGGCCAGAAAGTACCTGGAACTGTCACAGCCAACATTCCTGCGAAGTTCTTTGTCAAGAATGCTCAGGTGACCGTAACACCTTATCTTGTCTACAACGGAGAGGAGTCATCATCGCAGCCCTATTCGTTCCAGGGTGAAAAGGTGCGTGGCAACAGTCCGGTTATTTATTACGACCGTGGCGGCACAGTGACCATTCCTGTCAATTTCGCGTGGAAGCCGGCTATGGCTCAGAGCGAACTTGAGCTTGCGTTCACTGTAAATCAGGGATCGAAACAGTATGTGCTTCCGAGGGTGAAAGTTGCAAAGGGAGTTGTTGCTACAGCGGCATTTGCTTCTGCCGAGGACGCTACAGCTGCACTTGCTCCTGATAAGTTTCAGCGCATAATCAAAGAAAAATATGCCGCCGATATCAAATTCCTTGTAAATCAGGCCAACATCCGCAATACTGAGCTTAGCAAGGGTGATATCAAGCGTCTGCACGAGAATATCGCCAACGCTAATGCTGCCGCAAATCAGGAGATCGAAGAAATTAATATCTCTTCTTACGCTTCACCTGAGGGTGGTATTGACATCAATACCCGTCTTGCACAGAACCGAGAGAAAAACACTTCGGCTTATCTCAACAAAGAGCTGAAAAAAAATAATATCTCTTTCGGCGAACTTACCGCACAGTTCACTCCAGAGGACTGGGAGGGTTTCCAGAAGCTTGTTTCTGCAAGCAACATTCAGGACAAAGAGCTTATTCTCAGTGTGCTCTCGATGTACAAGGATCCTGAACAGCGTGAGCGTGAGATACGTAATCTTTCGTCGGTATTCGACAAACTCGCCGAGGATATTCTTCCGCAGCTCCGCTATTCACGCATTACAGCTACTATCAACACTATAGGCAAAAGTGATGAGGAGATCCAGCAGGTATTCGCTACCAATCCCCGTTCGCTCACTATCGACGAACTTCTCTATTGCGCGACACTTACCGACGACAACGCTCAGAAGATAAAAATTTACACTGAGGCTGCGGCTATTTATCCCGATGACTATCGTGCTGTCAATGACCTCGGCATGACTCAGTGGAATGCAGGTGACTATAAGGCTGCGAAAATATCGTTCGCAAAGGCTGCACGCGTCAATCCGTCGGCTCCCGAGCCTCAGATGAACCTTGGTCTTGTTTCGCTTGCCGAGGGCGACTATCCTGCCGCTACACAGAAGTTCGGTGCTGCTGCCGGTGTCAGCGAGCTTGGAGAGGCAATGGGTACGGCTTATCTCCTTCAGGGCGATAATGCTGCCGCTGTTCGCTCGTTTGGCAATACCAAGAGCAACAATGCCGCTCTTGCCCAGATCCTCACTAAGGATTATGCCAAAGCGAAATCGACTCTTGGTGGTATTCTTGCACCTGATGCTACTACTTACTATCTTGCTGCAGTGCTTGGCGCACGTACCAAGAATGACGCGATGGTACAAAGCAATCTCCGTCAGGCAGTGAAACTTGATCCCACACTCAAAGCTACTGCTTCCAAGGACCTCGAATTTGCCAATTACAACCTTTCGTCGATTATCTGACTATAGGATATTGTCATAAAAAACAGCGCCGCAACTGCTATTGGTTGCGGCGCTGTTTTTGTAGCATAATTTACCCTACCGTAGTCAGCGGGCAGAGAATCTTCCGCCTGTTATTTCTTCAAGGGTGAGATCTTTAAAGACTATTGAGTAATCTTTTCCGTAGGTCGATTCTTCAAAGAGAAAAGCTATGTGTCCGTCGGAGGTCTGTGCCATTGTGGAGTAGGCTGAGGGCTTTGTTGTTATCTTTAATGTCTGGGATTGAATTTCGCCCCAGTTCTGTGCCATGGCTTTGGCATCGGCGTAGTCTGAGTGGCATAGAAGCGGTTTCCATTTTATGCCTACATTTTCACGCTTGTTAGAGAGTGTAATGGATTGTAACGCTATCCACGCATCAGTGTTACCTGGATCGTGATTGTCAATCACAGGAAGGATGAATATTTCTCCGTTGCATGGATTGGGATTTATGCCTCCGAAGTCACACATGACCGGTAGGCCGATCCATTCACCTTCGGCTTTTGCTGCGTCGGAGTATCGGAATATATTGAAACGTCTGCCGTAACTGTTGCTTGAGCGGGCGCTCAGAAGCACTGATCCGTCAGGTAGTTCTTCGACCTTTGGTTCATCACCGCCTATCGCTACAGGAGGAATATCGGTACGGCCAAGAACATGCCATTTTTCACCGAAATCATCGGAATATAGCACCCAGTTGGCAATGTATGTGCCTATGCTGTCGGTGTCGGATTCATGGGCTATGTGTCGTCCGGATAATGCGGCATATATCCTGTAGGTTCCTTCGGTTTTGACATGGCGGGACTGCATGATGCGTCCGGAGCCAAAAAACAAGGCGTCGACGCATCCGCCTGGCGCTTTCAGAGAGTCGCCGCATCTGCCGTCGAAAAGTCCGTAGATTTCCGAGGTGATTGTGTCTCGGCCGGTCCATGTCCTTCCGCCATCATTGCTGCGCCATCGGGCTATCTGATTGGGATTGTTGCGGTGTGCCCTGAAGAAGGGTGTACGTCCGCACACGGCAAGAAGTATTACCATTTCCGAATCTCTGTCTGCGGCTATGGCTGCATCACCGTAACCACAGTCGGGGTGAAGCATGGAACTCTCGGTTGTGCCTTTTCCTGTCCCTTGGCTTACAGGCATGCCACTGATATCGGTAAGTGGAGCCGGCTGGCTCCATGTTTTTCCTCCGTCGGCCGATATGGACTGGTGCAGGTCTATGCGTCCGTAGCCGATGTCGGAGCCGCAATGTCTGTAGTCGGCTATTGCAAGCAGTCTTCCGTCGTTGAGCGTTGCTATGGCAGGAATACGGTAGACGACACTGTCGGCTCCGTTTCCTGTATAGCGGAATACAACATTGTGTTTTTGCGCATATAGACTGCCTGCTGCAATAAGCATCATGACAAGGCAAAGATGTATTGATTTTCTCATTGCTTCCGTTGTGATATAAAAAGCCGGAGATGTGTCGGATATAATTTGGCACATCCCCGGCGATATTGTCGTTGGTGGTATTTTACTTCATCTTCTCGACATAGTCGCGGAGCGGCTGGTTGTCGGGGTCTACTTCAAGGAAGAGATTTAGATACTGTTTGGCGGTTTCTTTATCGCCTTCAGCCAGATAATAGTTTGCTATGAGGTTGTAGGCACGCACATAGTCGTTCTTATGGCTCGTTTTGTTTGCTTCACGGTCCTTGTCGAGGATAGCGAGGGCAGCAAGGAATGCGTCGACTACCTCCTGGCTCATTGCCTGATTGTTGCGGTTGTAGAGAGTGATCGCCTTCTGGTTGGCGACAGTGAAGTTGTCGGGTACTGCTTTGAGTACCTCGTCGAGGTATAAGAGTGCCTTGTCGGCAAGCTGCACTTTGGCGATTGAGTCGGATGCCATTGCCGCTGCGTTGCTGTATCGGCGGCCGAGAGTGAACTTGTCGTTGGTCGTGGGCTCGATCATGCCGAGATATTTCTCGAATGTCTCAGCCGATTTGTCGTACATCTTGGCAGACGCATAAGCCTCTGAGAGTGACTTTACGTTGTCAGCTTTGTCGGGGTGCATGTCCACAGCCTTCTTGTAGTTGTCGAGTGCTGCGATAGTGTCGCCTGTGTGGAAAAGCACGTCGCCGTATGTGGTGTAGTCGGTTGCGGTGAACTCTTTTGCATTGGAGTTGGAGAAGAATGTCTGAGCGGCGGTGGCGGCATCTGCCCAGTTCTCAAGAGCGGCCTTGTTAAGGAATGCCATTCTTTCCATGTAGTGGTTGCCTGGATCCTTGGAAAGGATTTCGTTGGCAAGTTTCAGCGAAGGCTCATACTCTTTTGCGAAGTACATAAGTCCCACATAGCGCTGTTCGTCTTTCTGGAAGTGGTTGGGGTTCTGTATGTATTTGCCATACTCGCGTGCTGCGAGGGTGAGCTGGTTGTTGTCGTAGTATTTCTCGGCGAGCTCGCGCTGTGCAAGTGCGGAGTTCGGATTTTTCTGTACAAGCTCCTGAAGGCGCTGGATTGCAAACTGAGGATTGACTGAGAAGTAAACCTGTGCGTACTTTACGTATGCTTCAGGAAATTGGTTCTGGGTATCATAGTTCCACGCCATCTCATAGTAGCCTACTGCATCACCGATGCTGTTGGGCGCGAGCATGTCACCTTCGAGAATGTAGATTGCCGCACAAGTCTTGTCAGCCTTTTTCGCATCGGTTATTGCTTTGTCGAGCTCTTTTTTGTAGGCGACAGGATCAGCGTCATAATATGCGCGGGCGATGTCGGTGAGCAGTACGGCATTTTTCTTTCCGAAATTACGGGCTTGTTTGAATTGTTCCTGTGCGCCTTTGGCATCACCGCTTTTGAGTAAGAGAGAGCCAAGACCAACATAGTTGAAGGGGTTTTCTGCATTGGCTGAGATACCTTTCTCGAAATACGATTTGGCAGCGGCGTTGTCTCCTTGTGAGAGTGCGATCATGCCAAGGTAGTAGTTTGCTTCTGCCTTGTCGGTTGATGCATCGTTTATAGTGCGGTCGAGGATGATTTTTGCATCATCGACTTTGTCGGCTCGGTAGTATTCTACGCCGTCTTTGTAGCCTTGCTGAGCGGCAACACTCAGCGTTCCTGCAGCGAGCAGGCTCAGGAGCAGCTTAAATTTCATCTGGATGACTGAAGTTAGTTATTTTTCTGTTATTATTGAATTTCTGTTTTTCTTGTCGGTATAGTGGCCTATAGAAGCTGTACCTTGCGTGGGTGTACCTGCGAAGGCAGTATGCCGGTCAGGAGAATCAGCTTCTGGCCTTGCACACCTGTTACAAACGAATAGAAACCATGAGCCGGAGTGCCAGGCACGCTGGTGGTGACCATGTAGATGGCGCGGAGCAACGGATATTTGCCCTCATAGATATATTGCTGGTAAGGCTTCCAGTACATGGGAGTACCCGGTTGCTGTACTTTAAGCACTTTTATATCAGGTTTGAAGTCGAGAACTGTAGTGTCTGACCGCTCCGATGCTTTTGCAAGTTCTTCGATTGATGAAGCCGGTTTTCCGTCAAGATCAGCCGACAGCCAGCTTACTCCAAGAACTCCTATCGCGTTTTTCTTTTTTTTCACAGCCTCATATACAGCTTCATTTGATCCCTGTGCATAGACGTTGGATCCAAAAGCCACGCCATTCATCAGCGAGTCTCGCATGAAACTTACCGTACTTGAGCTTTCGTCGTCAAATACGACATCTATTGATCCAAGGTCCTTCATTCCGGGGCCCATCTGATCCCACGTCTGTAGTTTGCCGGTGAGGATGTCGTTTAGGTCCTTGAGATCGATGCGGTCGATCGGATTGTCGTTGTTGACGACAAGGGCGATAGCGTCGATTGCTATGATACGCTCGTAGACCGTTTTCTTCTTTGACTTGAGGTATTTCTTTTCTGCCTCGTTGAGCGGGCGTGTGGTGACGGCTGCATTTACTTTCTGCTCAAGAAGCGAATCGATACACGATTTCTCATCAAGATAATATGGGAGGACATCGGCATGGGGATAGATGTATTCAAATACTTCTATCTCCTGTTGCATGATGTTCTCAAAAGTGACATCGCAGGCAAGTTTGGTGATGCCGTTTGTCGCTGATCCGGCCTGAGGCGTTTTACTGTATTTGGTGCATCCTGCGGCAGCCACAACGAGGATTGCCATCCCCAGTGCGGTAAGAGACTTAAAGGCGGTTGTTAGCTTCATTTCTTGAAAAACTGATATCGGCTGTGGCTGTTGTGAGGTCAGAGACTTGAGTCGATTCCGGCAAATTGTCGGTAGGCCCGCCAGATACCGTATAGGATTAGAAGCACACCGCCGGTCCAGCGTAGCCATTCCCAACTGCCGCTTTCCCAGTCAAAGAAATTGACCAAAAGCAGTATTCCCATTCCTACATAAATGATAATCATGAAGATGCCAAATATCAGTCGGGCGGTCTTCGGAGTGTTGTTAGTTGCCATAGTTGAATAATTTGGTATCTAATTAACGTTTATGCGGGAGGCGTTGTTCAGCGACTCTTCTCACAGAGACCATGCGGTAAAATTAATAATAAAATACATAGTATCAAAATTTAATTGATCAGGTGCTGTGTGATGCTGACTCATTGATTTTCCGCCTGTCAGGACTGCTTAGACGATTGTTTTTCCGAACGGCGCCAGCGACAGTGCGGCAAGCTTGAAATGCTGCCGGCCGAATGGTATGCCAATAATCGTTATGCACAGTATGAGCCCGAATGCAAGGTGAGTCAGACAGATTGCAAGACCGCCTGCAAAAATCCATATTACATTCATGATCAATGACAGGCATCCGCTTGAGTTGCCGTTGTCTGTGACACTGTGTCCGAATGGCCATAGTGCCAGCATGCCGAGCTTAAGAGTCTGGATTCCGAATGGTATACCGATGATTGTTATAATCAGGACAAGGCTTGAAATGAAGTATTCGATGGCAGTCAGGATACCGCCGAGAAGAAGCCACAGGATGTTACCTAAGATTTTCATGAGTTTTTGAGTTTTATATTTTGTTCAAAAATAATCAGAATATTCGACGAAAAGAACAGCGATTGTCATGCGAAGTATGGTGCGCGGAGGCAAAGACGATTCCTTGAGTCAAATATAGTCTTTTTTTGCCATTGCACTGCAAAAAGGTCATGCAAGTTCCGATCACAGGACAACGGCGCTATGTCGTCGGGCGATCAACCTCTTACGATAATGTCGGCACGGAAAGCACGCGGGCTTTTACCGGCCACCCGCTTGAAAAGTCGCGTAAAATGCTGTGGATATTGAAATCCCAGATCATAGGCGATTTCACTTATGTCGGCATCGGTCGCGACAAGACGCCGTTTGGCTTCTGCGATAAGAAACAAAGTGATCAGATCCTGCGGAGTATTTCCTGTCTCCTTTTTTACAAGATCGCTGAAATAACCTGGCGACAGATTGGCTTTTCCAGCAAAGTAAGTCACACGCGGAACTTCCTCTACGACACTGCCATGCGAATACAGACGCTTCAGTTCAGCCTCAAATGCCGTAACAACCGATGAGTTCACTTTGTGACGTGTGATAAACTGACGGTCATAGAATCTATTTAGATATTCAAGCAGAAGCTGAATGTTGGCTGAAAGCAGATCGGCAGAATGTGTGTCAACAGGATGTTCGACTTCACGGTTTATTTTGTCAAGACACTCCAGAAATATATCCCTCTCCGACTCCGACAGGTGCAAAGCCTCTTTTTGCGAATAATCGAAGTAGCCGTACCGATTTATTTTATCAGCCAAAGGAGTGCCACAGATCAGGTCGGGATGAAACATCAGACCTACCACATCGGGAGCCACGGTCTCGCCGCTACTCTCAACATCGATCACTTGCCCGGGGGCAAAACTCACAACCGTACCTTCTTGGTAATCATAATACTCTCTTCCATACTGCAACCGACAGCTGGCATTGTTTTTCAGAAAAACAGCATAAACGCCATAATTAAGCCTTATATTTTCGAAACGTCTGGTAGCTTTTTTCAAATCAATGACCGTGACAAGCGGATGCGATGTTTTCATGCCATACAGTTTGTTGTATGCATCGACGGAATCAAGATTCACTGTTTCTTTTTCTTTTGCCATAATGACAAATTTAAATCATATTTTGCTATGGTTTATAATCATAAGCAAATATGGTAGGCAAATCCTCAATAACGGTAAAATACAACCAAGCTCCACTGCATAATTTTGCAACATGAGAAAGATTTTTACAGCTGCGATTATAGCAGCGGCTACCACCACAACCACAGCAAATACACCGATCATGAACAACCGAAACACCGACACATCGCTGGCTCCCATAGAACAACTCCAGCTTACACAGGAGTGGGACAAGGTGTTCCCTAAAAGTGACAAAATCAACCATCGCAAAGTAACGTTTGTCAACCGCTACGGTATAACGCTGGCCGCCGATATGTACATCCCCAAGGAATACACAGGCAAATTGCCGGCAATAGTGATAAGCGGACCATTCGGAGCTGTCAAAGAACAATGCTCAGGACTCTATGCGCAGCAACTTGCCGAGCGAGGATTTCTCACTATCGCATTTGATCCGTCGTTTACCGGAGAGAGCGGGGGTATGCCCCGACGCGTCGCGTCCCCCGATATCAACACCGAGGACTTCTCTGCCGCAGTGGATTTTCTCTCGATCCAGACCGAGGTCGCCCCGAACTGCATAGGCATACTCGGAATATGCGGATGGGGCGGCCTTGCTATAAATGCCGCAGCCAACGATCTCCGCATCAAAGCCACTGTGGCATCTACGATGTACGACATGAGCGAAAACATATCAAACGGATACTTCAACACCGACAACAACGCCGATTACCGTTACACTATGTTAAAAGCCATGTCGGTGCAACGCACCGACGACTATCGCAATGGCAAATATAAACGTGGAGGCGGAGTGGCAGATCCACTTCCCGACAATGCTCCTGAATTTGTAAAAAGGTATTACGACTACTATAAAACTTCTCGCGGTTATCACGTTCGTTCGGGCAATTCCAACGACGGGTGGAACTCGACAATGGCACTGCCATTTATCAATTTCCCTCTGCTGAACCGAGCCGATGAGATACGCAACGCTGTAATGGTAATGCATGGAGAGAAAGCACATTCACTTTACATGGGAAAAGATGCATTCATGAAACTTCGTGGTGACAACAAAGAACTTCTCATAGTGCCGGATGCCGATCATACCGACCTTTACGACAACACGGACAAAATCCCTTTTGACCGGATTGCGGTGTTTTTCAACAATCACATGCCTCGATAAGCAGCAGACCCGCCGAAATACAAGTGGCCGGTGTGATATTGCTTCACACCGGCCACTGTTGTTCTATGGATCTGAATGCTTACTTCACGAATTTGGCTTTCTTCAGATATTCCGCACTTTTGCGTGCCGCCTCAAAAACCTCATCGGAAATCTGCTCCGAAGTGTATTTGCTTCCATCGGCGTTTTTCTTTTCTCTCAAAGCTTCTGGAGTTTCGATCTCAACGACATAATCGCTCATTCCATTTTTATAGAACTGTTTGAAAATGCCCTCGAAATCAATCGCACCGCTATCTCCGATCACAAAATCGTCCTTTATGTGCAGGATCTTTATGCGCTCCGGATATTTCTTCAGATATTCGATCGGCGACTTCTCTCCTTTTGTACACCAATAAACATCAAGTTCAAAACATACATATTCCGGATTTGTGTGTTCTACCAGATATTCCCACATAACGTCATCGCTGTCATTCAGCTTTTTGTACTCATTAGCGTGATTGTGGTAACCCAACTGAAGACCATACTCGGAAGCAATTTTGCCTACCCGGTTCAGATAATCGCACATGCGCTGGACATCAGCGACTGTGTAATCGACTTTATAGCTCGGAATAACAAAATACTTGCCGCCACAAGCCTTTTGAATTTCAAACAGCTTGCGCCAGCGGTTCATTACATCTTCCTCATTTCCGGGCTCTTCCTGTATGCTCGAATGTGTAGAGACTATTTCTGCTCCCGATTTATTGCACAAAGCCTTGAACTCATCGGCCGGCATACCGAACACTTTTGGGTCACCGCCCCACTGCACAAGTTCAAACACATTGTACCCCATGTCGGTAAGTCTTTCAACCGATTTCTGAGGATCTTTTCTCATAGCGTCCATAACGGAGTAAAGCTGAATGCCCACTTTCTTGTCTTTACCAAATCCTGCTACCGGATTAGTCATAAAAGCGACAGCCGCAATGATTACCGCCAGAAGTCTAAACGTAATAATTTTTCTCATGATTGGTTTATTTTAGATTAATATCGGCTTGGATATATAATAAACAGGCCATTAATGCATGTTCGGAATATGATGTAGCGACTTTGTGATTTCAACAATTTTCAGCACTATGCCTACAACAGGCTCTTATCTGCAAATATAACATTTTATCTGATAGACCGAGAAATATCAGCAACTTTTTTCCGACATAAACTAGAATCCGCCGAAAATATTTAATCAACTCAGCCAATTCACATTTTATTCATCCGTCCGACTTTCAGTTCTTTTCATGTGTCAAATGTTTGTGCAATGGTAATATCCTGCTCAAAAACTATTTATGGAATAAAATATGTTTAAAAACCCACCTAAAGGAGCAAAATTTACAGAACATAAATCACAAAAGCAGAATCGTATTAATTTTTGCAAACAATCTTTTTCACGGTTAAAATATTGTTAATTCTGTTACCAATGATTGGGATTTTTCATACACACCTATTACATTTGCGCCGCAAATTCAAAAAACAGTTAATTGTTATTAAATTCAATGTAATATGATTAAACAAAGTATTTTGTGTTTAGCAGCCACATTGTCATTGGCAGCATGTACCAACACCGATATAATTGATGAAAATATTGAATCAGGTGCTGTTATTGGGTTCAATACAAATGTTTCCCGTGCTCTGACAAATGACTCATTCAACAAATTTATGGTGTATGGAGGATACACTCCAAAAGATGTCAGCGGATATCACACCGTATTCAGTGGTGTACCGGTATCCAAGGAAGCCGATGCCACTTGGACTTATGAAGGATCATCCAAGTATTGGGTAAAGGACGCTACATATAAATTCTATGGTTATAGCTGTGAGAATCAACCGTTGACAAAAGGTACACCTGAATTTGCCACATCGGGCGCCGAAGCCGGAACTTTCAAGATCACCGACTTTGTATGCAATAATGAGCATCAGCATGATCTGATCTATGCAGAGTCAGGATCCATTACCGCCAAAGAAACAGGCAACTCGACTGTTTCTTTCAGCTTCAAACACCTGCTTTCAAGGGTAAAAGCCAAATTCAAGAGTGGATTTGATCCTGATTTCACTATTGAAATTTCAAATGTAGAGCTCCATAATGTATATGATAAGGCTGACTTCTCTTCACAGACAAACGCCTGGAGCAACCAGTCACGCACTATAGAATACAATGCCGGCGAAAACAAATGGACCATGGTGCCAATGACTATAGAAGGAACCGACAATACAATCCAGGCCGGGAAAGAAGCCGAAGGCGGCTCTGATGCCGTAGCAGCAAAAGAGCTGAATACACAGAGCTGCTTTGTTCTTCCGGTAGCATATAGCTCAAACAACGTCACATTGAGCTTTGATATCAAAGTTCTGCAAGGCACTGAAGTGATAAAGAGCGATAACATAAAGGGCAACCTTAAGCCGGTATGGGGCATCGGAACATCCTATACTTATAACATTACTGTGAACGGCAGCGCAGCCGGAGTAGAAAAAATCGAATTCACAGTTGATGCGACCAACGGTATTCAGGACTGGACGGAGTCTCCCGACACAGATTTTAACGTAGGTGGCTGATAACAGTTCCAGTTTGCGATAAATCCCTTTCCATTTGTCGGAACGGGTAAAAAAAAGAGCTTGGTATGATAAATTACCAAGCTCTTTTTTTCCGTCCGGCCATTACAGCTATCCTTTCATACAACCTGGCCACCCACAGGGATATCGATTTCCTCCTGATTATCCCAATCATCTATATCTACATCAAAACCGGAATCGCTTGAGCTTTCGTCATCCTCAATACGCAGACCCGACACATGCAACACTCCTCCACGAGGTTGATCGGCAAGCTGATCACTGACGTCAAACACAAACTCCTTTATCTTTCCATTGGACAACTTTACCTCCAGCTGCAACGTATTGCGTCGAGCCTCGCGGGCAACTGTACCGCCAAAGGGATACCCCGGCACTCCAAATGACAGGACCGTCGCACGTACATCTTCTTCTGTCAGATCACAGTCATATAATAACGTGGCACCTCCTCGCGGAGTAGCGCCGTTATGCAGTAGCACAGTCTCTGCCATACCGGCCAACGCACCACGAGCCAATGTGACACGATTTCGACCATACTCGAATTCATAAAACACTTCATAGGTGCATACCAACTGCTTGATATCAATAGGCAATTCAAGTTTTTCATGCTTCCCGACATCAGGAATAGCCTCGATATAGGCGGCATAAAGCATGTCGGGCGGGCTTAGCGCCGGTTCATCGGGATGCAGTTTCCTCAAGCTCTCAGATACCTGACGGTCGGCCGCGACAGATGTCGCATATGCAGAGGTTGGTGATGAGAGATCAAAAAATCTTATGCACTCCGTATCGTTGTTGTATATCAGTATGGAACTTGCGCTGCCACTGCCGAAATTCACATTGCCACCTGTGGGTTTAAGGAAATTTTCGGTATACTGACCTGAATCGTCGTCATAAACCATCATGGTAACCCCTTCAGGAAATTCAGGTTGTGAAGATGGCGTTTCAGGCCATTGAAAACTGACATCCGCCTCACCGAAGTGATTATAACAAAGATCCTCGCGACACGACTCTAACACAAAAAGCAGAATCACTAATGAAACTGACTCTAAAAACCGCATACAGGCCGTCATGCACATTGAATAAACACATGTCATACCCTATCTCCTTTCTCCTCTCCACGGTTAACTTTATGCCCCAGCAACCACACTATTGCCAGTTTCAGTTTAAGTGGTCCAAAAAAATTCATATTTTGAGTACGCACATACAAGTGATGGCCTTCATAGGGAATATACTCTTTATAGCGTGTCATCATCCATCCACCTCCTGCTTCAGCCTCTATCGCGAAATGCCTGCCCAAAGGCCAAAGATAGCCGATGCTCAGCCCGGCCATGACACCTTCGCCAAGATAGCCTTTCTTCCCATTTTCAAAATCATACAATCCGGCTCCTGCAAAAGCTCCGATGTAGAATCCTTTTCGCAAACTTCCGCCACGCATCCATCGTCGCACCATGGTATTTGCTATCGCCAGTTGATAGCATTTGTGATCTGTACGCTTTTTCCACCATGCCATGTTTCCCTCTACTCCCATCGTCCAATAATCACTCAGACGCCACTCCAGTTCAATTGACGGTAACAACACAGTTGCATAAAGCAGGTTGGTTTTCAGAGCCAACCTGCCGGCAGACTGTCTGCCGGACTCCGAAGCAGAAGGACATATGCTTTTAATGACCGAAAGACATGGCAGATGTAATTTATTGACAATAACAGAATCTGCTATAAATGCAGGAGTTTTTACCTTATCATCTTGAATAACCCTGGCGAGTGGAGCATGGGGTACCACTTCTGCCTGCTTCACATAAAGCACCACCGTCGCATAATGCAGCCTGTCAAAGAAATGCTGTCTCAGCCACAGATAGGTCTGGCCTTCCTTTAAGTCCATAAGACCTTTCTTACGGCCTCCGGTAATATCACCGTGCACATCCCGAACCCATATCGGAGTGTGGTCAATTATATCAAGCGCTTTCAGACGGCCTGGCACACAACTGTCGGCGGCAATCATATCACGGAGCTTATCCCATGCGATACCACCTGGATGCATATCGATCAGAGCTGGATCAACTCCGGTTTGCGATATGATATAGTCTGCAACCGACCGGCAACGATTGGCACTTAATTGAATATTGTCTGTACTTACCCCATCAGGTGAAGTATATGCCCGTACAACCAAACGTTCAACGTTTCCTCCAGCTGCATTTCTGTGTATTCTTTCCAAAAAATCACACAAGAAGCTGTTATCATAGTCCGGTTTGATCCGGCCGCTTCTTGGCTGGAAGTGGATTCGCACTGAATCAGCTACCGTCTGAGACATTACCCAAATTACAGTACAAATATTCAACAGTAGAAATATGATCAACCTTTTCATCCCTCTAAGAATATCACTGCAAATTTACGGATTTTACTGCAAGGAGCCACCAAAGCTTAGTATTCAAACATGCACTGGGGCCACAATAAGCGACAATAAAACGTGTGTATATGCAAAAAGATTGCGTCATAACTATGACACAATCTTTTTTAATTAACAGATTTATGATCTGTCTTACTTGCCTTTGAGAGCGTGCTTGAAATCATTTAGCTGCCCGAGGAACTCAGCAAACAGCTTGTTGTCAGGATACTTCTTCAGCGCATGATGCATCAGACGAAGTCCTACCATCAGCTCCTTAGCGTGTTTGTCACTCAGGTTTTCTTTCTCGGCGGCAAGTTTTGCTAACGCGGCAAGATCATGATGGCCACCGAAATTGAAGCTCATCACATCCTGAATCTTACCATCAACCACTTCTGAAATATGGAAATGATAAGAACGTTTTTCTTTGTTGCAGTTGCAATCCATAGTATTAAATTTTATGTTTATTTGCCATTTTCGGCATGTATGATTAAAACAGGGATATCCCGCAAAGAGTTCCCAAGGTCACATTTTTTATGCAATAATCAGACTATTGTTAATATTCGTCATTATCTCGGTCATGTAAGCAGTGTTGTCGCAAAAACGATTTTACATTACAAATCGTTAGAAGTTAATAGACAGTACAACAAGTAACCATTTTACATTCCAAACATGAGACTGAACGGACGTCGTCAAAGCAACAATGTCGTCGACAAAAGACGCATATCTGGCAAAAACATAGGAATCGGCGGAGGCATCATAGGTGTTATCATTGCAGCTGTGATCACACTTATGTCGGGAGGAGGAATCGGCGATGTGATGCAGTCATCACTAAACCAGCTGTCGCAGAACGGCAGAGAATCAGACTATGTCCCCAACGCCGAAGATGAGCGTCTGGCCACATTGGCATCACAGGTGCTTGCAGGAACCGAAGATGTATGGACCAGAGAATTTGAACGACAAGGCTGGGGAACCTATACTCCGCCAAAAATGGTGTTGTATCACCAGTCAATACAGACCGGATGCGGTCAGGGATCAGCCCAAATGGGGCCATTTTACTGTTCGGCCGACCAGACGGTGTATATCGAACTGGATTTTTTCAAAAATATGGAACAAACCATAGGTGCGTCGGGAGATTTCACCTATGCCTATGTGATCGCACACGAAGTCGGACACCACGTGCAATATCTCCTCGGAACACTTGACAGGGCCCACAACAGAATGTCGGAGCTGAATGAGACGGATGCCAACAAAATAAGCGTAAGACTTGAGCTTCAGGCCGATTTTTATGCCGGCGTATGGGCTCACAATGACAACGAGATGTTCGGATCAATCGAAGAGGGAGACATAGAACGGGCCGTCAATGCGGCGTCCAAAATAGGCGACGACTATCTGCAGCGCAAAGCCACCGGAAGCGAGATGCCTGACAGCTTTAACCACGGTCGCTCGCAATGGCGCGTAAACTGGCTCAGCAAAGGTCTGCAGACCGGGGACCCAAGACAGGGCGACACCTTTTCAATACCCTACGGGCAATTCTGACCATTAATGACATCTCAAACTATTTACAATATCAACTTGTTAAAATTAAAGCATATACCAACAACAATAATCTTAAACCGGGAAATTATGTCGTACAGCATCAAAGAAATAGAGGGTATTGACAAAGCATATGCTGTCAAGCTCAATGAAATGGAGATCGTCACCACCGACGATCTGCTCAACCATGCCGCTACAAAAAAAGAACGTGAGGCGCTTGCAAAAAAATCAGGCATTTCGGAAAAGCTTATACTAAAATGGGCCAACCATGCCGACCTGTTCCGCATAAAGGGCATAGCCGGACAGTTTGCCGAGCTACTTGAAGCGTCAGGAGTAGATACTGTAAAAGAACTACGTCATCGGGTGGCCGCCAACTTACATGCTAAACTTGTTGAAGTGAACAACGCAAAAAATCTCACTAAACGTATTCCTTCCGAAAGTGAGATACAACGCATGATCGACCAGGCCAAAGAGCTTGATCCGGTAATGACCTATTGACCGGCAGGCTACACTAATTAAACAATAGCAGGGCAAGCTTTTATTTGTCCTGCTATTGTTTTATGCACCTCTCGGTATTATCACTTCGCACTGAAATTTTTATTTTGATGATGGTATTTTTAACTTACACACATACACCGATGCTCCCGCTTGATGGATTTTATGTAACTTAGCGCCAGATTTCAAATATATAAAAGAAATAAACCATGCACAGCAATATCAAACCGATAGGTGTATATGATTACGATCTGGATCTTTTTGAAAGCCAGTATATCGTGCCGGAGGGCATCTCTTACAACTCATATATAATAGAAGACCGTAAAATCGCTCTGATCGACACTGTCGACAACCGAAAAGCCGAAGAGTGGCGTAAAAATCTCTCCGAAGCCTTGCCGAAAGAAAAAGAGCCGGATTATCTAATCGTACAGCACCTCGAACCGGACCATTCTTCGCAGATCGCATGGGTTATGGAACGTTATCCACGTTGCCAGCTTGTATGCACGGCTGTAGCCCACAGGATGTTGCCTCTTATCACCGGGGCAGCTGTGGATTTTGATGACCGTATCATTGTAGTCAACGACGGAGATACACTTTCGCTCGGATCTCATGAGCTTCTTTTCATCACAGCGCCGATGGTGCATTGGCCGGAAGTGATGATGATATACGATGCACATGCCCGCACATTATTCTCGGCCGATGGTTTCGGTCGCTTCGGAAATCCTGATCCATCATTGTCATGGGCATGTGAGGCGCGTAGATATTACTTCAATATCGTCGGTAAGTATGGCCGGTCAGTCCAGGCCGTAATGAAAAAACTCGACGGGAAAAAGATAGACACAATCGCGCCTCTCCACGGCCCTGTGCTTGAAGGTGATATCTCTGAATATATGTCACTTTACCGCACATGGGCAGCCTATGAAGTAGAAACGCCCGGTGTACTGGTGGCATACGCCTCCATACACGGTTTTACCGCACAGGCGGCTCACCGTCTTGCCGACATATTGCGCGGTCAGGGCGCCCCCAAGGTATCGGTAACCGATCTGAGCCGCGACGACATGGCAGAAGCTGTCGAAGACGCTTTCCGCATGAGTCATCTTGTCGTGCTATCACCCACCTACGATGCCGACATATTCCCTCCGATGCATGATTTTATCCACCACCTCTCACTTAAGGGATTCTGCAACCGTAGAGTGGCCATAGTCGAGAATGGGCTTTGGGCTCCGGCTGCCGGAAAAAAAATGCGCCATATGTTTGAGAACATGAAAGAGCTGACCATCGTCGAGCCAATCGTGACCCTGCGCGGCCGCCTTACAGAAAATGCCGAAAAAGAACTTGAAGCACTCGCATCAAATCTACTTTCGGAATAATCAGGCCGATCAAAAAACAACAATCATATCATAGTTTCCTATACAAATCGAGGGCGCTCCAACAGGGCGCCCTCGACACATCTAAACGATTGCTCTTGCAGTTATTTGATTACTTCAGGAGTAAAGCGAAGAGTATAGGATAGTGTTTCCGCCCCCTGATAGTTTCCCGGATAAGGTGTCTCATACTTGGGGAGACAGCAGTCGGCGCCGCAACTGTTGTTGCCAATGCCTCGCTGCCAGTAGTCGAAGTGCGCGAAAAGCTGCGGATGCTTTTTAAGATCGGTCCAGTGAAGTTTTGTGAACTGTGTTTCGTAATTCCACTCAAGTTCGTCGTAATTGGAAAGACTGAATGCAACCGGTCCCTGAGTCTCGATGTTAAGATTGACACCATTCTGCTTGTTGACAAGCGTCAGGTCACGGAGATCCTGATGGTCTCCATAGGTTTGCGGATGTGTATTTTCGTCAACCATGTCGCGGATAGAAGTGGTGTACCGTCCGAGATAGGATCCGGTCTGACGGTCTTTATAGTTTGACCATGGACCCTTGGCGTAATAAGTCACCTCATCGAATCCGGGTGCAAACTCCATGCCCATGCCGAGACGACGCAAACCGCGACGGTTGGGAGTGAATGTAACCTTCATGTCCATGACCCCATTGGGATAAACTGTATAAGTCACATCGTAGTCAGCCTTTGAACCTGTGGCTGCCATAGTAATGGCAGCGGTGTTTTTCTGCTTACGCAGAGGCGAAACGACCTTGTAAGATTCAATACCGGTAGCGGCATAGTCATACCCTCCGTTCCAATCGTTTGGAGATTCAAGAGCCTGTTTACCCTCGGTATCATTGTCAATACGGCGGAAGTCACTGTACTCAGGAGCAGCGTTGATGAGTTCGTGTCCTTTGTAAACATAGCTGGCAACTGCACCGTTTTCATTGAAAGTTATAGAGAAATCCTTGCCACTCACTGTATTGCCTTTGACTTTAAGAGAGCCCTTGGCAGCAACAGTAGGCAGATTCTCTACACGAGGCTGTATGACAAACTGTTCGTCGGCAAGACGATAGCCTTTGTTTGCCCAGACTTTGTCATCTTTCAACACAAGACCAACTGTAACAGTGTACTCCGCGTCGTCGGAAGGAACTGTTGTCATAGGCAGTGTGACTTTGCCAGTCTGGAGCGCTGGTATATCTACTGTTGTCTTTCCTGACTCAACTTCCACTCCATCGCGGGCTACCGAATATGTAAGTTCGAACATATCGGCAAGATTGTTGAATGGATATTTGTTTTTTATCGTCAGCACATTTCCGTCAAGAGACTCGAAATCGGCATTCTGATAGACTTTCTTTACTTCGGTAAGTTTTGCGGTCCACTTGCGATCGGGCGTGATGACTCCATTGTTAAGGAAGTTGCCCTGGAAAGCCTTGTCATTGTTGTGGTGTGTCTTAAACCAGGGATCATAGTCACAGCCGCCTGTCCAGCCGCTATAGCCATCCGGCGACATGGTAGTGCCATTCTTGATATCGATCGGATCAAACACCGACTGGTCAACCCAATCCCAGATACAGCCGCCCACGATACCCGTGCTCGACTCTATAATGTCCCAATAGTCGACGAGGTTGCCGATTGCCTGACCCATCGCATGGGCATACTCACACATGATGAACGGCCGTTCGCCGCGACCCTTGGTAAGTTTCTTAACACCTTCGATGCTCGAATACATCTCTGAATACATGTCGGATGCCTTGTCGCCGTGACAGTGGATAAAACGTGGATCAAGAGCCCGGACTGCATTATAGCAGTGGGTCATGTTGATACCCGAGCCATTTTCGTTGCCGAGTGACCAGAATATGATAGACGGATGGTTGCGGTCGCGCAGCACCATGCGGTTATTACGGTCTACAAACGCTTCGGTCCATGTTGTGTCGCGAGTCAGTCCATTGTTGCCATGGCACTCAAGATCGGCCTCGTCTATACAGTAAAGTCCGTAGGCGTCCATCATGGCATACATCTTTGGCTGACGCGGATAGTGACTGGTGCGCACTGTGTTGACATTGGCCTGTTTCATCAGCTCAAGATCACGCAGCATAGTCTCTACGTCGACATAACGGCCATAGACAGGGTGTGAGTCATGGATATTGACACCTTTCACAAACAATCTCTTGCCATTGACAGTGAAATAGTGGTCGTCGCCGGAGTTGACAAGACCAATATTGCGGAAACCATATTTGGTAGCAAACACCATTTCCTCTTTACCCTTGTCGTCAAGCTGTGATATGATCACATCGTAGAGCACTGGATTTTCGGTATCCCAGGGAGTAAGTCCCGAAAGCATACCGGTCGACAGAGTAATTTCTGTTTCCGGTTCATTAACTTTGACTGTCTTTGTATCGGATGCAATCTCCTTGCCGTCTTTGTCGAGCAATGACAGGCGCATAGTTTTTGTCGAAGACGCATTCTCACGATTTGATATGCTTAGATCGACATTAAGGTTACCAGAAGTTGCATCTGCGCTCTGATTATCGACAGTTATATAGTGGTCACGTACAAATGTGCGGGGCTTTGCCACAAGATACACATCGCGATGAATGCCGCTCATGCGCCACATGTCTTGACCCTCGATATATGAGCCGTCGCACCAGCGATAGACACGCACCGACAGCTGGTTCTCGCCGGGATGCACAAAATCGGTGATATCAAACTCGGCATCGTTATTGGCGCCCTGGGAATAACCTGCAAATTTTCCATTGACCCAAACGACACAACAGCTGTACACTCCGTCGAAATGGATAAAAACTTCCTTGTCTTTCCAACCTTGCGGCAGATCGAATGTGCGTCGATAGAAACCGGTAGCATTATGATCGATAATGCCATGTTCTTCGTAGCCACGCATAGCAACCGGAGGCTCGTTGACAAAAGGATATCCTGTATTGTTGTAGGTAGGAAGATTATAGCCGGGCTGCATTTCCCAACTCATGGGAACGCGTATGTTGTCCCAGGCACTGTCATCGAGGTCAGCGGCCTGAAACTCGCTTTCACCGGGGCCTTCTGGTGTTCCGGGTACCCACTTGAATTTCCATGTGCCGTTCAGATCGATTGTCATAGCCTTTTCCGGCGTGAGCCACGCCGTCTTAAAGCGTGGATCTGCTTTAAGATCAGCAGTTGACGCATAAGGTATATAGGTGGCATGTCCTGGCTCTTTGTTCACTCCAAGCACATGCTGGTCGGCAATCCACTTCCGGTCAAACTCCGTGACACGGTCAGCGGCTGCCGCTCCCATCGAAAACGCGACGAGAGAAACGGTTGCTAATTTTAATAATCTCATAAAAATGATTGGTTATGTTTCTATTGCAAAAATAATAGAATATGGATGCCTATCTGTACGACTTTACGACAAAATAGTACTAATCGGCCTAAAACGTATTTATTCTTATCAGAATGTGACTGCAAGAGTTATCGACGCGCCTCTGCTGTTTACCGAAGGTACAACCATTGACTCTATGTATTTGTCCTTTTTTTCAAGATTTCTCGTTTCACTGCCTCTGAACAGATCTATTACCTCATTTATCGGATCTATAAGAAAAACAACAATGTTCCCCAATACTTTAGATCCGCCAAGAGTATAACCGTCATCAACTATGCCGCGCTTTATACGATAAAAACACTCACCTATCGCACTACCCACAAGAGGAGTTATGATAAGATCCTGATAGGACGGGCGCTCCATGAATGCTTCTATGCCAAATTCCCAGCCGACAGTGGATACGCACGTACAATAAAGTAGCGACTGCCATGCATTGAATCCACAGCTGCGGGCTCCCATGAAATAAACCGCTCCGGCATAAGGATGCAGTATATAATTAAAATAGAATTTGTCATGATCCCACTCGGGACCTTTCTTTATTACATGATTTTTCCATCGCGTGAATAAAGGCACATCGCGCAATTCGGCACGGTTCCATGATGTGGCATCCTCCGGCAGACACTCGAGCACAAGAAGTGTTCCCACATAAGCACCACCTAAAACAGCGGTATTCTGCCATAAACGCTTCCAATCGGGGGCACATTGCTGTTTTGAAAAAGAATATGGCAATGCATAGGTGTTGGTGCTCACCACATTGACATCCATACTTCTGCCTGCAACTACTGAATCGGTCTCAATCCGGGCTGAATCACAATACACCGTCTGTCCTGAAGCCATAAGACATACCGACATCAGAAAACCCAGAACGGTCTTTATACGCTTATATACAAAAGTAACTATTCCCATATCCGGTTTTTTAAACTAATTTAGTTTAAAACCGGCATTTGGTATCAGTCAAAAAATCCAATTAACTGGTCGTTTGCAGAACTGGCTTCCCATAGTTCCACAAAATTAGAAGTTTATGCCAAAGGCATATCTATTTAATTTCGTTCAGAACATACCTGAACATCGGTGCCATATTGCCTGTCGACAATAACAACAAGAATCGGACGCATAGTGTAACTCACTTTTTCCCCTTTTATAACCTTGTAGGTAAATATAATATTGTCGGCACACCCTTGTTTCAGGCTCACAGGCTCCAATCTGGTAACGGTATCAGTCTGAGGCAAAACGACTGTAATGACATAATTTTGGCTAAAGTCAATCGGAGTGGGAATCCCTCCCATTACCGTCGCCATTCCAAAATATTCATTGAATTCAGCCGCGTCAGTTATAACTGACGGCGTCTCATTCCCAACATCATTCTTGAGAAAATAACGGTCGGCAATTTCATAAGGAATACAATCTCCAGCCGACCGATCAGCCATAGTATATGCGCTAAGCTGTACAAGAATAAAGAGCAACGCAGCAATTTTTATAATAAGTTTTCCCGGTTCCATATTCAATTCATTATTTGTTTCCTAATTTCAATCGCAATCCTAAATTAAGATTGAAATTAAACGGTTTGTCCTTATAAATAGTTTTAACAGATGAGCCATTGTCGAAATAACAGCTGACCCCCGGCTCGGCATAAATGCCAAACAATTTCGAGATATTGAACTGGACGCCGGCAGAAACATTCAGCGACCATTGAAGCGGTTTGACCGACAAATCGGCTTTTTCAGTTTCTCTTTTCTGGCCGTCGATAATATAATCTTTGTTTATTTTGCCTGACACACATTTTTCTCCAAGAATTCCCCCCGAAGCATAAACGTCAAGCCTCTTCCATGAGTATGCACGATATTTTACATTAACCGGAACACCTACATAATGAAGAGTCTGCTTTCCTGACAGATAATGGGTATCCCCTCCAAATCGGATATCAGATGTCAGATTGGTGTAGACAAATCCAGTTTCAAGCGAGACACGGTCGGAGACATAATAATCGACAGTTATGCCTGTCCTGACCGGCAAACGATGTTTAAATTCGGTCTGTAACTCCTTTCCTTTATTGAACAGCAATATTCCGAGCATAGGCTTATCCTCCCAAAGAGCACCGTCCGATCCTACTGCATCAGAAGCCGACATAATCGAACTTTTATTATCGGCTGTAACTCCGGCTCCACCTGAAGTGAACGCACCAACCGAAAATCTGCTTTTTTCTCCCGACCGATCTCTGGCAGAAGCATGATAATACTCCTGTCGCTTGTTGTTTTTGTTTCGCTCCTTAACGTCCGGAACCATGTAATACGGCTTTATGGAATCAGACAACACATCAAGACTATCATTTCCGTTTTTGGACATATACTGAAATGCCATATCATTTTTGCCGCCAGAAGCCGTCTCTTCTTTAACATTCTCAGGATGCCAGGCTGAAACTCCGCCTGTAGCCATCGCCACATCATACACCGTCTCGCCAACACTTTCGTTAAAAACAGGTATTTCATGCAACAGACCGGTATTTCCTTTAGTCAAGGCATTGTCGGTTGATTCCATCCGGGCAAAATCGGGTGCGATTTCACTCGAACCATTGATAAGAATCACGACCGTAAGCACGACTGCAATCATAGCCGCTACTCCGGCTAAACGTTTTGACCACTGTATCACAACACGCCTGCGACCGCTCCGTTGCCCAACCGTTGGAGTTACTGTCAAGCCGCTTTCAATATCATCCCAAAGACCAGTCGGCTCTTCGGTCTCAAAGTCAGCCATGCGGTCACGGATATCTTTTAGCCACTGGTCTTTCATATCGATAATATTTCAGATGTTGACTGATAGTGTCGGATTTTTGCAGCGAGCATCGCTTTCGCCCTATGCAATTGAGATGCTGAAGTATTCACCTTTATATCAAGCATTGCAGCAATTTCCTTATGGCTTTTCCCCTCTATGACATAAAGATTGAATATTGTACGGTAACCGTCGGGTAACTTTCTGATAAGGTCGTAAATCACATCGGTCGGTATGCTTTCCATTTCAGGCTCGGAAATCGCAACTGATTCATCGGCTTCGGAAATATCGGCAAATTTAATACGGACATTGAGTTGCATGAACCTCATTGTCTGATTCAATACGATACGATACATCCAGCCTTTAAGAGATCCGTCTCCGCGGTACTCAAAAAAAGAGAGAGAAGAGAAAATTTTAATAAATGCATCCTGCATAATATCCTTGACATCTTCCTGATTGACCACATAGCGCGAGCACACAGCCGTGAGATAACGGATGTGAAGCCTGTAAATGGCTTTCTGCGCATCGGTATCACCCCTTTGCGCACTCTCCACCAACAGTTTCTCATTATATGCCATGTCGGACACTATAGACTATCCCAATCAAGTTTGATAAACGGAGAAGCGGATCCCTGGTTTTAAAGGGATCCGCTGTCTCACGCCCCCAAAATCAGATGTATTCAGACATAAATTATTACAGAATACAGCATTATTATTCAATCATGTGTGTACATAGTGTACTGTCAAGCACTCCTTGTTTGTCAGTCTTCAGCGGGCGCATTTCCAGTTCAAGTTCGGTCGACTTCTCCCCGGAGAACGATCTCCAGCGCAATTTCACTTTTACCTTGTCATTGAACCCGGGAAGTTCATTGAGGTTGAACGCTATCAGAGCGTCGCCCATTTCGCCATAAATATCGCCCATAGCATTGTGTCGCAACTCGAATTCAAATGGATCGTCGGGATTTACTCCAGTCACAAGATTCATGAGATGGGGCTGTCCGCTCCTGCTCCAGCGGGTGCGCAGACGCAAAGTGATATATCCGTCTTCTGCAACTGTAACCCAGTCGGCAACAATTTCAACAGGATCATTGCCATAGGCGGCATCATTGTCATCGGTAGAGGCAACAGGAAGCTTGGTGCGTATGCTGTCAATCCAGTTCACTGTAACGTCGCGCATATCAACTCCATAACCAACTGTGCCGGTCTCAGTATAATTTACTAGTGCACGAACTTCCTTGTCCTTAAAAGGCGATGTCTTGTAATTGTTAGGTACAAGCACTGTATTATTATCAAGATTCATTACAAAAGAACCATCGTCGTTCGGGCAAACCGTAACTATAGCCGTCGGACGAAGCTTCGCCATGTCATCATCATCGTCCAGACATGACTGGAACAATGTGGATGACCCCAACAACCCTAATGCGACCAAAATAAATCTGAATTTTCTCATAATGTGATTTTTTAATGTTTCTATACAAAGAAATCAGGCCAGACCCCCAATCTTGCATGATACATTATTATTTTATTCAAAATTATTTAAAATTATTCTGCAAGGAGGATATTTTCTTAATATTATAATCTGTGACTTTTGCTTTTTTTGACTCAAAGAATTGGCTTCGCTACCGCGCACCATGCTTCGCATGACGATCGCTGTTCTTTTCATCGAATATTCTACGTATATTTGTGAATATAAGGATTCACAAGACCGTCATTTGCCATGAAACATCACATTTTAGCTTTTGCCGCAGTGCTGTGCTGCGTGAGTGTTTTTGCCCGCACTAAAAAGGCTGTATATATTATAGTAGACGGGGTGCCGGCCGACCAGATCGAGCGTCTGCACACGCCCGCTATTTTTGATATAGCCTCGAGGGGCGCCTACGGACGAGCCTATACCGGAGGAGAAATAGGCGCATACTCGCAGACACCGACAATTTCGGCTATAGGCTATACCAACCTGTTGACGGCTACATGGTATAACAAGCATAATGTCGGCGGAAACGACAATCTTGATCCAAACTATAATTATTGGACAATATTCCGTATCGCAAAGGAGCAGCCGCGAGATGTGAAAACCGGGTTATATTCAAGCTGGACCGATAACCGCACTGTACTTATAGGAGAGGGAAAAGATGAGACTGGCAATCTTAAAATAGATTACGTATACGACGGTTATGATCACGATAAGGCCAATTTTCCTGACAGGGAAAAGGATCTTCATGTGTTCGATTATGACGAGCAGACCTCTAAGGATGCTGCTGAAAGCATACGCAAGGATGCGCCTGATCTGAGCTGGGTATATCTTTGGTATACCGATGATGCCGGCCATATCGATGGAAACGGCAAATATTTTGACGAATATGTGCTTAAGGCCGATGCGCAGGTCGCACGGGTATGGGACGCTGTGAAATGCCGTGAAGCAAATTTCGATGAAGACTGGATGGTTGTTGTGACTACCGATCATGGACGTGGTGAGAACGGCCATGGACATGGCGGACAGTCGGAACGTGAGCGTACGACCTGGATTTCCACTAATGTTCCTGTCAACAGTCATTTTACCGATGGTACTTTGGCTATCACCGATATCGCTCCTTCAATCAGCCGTTATCTCGGATTCGAGATACCCCGTGATATTCTTTGGGAGCAGGATGGTATGTCGTTTGTAGGGGAGGCTGATATCTGTGATCTGAAAACGGTGCCTTATGATGATACGGTTGAGCTTAAGTGGCGTATACTCGACAGCACTGCTTCTGTGACTGTCTATGCGGCGGCAACCAATGATTTCAGGAACGGGGGACGTGATGAGTATATAAGGCTTGCCGGCCTTCCTGCCGGAACATCCTCTTATGTTGTCGATCTCAAGGACCTGCCTGATTCGGGGTTTTACAAATTTGTGATTGCCTCACCCGGCAATCATCTTAATCGTTGGTTTAGGAAGTAAACAGGCATGAGGCTGATTTACAGTGCGCCGCAATAAAATTATTCCGAATGGGATACATCATCATCTGCATGTGAGGAAAGCATGAACACCCATGTCACTATGCAGAATGGTGCGGTGAGCGCAGGTATGCCTGCAGGAAGCAGCATTACATTCATAGCGCCCTGAAGGATTACAGTGAATACTATTGCTATGAGAGTAATTATTGTATTGTGAACTCCTGGCCGGCTGAATGTGCATCCTAAGGCGATAGCTGTCAGAACCGGACTGAATCCGTAAAGTCCGTTGGCGATCGCATCATAGGATGCGCCCAAAAGTATGGATGTCGTCAATGCGGTGCCTGATCCGATAATGGCCCAGATAGCGGCGCGGCGACTACATATGGCCAACGCAATGATACAAATTATTCCGGTGATCCATGAATTTATAAGAAATACTTGTGATATTCCTTTAAGACAATAAATGGCAATGTCTTGCAAAGTGTAGTTCAAAGAATCATTTATTGAAGTACTGTCGGATATAGTGGCAATTAACTTTAGGTTGCCGAATGATTGGGCGGCTAAAATTGCGATCCAGGTCAGAAGGACGAAAGGAATTGTGAGTGAATTGATGTTACATGCCGACATCGCGCTGTTTAATCCTTTCTGTAATACTGGCGATAAAATTGAAAAGAATATCAATGCGCCCCACATAAACCCGTTGGCTGCGAAAAACGTCGGGAACGCGCACCCTATAAGTGTGCCGTTGAATCCCCATATCCCTGCCTTGTGTTGAATTAAGTCGGGTGAGATCAGTGTGCCGGCAAGGGTCGCTGAGACAGCTCCGGTAAGAGCTCCTGCGCCAATCTGCGGCATCCCGCATTCAATACTTCCAATAAAAATGCCGACGAGAAAAAGCAGACCGGTCAAAATACAGGGCTGAAACATGACTTGTCCGATTCCATTTGCGACAGCTGCCGGCATGAACCTGAGAGATTTTGCCTTTGCGAAATTCTTAAGCATGACTAAATTCTATGTCAGTGTATTTTATGACAAAAATATCAAAAATCACATAACATTCAGTTACTGTATGATTCGGTGTGTGATTATCTTTTGTCGTGGGTATCGGTTATGTATTCTTTGAATATTCTACGTATATTTGCAGCCGTTTTTATGACTCGTATTCTTAACCAAACAGCAAGTATGAATTTTTATCACAATACTATCTTGGAGACTTTATTTGGAACTGTTCTGCTTATATTATGTTCGTGCAGTGGGTCTTCCGATGATATTAAAGTCAATGATCCTGTCAGATATTCGGTTATAATGAAAGGTATGTCATTTTCCGATTCCTCATCGGCCGATGAGGAAGTAAGAGAAGTGACCGCTTTTCAGTTCAGCGACGGGTTGCTTTACCGTGAGCAGATTCTCAATCCCGATCAGAATGGGCGTGCCGAGATTTCCATTCTGGCAGACACCCGTATGTATTTTATCGCGAACGCTTCTCTTGACGCTCAGGAAAAAGTTACCGAGGAGGTGGACTTCTCAAAATCGGTAATCGAAAGTATGCCCGGAGAAAATTCCGCTCCATGTTTTTTGTCGGCTGTAGAAGAGTTGAAAGCCGCAGACGAAACCGGCAATCGGGAAACAACGGTAGCCATGAAGCATGGTGTGGCAAGAATAGACCTTAACATAACATCCGACGACAAGATACTTATCAATGAAATTACAATAGACGATGCGCCTGCTGCTACCTATGCCTTTGTCGAGAAAAGCAAGGTGTCGGACAATACAGTCAGTTATAAGAAACAATATTCTCCGGCATTTAACGGAAAAGATATAGCCGCGTTTTACATCTTTGAAAGCACGCGGCCTGTCACTGCCACATTACGGGGCACCTACAATGATATACCGGTGCGTATCAATATTGAGATTCCTGTTGTGGATCGAAATAAAGTTTATGAGCTTGAGGTTGTCAATATAGGTGCAAAGCTCGAGGGTATATTTGAGATCAAGGACTGGGAAGACGGCGAGACGGTAACAGGCAAGCCTGATACCGACCGTTGTATATCGATAAGCAGCGAATACTCGGTGTTGCCCGAAGGAGTGTCGGTCGACTATGACAACAATGTGGTGAATGTTCCGGCTTCGGGTGTCGAAGGGTTAAGGCTTGCATTTGCCGCTGATACCCGCATTGACATAGCTCGCGTAGACGGTCTTTCGGCCGGAGTGGTCGTGGGAAATATGACGGTTGAGGAAAATTCCCAAAACATAGTTTCGATGTTTGATGTGTCAGTGCCTGGACAGACCAACGGCCGACTGGGATATTCTGTATTTGTGCATCTGAAAAACGCGTTGCTTTCCGACAGCTATGATTTTGTCGAGATCAAGGTTGCACCCAGTGACCATCAGATCGAAACTGTAGAGATCGGAGGCTGTGTGTGGATGGCGTTTAATGCAAGTTCTTCCGATCTTGATGACCAGATCTATACTCTCGATGGCCTGTCGGTCGAGGAGATGTATAAATACAATTGGATAAATACAGTCGGCGGCCTATTCCAGTTCGGACGTAAATACAAATATATTCCATGGATGGGGTATGGCAAGCCAAACAATCTTGGTGATCAGGCTCAGGATATACCCTGGCAGTCGGCGAGTCACATGCCGTGTCCTGAAGGATATCGTCTGCCTACGCGTGAAGAGCTTGAGTCATTGCTTCCCAAAGGCCAGACTGTGCCCGGCTCTTATAAAGCCGGAAACGGAGAGCGCATTGTAGCTACGCTTCATACTGCCGAGGGGGTGCTTGTAACACCTACAGGAGTGACCGGCACTCAGAGATATGTGAAATTTACATCGGAGGATACAGGGCGTTTCCTTATAATACCTCTTGCCGGAGGCAAGGGAGACAAAAGCACCAGCAATAATCCGGGCTTTGGCAGGCGCATAGTGCTCTGGACCAACAGCAATTCCGGTTGTCCGGGCGGATATGCACTGGCTTATTGGCTGAAGTTTGAGAATGAGGAATCGACAACTATAACCGAGGAAAGACTCCAGATGGAAGCTTTTGCTTCGGTGAGATGTGTAAAAGTTCAGTAACGGCCTTGTCGAGATATTATAATGAAACTGAGTGGTAGGATTTTGGCAATGCTCCTGTCGGTGGTTTTTCTGGCGGGATGTTCATCGGCATTTGATCAGGATATAGCTGATGCGGGTTCGTCACAGGTCACGTTTTTTATTAAGACAGAGAAATTACCGGATGTAAATGTCAATTCACGTGGTGAGGATGGTGCCGCGTTGCGGTTGTCGCAGCTCCGGTATGCTATAGCCGACAGCGAGGGCAGGATACTGAATCCTCATTACCAGAAGCTTGAGTCCGATTTCTCAAAACTGACAATTGAAGGGCTCAGATATGGAGACTATACAGTTGTGTTTCTTGCTGTAGCGGAGACCGGATGCGCTGATGCAGAAATCACCGATCTTTCGGTATTGCAGGATGTATGGCTTGAAAACAGTGATACGGAGTCTCCTGTCGATGGGATATATTACTACAAGAAAGTAGAGTTCAGCATAGGTAAGGATCAGGCTCCGATATCGCAGCAGATCGTTCTTGAACTTTGTGTCGGACGTGTTGATATTGATCTGAATGTGTCGTCGGAATATATGTGGCGCTTCATAAAGGAAGTGAAAGTCACATTTGACGATGATGCCGGTGTGCCGGTCGGGCTTACTGCCTCCGGACAATATGTTGGAGAGGGGAGTGTGCGGTCCTATGATATCACTGGAGGTTACTCGTTCTGTTCATTTCCGTCTGATGTCCCTCTGTCGGGAATAGTCGAGATTAAATCGGAAATGAGCAATGGAGAGGAGTTTTCTTACCACTATCGTTTTGAGGGCTGTAATATAGAGGCCGGCAGAATATCGCATATAGCTATAGACTATCGTCATCCTGAGAGCAGCGACGGACTGCTTTATGTGCGGGAGAAGGATATGAGCAGGTTTGATACCGACACAATGTTTCTTGCCGATGAGCCTCAGGCGGTGTTCTACGATGCAAATCGTCGTTCGTTTCATGTCGATGCACCTTTGCAGGTTTCAATCACCGACAACCATAAACTGGGGGTTAAATTTTTTGCGCCGGTGACAATACGTGATGTAAGAGTCAAGTGCCGTTTCAGTAAAATCAGTCATGAGTTTTTTGAGCTTGCCCGTTTCGATGCCATATATCCGTTTATGGAAGCGTCCTTTCCGCTTCCTGTGGTAGAGCGCGACGCGACATTCACGACCGAGAGCGGGCGTAAGATAAATATCCCCGCTCAGACTGAGCTGACCGCCGATGATGTGACCCTCATTATTGAGTGTGAGGATCCGTTCATGAAAAAGATCGAGGAGATCGACAGTCATTGGTATATTCGCTTTTCCGCTTATGGAGCCGACAGCGGACATGCCTATTGGCGTCACATGACTCCATTGCTTTGTCGTCATGGCGTGGCTCTGGCGCTCAACATGGCGTATATGTTCTCATCAAGTGAGTTCAGTACCGAACTGGATAAATATGACGGAATTTTGTTTGACAACGGTAAAAATCCTATTGATCTCGATGCTTTGCGCATCAGAATCAGGAATCATGGAGGTCTGATGCTTGGCCGCGTAGTGGGCGTTGGAGGACTTGGAGGCGGAAGCACATACGGACTCGCCGACTATTGTTATACCGGCGTATATTTCGATGCTACGGCGCCAGGCAGCAATCCGCATAACTATCCCCGTCAGGCTATGTTTCATGAGTACGGTCACTGCCTGGGATACAATCACTCGAGCAATATGACCTATGGCGACAGATGGACTGTGCTATGTGCCACCGTATTTGTCAATATGGGACAGTCGGGTAAACTTCCGGTCAACTCAAAAGATGAGGTCGGCACACTCCCGATGTAATTCGGAAAGGAGACAGCTTAGCTGTCTCCTTTATGTTTTCAATATGAAAGGGCAGACGCTTAATGTTGTTGTAGTGGACTCGGCCAAGTATGTGTCTTTGCCAAGTGCGTCGTTTTTGAGCGGTAAGGAAATTTTATAGGCATTGATAGTGTGAGCGACAGGTGCGGTCGTCATTTTTTTTCATGGTTAGACTGGATTGGGATTGTTTCTGGTTTTGAATCGTCCTATATAGGTTGCTGTCGGTTTTATGGTGTTTTTGACTTTGTTATCGCTATGTCTGTTTTATTCATAGCTTTGAAATAAGTTCGGAGCCGGTCAAGACTTCCATTTTGGAGAAGGCAAACAGCTTATTACCGAGGTCTTTTAGTGAGTGTCCGATATGATAGACTTCCTCGTCGATTATCAGAAAGCGGTCGTGAGCCTTGTTGTAATAGTGTAAGGTTACACCCGGATATTGGGCATTGTGCTGCTCGACATCCTGACGAAGCAGACGTGAAATTTTACCGTCGTAAATATCCACGGTCACACCGGGATTCCGTTTTGAGAGTTGCACCAGCACAGAATCGTTAACATAGCTGTCGATAACAATTATCCGTTTTTTAGCCTTTCTGATTAGTTTGGCAACGAAGGCATAAGCATCAAAAATCTGACCGTTGAAGAAGATACCTTCCTTAGGAGGTAACGAGGTTCTGACAAAGAAATCGACATCCCGACGAATAGCCGCTATTTTCCCGTCCTGTTCCAGAAGCCGTCTATCCAGTCTGTCGCTCATTTCAATCAATCTTTGGTTAACCGAATATTCCCGAAGTAGATACTCTTTCAATACCTTATTGGCCCACTGGCGGAACTGGGTGCCTCTTAATGATTTGACTCTATAACCTACAGATATGATGACATCAAGATTATAGTATTTAGTTCGATATCTTTTGCCGTTAGAAGCAGTTGCCAAGTATTCCTTGACAACTGCATTAGCATCCAATTCACCTTCTTTGAAAATATTATTAGTATGAAGGCTTATATTTTGTTTCGTAGTCTGGAATAATTCCACCATCTGAGCCTGCGTAAGCCATACAGTATCATCTTCAACTTGAACATCAAGTTTTAGGGTTTCGTCGGGTTGGTATATTATTATCTTGTTTTCTTGCGTAGATTTCATACGTAAGGTTATAAAACATTTATGATAATTCTTACAGCAAAATATCTTCCATAGCTAATTTCCGCACTTTTATACAAACAAATTTTATCGTAAGAGTCGATAAAATGCCTTCTTTAGGTATAAAAATACCAGCCATATAAACAAATTCTAATTGTTTATATGGCTGGTAATTATGTGAATTTATGGGACTTAATACTCGTCTTCGTTGAAGAATAGTTTTAATGCTGTATTACAGGTATTTAACTATTATTTTACGACTTAAATACAAACATATTGAGCGCGAAATGTCAATAATATGAACTGACAAAAATGTATATCTGGCAACTATAAGGTTTATCCCAATCATCGGTATGCTTCTCTAATTTGTATACCAACGTATAACCCTGAAGTTTATCGCCAAATTCTTTCATTCTTTTACCTCGTGTTTCCTCCTGATAATAGGGACTCACACATACTATTATGTTGTTATGTGATTTATCCTCATTTAACAAGGATAGGACGCTATCGCCATCAAAATCATCCAGGTCGATTACATTTGAAAAGATATGTATAACAGTTGAAGATTTTGGATTGATATCGTCATTATTTAACTGGTTGTCCTTCTTGCAGACGACCGATATTTTTGACTCACAGAAAAAAGCATTTACATATTTGACGCAACGTTGTAAATTCTGCCTCGATGGTTCAATAAGGATAAAATCTTTGATATAGTCATTGTCAATATACCTTGAAGCCATATAATCTGAAAGAACCATTTCGGCAATACCTTGACCGAATCCATAATCAACTACAGTGATGCCATCTTCGTGCCAAACTTTAGATGGGATTTTTTCATAAGCATGAAGCAATTTGGCCTGATGAATCTCACCATACTTGGCGATGTAAGCGTTAAGTTGACGAGTATTGGTGAGATGAGCCGCTCCATGCTCCAAATCGTCAATAAGGTTCTGCTGCTCTGTTTTTGAAAGCGGGGCAAACCAATCCTTTGCTTTTTGCAATACGCTGACAAAGGTTTGTGATGATTTTTGTATGTTGGGTGTGTAATTCATGAATTATATTATTGAGTCAGTATGCGGATTAGCGATAGCTCTCTTATAATTTTCAAATGCCGAGGCAGAAGACGTGTTGGCATAGCAGTAGAGACAACCGTGCGGGCAGGTGTTGTAAGCGCCGATGTCTTTTGAGAGAATGCAGCCGCACGCCTTACGTTGGCCGCTGTCGGTCTTTGCGTTATAAAGAGAATTTTGCAGAATGGCATCAGTGGGAGCAAGACGGCTGATTAGTTCCGGGTCGATGCAGCGGTTATGCTCGATACCATATTTCGAGAGGTCAATCCGTTCGGCACATGTAGCGAGTCTGAAATTCCAACTATCACGGTTCATAGATGAAAGTCGCGATGCAAATTCGCGCATAGAATCTTCATCCCATTCACGATAATTGGTGCCGCTATGCCTGAAATTGCGCGACACTTTTTTATACGACTCAATGTCGGCGAAACTGAAAACGAGTTTTTCCGTACGACCTACCAAGGCATCGGCGATGCGTGCAATCTTTTGAAGTAAAGTATTTATGTTTAGTCTGTCTGTAAGAATAAGCGGGTCAAAACGCCATACTACTGCTCCAATGCCGAGAGCATCAGCGAGTCGACGGAAGGTATCAATCCGTTGTGTTAAAGTGGGAACATTTGGTTCAAGTCCTTCGGACTCGTAATCATTAAGAGTATATTGTATATAGCACCCGATTCCTCGCTCTTTAAGCCGGGACAGATGAGATAACAGAGGCGCAGGATTCTTTGACCAGAAAACGATGAAGCGAGTATTGCCGAATGACACATAGCTATCTTGTCTCGAGAAAGGATTCCGCCACCTGGCATAGCCCATATCAAGCCTATGGAAAAACCAGTCGGCATAAAACGCCGGGATGTCGGTAGCCCTGCTTGCCGAGATTATCAGAGGAGACTGTGCCATGACTTCTGTTCCGTTGTCATTGCGTATAGATATGGTCAGATGTTTCGTCATGATGGAATTATTGATACGCAAAAATACGATTCAACCTGTGCAAAAATACAGCACATCAAAGTTAATAAATGTCAAACAGATGATATTCGTCTTCTATTATAAAAAGTAATGTTGCTGACTAATTATATACAAACAAAAGCTCCAAAATCCCCCGATTACACAAATAAATTCGGCTATTTTAGACTATAAAACACCAGCCATACAAACAAATCCTAATTGTTTATATGGCTGGTAATTATGTGATTTATGGGACTTAATACTCGTCTTCGTTGAAGAGGAAGTCGTCTTTTGAGGGGTAGTCGGGCCAGATGTCTTCGATCGATTCGTAGGACTCTCCTTCGTCTTCGATTTCCTGAAGGTTCTCGATCACTTCCATTGGGGCTCCGCTGCGCATTGCATAATCAATAAGCTCTTCACGGGTTGCGGGCCAGGGTGCGTCCTCGAGTTTCGAGGCAAGTTCAAGTGTCCAGTACATGTTAGGATATATTTTAGTTTGTTTATTTACTTTCTTTTTGCCAGAATATTTCCGCTGAGTTTGACGAAATGTTGAGATACCGTGACAGTATGAACAGATAATCGCTCAGGCGGTTGACAAATCGGAGTGTGTCGGGGTCGACCCACGAAGTCTCCGCGAGTTCCACTATGCGTCGTTCGGCGCGACGGCACACTGATCTGGCCACGTTGGCATAAGCTGCCGATGTGCAGCCTCCAGGCAACACAAACCGGGTAAGGGGCGGCAGAGACTCGTCCATCCTGTCGATTTCATGCTCGAGACGCGAGACGGTGTCATGTCCGAATCCTGGAGCCTGTGTCATTTCGTCGCCGGGATTGGTGGCGAGATATGATCCGAGGTTGAACAGCTTGTTTTGAATCCACTGTAGTTCTGTGCGGATGTCCTGGGTTATGTCGGACATGGATGCGACTACGCCGATACATGAATTCAGTTCGTCCACGGTGCCGTATGTGTCGACCCGTAACGATGATTTTTTGACGCGCTCTCCGCCGACAAGTCCGGTTGTGCCGAGGTCGCCGGTGCGGGTATATACGATACTTTTTTTCATTTTTATTGAGCGCTATTGATAATTGGAGCGCAAAAATATAACAAATAGATTGTCAAACAAAAATATTATGATTATAAAAACATTCTAAAAAAAATAATCGGCACAACGTCATGTATTTTTTAATATAGATACACTTTTTTTTGGAAATTAAACATTTTTCCAGTTATTTTGCATAACGTTATCGTTAGAGAGCTGAGTATTCTCTTTCTCATTCCTTGATATTTAGTTAATAAAGGTTAATGGGGGGGGGGTAAACATCCCCTCTTCCGATCGGAATAAATACCGGAAAAACCAATTATTAACTTAAATATCATTTAATGAAAACAATCTTGCAAGTTTCTGTGGGGCGGCTACGTGTTCCAGGAAGGTGTCTGATTTTTCTGACTTGCCTGTTAATTGCAATGCTTTGCCCGGCATATGTGGCGGCATCGATAAAAATTTCAGGTACGGTGACTGATACGGATAATGAGCCGCTTGTGGGCGCTACAATTATCGAAGTCGGTACCGGAAACGGTTGTATGACCGATATTGACGGTAACTTCTTTATTGAAGTCGCCAATAAAAATTCAACGCTCAAGGTTTCGTATGTAGGCTTCAAGGAGCAGGAGGTAAAGGTGGGTAACCACTCGATTCTGCGTATTGTCATGGATGCCGATGTAAAAGAGCTTGAGGAAGCGGTGGTAGTAGGTTTCGGCACACAGCGCCGTGCTTCGGTTGTGGGTTCTATCACCACTATCGAGCCTCAGAAACTTCAGGTTAACGCTACCCGTTCGATGACAGGCAATCTTGCTGGACAACTTGCAGGCGTCATCGCCTATCGTCCGAGCGGTGAGCCGGGCTATGACTCCTCCAACTTCTGGATCCGAGGCATATCGTCATTTGCCGGAGGCACCTCTCCGCTTGTACTTATCGATGGTGTCGAGCGCAGTCTCGATGATATCGATCCGGCGGAAATCGAGTCGTTCTCGTTGCTGAAGGACGCATCGGCATCGGCTATGTATGGTGTGCGTGGCGCCAACGGTGTCATTCTCGTGAACACCAAGCGCGGTAAGATCGGAGCGCCAACGGTGACATTCCGTGTGGAGCAGTCTTTCCGTAAGCCGACGAAACTTCCTGAATTTGTAGGTGCGGCTGAGCACATGACACTTATCAACGATCTTGCAGGCTGCGAGATTTTCCCGCAGCAGCGCATCGACCGCACTATCTCCGGTTATGATCCCGACCTTTATCCTGATGTTGACTGGGTAGACGCGATCACCAAGGACGTATCGGAAAACACGCGTGCCAATCTCGGTATTTCGGGTGGTTCCGACTTCCTCCGTTACGCTCTTACCGCCTCATTCTTCCGTGAGTCGGGCAATATGAACCGCGACAATAACCTCCCTTACGACACTTCAACAGGTCTTCAGAAGTATAATGTGCGTGCCAATGTCGACATGGACCTTACCAAGACGACTCTGGTGCGTTTCAATGTGGGCGGCTACATGCAGTCGCTGCGCAAGAATGCATCTTCGACCACCGACGTGTTCAACTATGCTTTTGAGACTGTGCCTTTCGTGCATCCCGCCATCTATTCCGACGGACGCATTCCACGTGACTCCGGCCGCGTGAACCCGTGGGCTTTGCTTACTCAGACCGGCTACACAAAACGCACCACATCGCAGATACAGGCGCTTGTGAGCGTCGACCAGGATCTGAAGATGCTTCTCGAAGGCCTGAAGGTGCGTGCGTTGTTCTCGTTTGACGTTTACAACAACAAGATCCATTATGCCGACCGTGAGCCGGTGTATTACGGTATCGCTTCCGGTCGCGATCTCGAAGGAAACCTGATTCACACAGAGCCTAACAATACTAACGGATCGGAGTTCCTGAATCACCACAACGGCACTGATTATGGTAATGCCCGCACTTATCTTGAAGCTGCGGTAAGCTACAACCGTCTTTTCAACGATCTGCACCGTGTCGACGCTATGTTCCTGTTCAACCGCGACAGCTATGACGACGGAGGCATCCAGCCATACCGTCATCAGGGTATCGCCGGTCGTGCGTCATACACCTATGACTCCAGATATGTAGCTGAGTTTAATTTCGGTTACAACGGATCGGAGAACTTCGCTCCGGGCAAGCGCTACGGCTTCTTCCCCTCTATGGCTCTCGGATGGATTCTTTCCAATGAGAGATTTATGTCGGATTTCTCGCAGAATCTTGATAAACTTAAACTGCGTGCTTCGGTAGGTCAGGTTGGTAATGACAATCTCGGCAACAACAGCCGCCGTTTCGCCTACATCACGACCATCAATCAGGGTGTTTCGGGCTATCGGTTCGGTCCAACCAACGGTTTCTTCCGTGGTGACGGCATACGCGAGGGTGACGTAGGTGTCTCCAACCTCACATGGGAAACTGTGACCAAGTACAACCTCGGCCTGGAAATAGGTCTGTGGAGCGCTCTCGATCTTCAGGTCGATGTGTTTAAGGAGGACCGCAAAAACATCTTCATGCAGCGCCGTATCATCCCCACCCAGATTGGTTTCGCCACCACGCCGTGGGCCAACTTCGGCAAGGTGCAGAACAAGGGTGTCGAGGTTGAGCTGAACTATCATCAGGGATTTGGCGAGGACTGGACTGTTGGTCTCCGCGGAACATTCACCTATGCCAAGAACAAGGTGCTTGAATATGATGATCCCGAGTCGATAAAGGGAACCTACCGTTCACTTACCGGACAGTCGATCAATACTCTCTATGGATATTGGGCCGATGGTCTTTACACCGCAGCCGACTTCGACGAGAGCGGCAAGCTTCTTCCCGGACTTCCTGTCTCGGAACTCAGTGCCGACGTACGCCCCGGTGATATCAAATATAGGGATATGAATGGTGACGGTGTTATCAACTCACGTGACCAGGGTTATATCGGCGGCGTAACTACTCCGCGAATCCTCTATGGTTTTGGCGGTAACCTCCGCTTCAAGAATGTTGATTTCAACTTCTTCTTCCAGGGAACAGGCGATTCACACCGCATGATCTCTGTAGGCAGCAACATTATTCCCGGTGCCGGTATGGGTACGATGTACAACATCTTCTCCAACTACACTGATGCATGGGACGATGAGAAGCAGTCGCAGGATGTGTTCTGGCCTCGTCTTACTTATGGCAAAAACACCCAGAATCAGGTGAGCTCCACATGGTGGAAAAAGGATATAAGCTTCCTCCGCCTCAAGACTGTCGAACTCGGCTACACTCTTCCGAAGAGCTTTACACGTAAGTATGGTTCGTCCAATACCCGCATATACATCAGCGGCAACGACCTCTTCTATTTCTCGAAGTTCAAACTCTGGGATCCGGAGCTCGACACCGGCACAGGTCTCAAATATCCGGCAATGCGTTCGGTGATGTTTGGTCTCGACTTTAAGTTCTAATGCAATAACAAAACAATCTGATAAATAGATGAAAAAATTATTTATATGCCTGATCGCTCTTGTGGGTCTCTGTTCATGTGAGAGTTATCTCGACAAAGAGGAAGATACCGAGCTGACCATTGATCAGGTTTTCGACAATAGGATACTTACCGAGCGCTGGCTTGGCGGAGTCTATTCCTGTATTCCCGATCCATATTGGGGATGGGTGAATACCGAAGGCTGGGATGTGCTTGCCGATGACCTTTATGCCTCGGAGCGCTGGCAGCAGTGGGGATGGAACACAATACCCTGGCTGCGTGGCAATGTGAACACTTCGACCGGATGGGGCGGCGACCACTGGGCCAAGATGCCGAAATGTATACGCCAGGCTCTTATTTTCAATCAGAGAGCCCATGCGATACCTGAAGAGGGCCTGTCGTCAGATGAAGTGGCTCTCATGAAGCTTGAGTGCCGTTTCCTTATGGCCTATGCCTACTGGCAGATGCTCAACTCCTATGGACCGATACCTTTCAAGCCCGGATATCTTGCTCCATCGGAGGCAAGTGCCGCCGAGCTTATGTTTGGTCCCACTCCTTACGATGAGATTGTCGACTGGATTGACAATGAGCTTAAAGAACTTTCACAGTTGCTGCCGGCTTCCTATAGTGAGATAAACAAGTATGGACGCGCTACATCGATCATGTGTCTGGCAGTGCGTGCACGTATGCTTCTCTATGCCGCAAGTCCTCTTACCAATGGTAACCCTGACTATGCCGATTTCCGTGACCGCGAGGGCAACAATCTTTTCAGCACATCCTACGACGCCTCGAAATGGACTCGTGCCGCCGAGGCCTGCCGCGAGCTAATAGAAGCCGCCCATGCCAATGGTCACAAACTTTATATCGAGTACAATGAGGATGGATCGATTGACCCTTTCAGCTCTTATCAGAACCTGTTTCTGCCGCTTAATGCAAATGACTGTCCTGAGATCCTTTTCGCACGTCCCGATTCCAACTATGGCGAGTATCAGTCACATTCATTCACCAAGGGTGACGGCGGCAATGGTGGTCTCGGTGTTTACCAGGAGTTTGTGGATGCGTTCTTTATGGAGAACGGTCTGCCTATCGATGATCCCAACTCGGGTTATGTAGAGGAAGGGTTCTCTACAGAGGATGAGGTGAGATACACTGCGTGGAAAGGCCGCAAACAGGTCGACAAGCAGAACATGATCATCAACGAGGCCGGTACCTACAACATGTACACTCATCGTGAGCCGCGTTTCTATGTTTCGGTCAACTATCAGAACGCCTATCTCTATTGCAAGAAACGTAATTTCGACATGATGTATCTTCACAAGGATAACATCGGTACTCACGATGCTCCGCAGACAGGTTATCTGCTCCGTAAACGCGTTCATCCCGACTTTGAGAAAAATGTGGCAGAAAACCAGTATCGTCCCGGTATCGTCTATCGTCTCGGTGAGGCATATCTGAACTATGCCGAGGCTCTCAACGAGGCAGGCGGTGACCGCAGCCAGATGCTTTTCTATCTCAATGAGATCAGAAAGCGTGCAGGATTGCGCACATACACATCGGGTGCTACCGACAATGAGAATATCCATGTAAATGTCAACGACCAGGATGAAATGCGCAAACTCATCTGGGCCGAGCGTCGTATCGAGCTTGGTTGCGAGGGATTGCGTTACCATGACATCCGTCGTTGGAAAAAAGGCGAGGAGTGGCTCAACGGATCGTTCACCGGTATGAATTTCTACGGTGACACGCCCGAGACATTCTTCCAGCGCACCGAGGTTATCCCGCGTGTATACCGCAAGTCGCTCTATTGGCTCCCTATCTATCAGGACGAGATCGACAAGAACCCCAATCTTGTGCAGGCTCCTTACTGGGACGGTGCTGACCAGTGATTTCTCATAGAAACTAACCCAATTGATTGAAAAGTCATGATAAAATCATATAAATACCTGCTTGCACTACTGCTTCCGGCATTAGCGTCGTGTGAATCGGATGACGTTCAATATATTATTGAAAATCCCGAGGATCAGATGCTTATAAGTGTCTCGGCCGAAGAGGTGGAGCTTGATGCAAACAATCCTGACGGTGAGGCGCTCACCTTCACATGGAATGCACCTTCAGACCGCGGAGAAGGATCAGTGGTCAAGTCGTATTTCCGCATGGATGTCGCCGACAATAATTTCGAGACTTCTACCGACCTTATTGCAATCGCAGACGACCAGACGTCCATATCGTTCACAAATGACGAACTTAACGACTACCTGCTCGGCTGGGGCGTAAGTCCTGAGACAACAGTGAAAATTGAGGCAGAGATTGTGGCCACGGTTGAAAATCCGGAATTGTATCAGAAGCCGGAACTGTCAAAGGTGACTTTCTTGATGAAAGGATTTCATGCTGTTTCGCGTCCTTTGTGGATTGTGAACTCGGCAATGGGAACCGGCGCTTCCGACGCTATGAACGAGCTTGTGCTTGGAAAGCAGTATTCCTGGTATGGAAAGTTTGACACCGGTACAGGTGTGAAATTTGTGTATAACAAGACAACACAGCTGCCTTCGCTCAACAAAGGCGAAGATGACAATACCATTGTCCGCCGCACTGAAGCCGATGAGCCCGATGACTTGCTGGCGGCTCCCGGCACAGGTTATTATCTGGTGACTGTCTCTACAAAAGAGATGACCTGTAAGTGGGAGAAAGTTCCGGCAGAATATGAAAATGTGTGGATGGTAGGCAACGCAGTTCCTTGCGGATGGGATATCAACAATCCCGTGGAGATGGAGCGTGATGCTGAAAACCCGGAAATATTCTTCTGGGAAGGCCACCTGAGTGTGGGAGAGATGAAGCTTCCTCTTGCTACCGGAAACTGGGGCTGCGATACACTCATGCCTGTTGCCAACGGTACTGACTGGGATGGCGATGACAGCGTGCAGATGGTCCCCGGCGGTAATCCCGACAACAAATGGAATATAACCCGTGAGGGTGAATATCGAGTCGAGTTGAATACATATCTGATGAAGATTAAGTTTATTCCGCTTGATTGAAGTATGTATAGGTGCAATTGCAGCTGTTAGATGCAATTGGTTATGATTGGCCCGGCCGATTCTCCGAGATGGGGAGTCGGCCGGATTCAATTTGTGGTATATATGGCTGTAAAAACTTCCTTTGCCAAAAAAACTTTATAACTTTGGGGTTATGGAAGATGCAAAAGCGATTGGTCTGAAAAGGTCAGACTTTGAAATAATGGCTCCCGCCGGTAGCCGCGAGTCTCTCCATGCCGCTATCGCGGCTGGGGCCGACTCTGTGTACTTCGGTGTCGAAGGGCTTAATATGCGCTCACGGTCGAGTGCCAATTTCAATCTCTCGGATCTGAGAGAGATTGCCGCGCTGTGCAATGAGCATGGTGTAAAGTCTTATCTCACTCTCAACACTGTAGTGTTTGACTCAGATCTCGATGCAGTGGCCGCTACGCTGGACGCAGTTGCCGAGAGTGGTGTGTCGGCTGTCATAGCAGCCGATCCGGCTGTGATAGCTATGGCGCGCGAGCGAGGAGTTGAGGTGCACATATCCACCCAGTGCAATGTCACCAACATCATGGCGGTTAAGCATTATGCCAGGTGGGCCGATGTTATGGTGCTGGCGCGTGAGCTTGACATGGACAAGGTGCAGGCCATACATGAGGCTATAGTACGTGACGATGTGCGTGGTCCCGGAGGTGAGCCGGTCAAGATAGAGATGTTCTGTCATGGAGCGCTTTGCCTGGCTATGTCGGGAAAATGCTATCTGAGTATGCATCTGATGAACTCCAGCGCCAACCGTGGCGCATGCACCCAGATATGCCGTCGGGGCTACACAGTTACCGATAAGGAGACAGGCGACAGCCTTGATGTGGAAAACCAGTATATAATGTCGCCCAAGGATCTGTGCACGATAGGTTTTCTCGACCGCATGATCGATGCCGGCGTAAGGGTGTTTAAGATAGAGGGACGTGCTCGTGGACCTGAGTATGTGGCTACGGCCGTGGCATGTTACCGCGAGGCGCTTGACTCGGTGCTCAACGGAACTTTTGGCCAAGAGAAAGTGGACCGGTGGAAAGGACGTCTTGAAAAAATATTCAACCGTGGATTCTGGGACGGCTACTATCTTGGCCGTCGTATGGGCGAATGGTCGGGCAAATATGGATCGTCGGCCACGTGTGTCAAGAAATATTGTGCAAAGGCGGTGCGCTATTATCCGCGTCTTGGAGTTGGTGAGTTCCTGATGGAAAGTGGCGCTCTCAAGCCGGGCGATGAGGTGGTTGTGACCGGCCCGACGACAGGTGCGCTGATATTTAAAGTGGAAGAGTTACGTCTCGACCGTGATCCGGAGCCTGAGGTAGTGAAAGGACAACTGTTTTCGCTTCCTGTACCGGAGCGCGTGCGTCCAGGTGATCGGTTATATCTGTGGGTACCTACAGATCAGATTCATAAATGAAGAAACTGTTTAAGATATTATTGCTTGTAGCCGCTGTCGGTGTGGGTATATGCCTTGTAGGAGCTTCATTTGGCGGCAAGGTTGATCCGCGTGTATGGTCATGGCCCGGAGTGCTGACTCTGACGCTTACCTTCTGGGGGGTGGCTCTTGCTGTCATAACGCTTCTTGCCGCCGTCACGCGCTCATGGAGCACGCTTGTCGTATGTGTTTTGGCATGGGTGTGCAGTTATTCCGGAGTCAAGGCGGTTTCGCCGTTCAACGCACAACTTGATGCATCGGCTGACGCAGATATATTTTCATTACTGACCTATAACGTCTATAGTCTCAGAGTCTATGACGACGAGACTGTAGAGGGATATAATCCTACTGTCGCTGCGATTCTTGCATCCGGCGCGTCGGTTGCGGCATTGCAGGAGTGCCCGTCGCTTGACAAGGCTATTCCATCGCTCGGATATGTTGACGCGCAAGTCGATTCGTTAAAGGCGGTTTATCCCTACCGCCGTTTCAATAGCGACGGTATGGCAATTTTGAGCCGTTATCCTGTTTCGCCTATAAAAATCAAGGAAAAGCCGACCGGAACCGCGCAGTTTGCAGGATGGAAGATCAATGTCGATGGCGATCAGGTCGATGTCTATTCGGTACATCTGCAATCGTTTGGTTTTGACAGCAATGACAAACAGGTGTATCGTCAGCTGACCGACGGAGATCTGAAACACAATATGTCGGAAGTGCGTCATGAGCTTCTTCCGAAAGTGACTCATGCCATGCGATGTCATGCCGACGAGGGAGAGATGATCCAGCGTATCATTTCGGCCGATACATGCCGTCGGGTTATTCTGTGTGGAGATTTCAATGATGTTCCAGGCAGTTATGTCGTGAATCAGCTCCAGAAACAGTGTTCTCTCAAGGGTGCCTGGGCTCAGGGAGGGTTCGGCCCTACTTGGACTTACCGGTCCAACCGGTTTTATTTTCATATAGACCAGATACTCTATCGTGGCATGGACCGACCGCTGTGGACACGCCGTTTACGCACCGGAGGTTCCGACCATTTTCCGCTTCAGACAGCTTTTCAATTATAATTTTACAGATACGATGAGAGGATTACAGAAAGTATTGATTATTCTTGCTATTGTTATCGGTTCTGCCGCAGGAGCGCGAGCCGATGAACTGTCGGTAAAGACCAATGTGCTTTACGATGCAACTCTCTCGGTGAGTCTCGGAGCGGAGATGCAGGTCGCTCCCAAGTGGTCGGTCGAGCTCACCGGAAGCTATAATGGCTGGGATGTCGGTGGCAACAAGTGGCGTCATTGGATTTTGCAGCCTGAAGGACGTTATTGGCTTAAAGGAGATATGACCGGGCATTTCTTTGCTGCGAATTTCCTTTTTGGTCAGGCCAATGTAGGATGTTTTTCTTTTGACCTGTTGGGCGAGGAACTTCAGAATTCCCGTTTTCAGGGATGGGTTACAGGTGCCGGTGCCGGTTATGGCTATGCCTGGAGACTGAGTGACCGGTGGAAACTCGAACTTGAGCTGACTGTGGGAGTCGTTCATTTCAAGGGCGACCGCTACAGCGCTTATTCAGGCTACAAGGTGCAGCGTGACAAAACTTTCACTACGGTAGCTCCGTCCAAGGCGGCTGTCACATTCTCTTATGTGTTCTGATTGCATTGTCATCAATGATATAAAAACAGAAGCAGGAGGCGTGAGCCTCCTGCTTCGTTCTATTCAGTGTCGTCTTTGAAGTTTACTTCTTGAAATAGCGGGCATAGAGACCTGCGAAGCCGCGTCCGTGGCGAGCTTCGTCTTTTGCCATTTCATGTACGGTGTCATGGATGGCATCATGACCGATCTCTTTGGCTCGTTTTGCGATGCGCATCTTGTCGGCGTTTGCTCCGGCTTCTGCGGCCATGCGCTTCTCAAGGTTGGTCTTTGTGTCCCAAACCACGTCGCCGAGAAGTTCGGCAAACTTGGCGGCATGTTCAGCCTCTTCCCATGCATAGCGCTTGAATGCCTCTGCGATTTCCGGGTAACCCTCGCGGTCAGCCTGACGCGACATGGCGAGGTACATGCCTACTTCGCCGCATTCGCCATTGAAATGGGCGTTGAGGTCCTTGATCATCTCTTCGTCGCACCCCTTTGCTACACCGATCTCGTGCTCAGTCACAAACTGGAGTTCGGCTTCTTCGTCCATGAGTTTGAATTTTGATGCGGGAGCGCCGCATATAGGGCATTTTTCGGGAGCTGCGTCACCTTCATGAACGTAGCCACACACCATGCAGATAAATTTCTTGTGCATATTCTGTAAGGATTTAGGATTTGTAATTTTGAGTTATTTGTATCTCAAAGATAATTGAGATTTTCTTATAAATGAATCAATCGCAAAATATTAATTTTTTTTCACTTCGATCTGTCGATAAGAGAGTGACGCACAGCCTGTGCTTTCTCTTCGCCACTGTCATAGTCGCGGTTGAGCTGGTTAGGCATCAGGAAAAGCCTGAACACAACAAAAAGAACCGCTACTTTTATTATTATCAGCCATAGCAACTTGCGGGCAAGGCGGGAATTGCCGAATCCGTAGCGGTATATGTCGATGAGGCGGCCTGGAGCCGACAGAAAAGCCATTTTGCGTGAACGCGGTTGCATCTTTATTTAAACAATATGGGTGCTAAAATTGTTCGGATGTAAATATAATTATCATTAGCCGATTTTCATCCTGCTATTTGTATCTTTGTGAAAATATGATACCCGATACGCTTTATATTGATCCGCGCAGACGTTTTGCCATAGGATATTTTTCAGAATATCCCATAGATATGAGCCTGTCGGTCGATACCTCGGACTGGAAGGGCATAGAGGGGGTCCCCATACTCAGGTCTGTTTTCACACTTGATGATCTCCAGGAAAAGATTGCCATACTTGACGAGGATCTTGATGATGTGGCTGTGGAGCGTCTTAAATTTTTTATGGCGCGGTTGCTCCGGTCGGGAATGCGCATTGAGCGGCACGATTTTCGCTTTGTCAGCCGCGATCGGGTGCCGCAGTGGCGCGATGATGCCGAGTGCGGACGTCTGCATTTCACATATCTGTTGAAAAATGAAGGAGCTGTTGTCGACAGTGAGGTTCCTACATTATGGTATTATGATCAGCTTTATGCCTGCTCGATTGATCCGCGCATGAAATTTGAGGGCAATGGGGCTCCTGTGATCAGTAGTGCCTCGATGATGTTGAAGCTTGCGACTCCTGTCGGTAAGATCTATCCTTATTTCCGGGAGGATTCACCTGATGATGCGGGCATGATATTCACCCACACCACATTCCGTCGTACAAAGCACAGGCCTACCGTGCGCCTGTCGGGGCTGGCACATGTCAATGGGTTCACAGTATATCCTCCGGTATTTGACTCGATAGAACACGCGCGGTGGGGAAACGGGCATTTTGTCGCATTTCTCAATGGTTCGTCGGGCATTGTAACTCCTACAGGAGGATTCTCCGATATTTTTCTCAGACATCTTCCTCCTATGCCTGTTGTCGACATGGAAAAGTATGTTCGGGATCTTGACGGGTGGATTTCTTCGCGTGAGATGAAAGTGTATTACCGTGATACCGACAAGGCTGTTCCTTCCGATGCCGACGGGCTGTTGCTGTATCAGCCTGGGGCATTCGTGCGTGCCGGTTTTTTTGTCGATGCCACAGCTTCGCTCGGTTGCCCGATATCGGGAGTGCGCACACGCTTCATGATTTTCTCCAACCGAGGGGTAAAACTGCATGATGTGCCAGGGATTGCCGACCAGAATCCGTCGCTTCTCATCTGGGATCTTACAATATTTGACTACAACGCCATATTCTATGTTGTCGATGAGTTTTTCTACAAGGGGGTAAGACTTATTGTGCTGTTGCATGTGCCGGCGTCATTGCCTGGAGTTTCGCATGATAACATGACTCGGAATGAACTTGAAAGACTTGACCGCAATCATGAAAATATATGGCCTGATGGCAGTCGGGCACAACGGGCCGGGCAACTTTCGGTCGCTGCGCGTGAGGCATTCAAGGAGGCGGTGGACGGTGGAGAGCAAAAACCTTTGTCAATGAATGCCGAATGGCGGGCGCGTACCAACGAGCTGGTCGGTATTGTCGGAGACAGGCTTGTGACTCTAAAGCCTTTTCATGAGACACGCAGTGAGACAGTCGAGATTGTGCGCGACATACTTGATGCTGAGGGCGGACTGGATGATATACTGCCTGAATTTGGCCTGATGTCGCGGCCTTCGCCTCTTTATCGCGGCATCGACGGGCAATGAGTGCACGCAGGAGAATACTGATTGTTGTGGCATCCCTTACCGGAGGAGGCGCTGAGCGGGTGGCTGTAACATGGGCCGACAGCCTGTCTCTATTGGGACATGACGTGGCTGTGCTGACTGATACCTGTTGCCCGATAACATTCAGGCCTTCTGCGTCGGTAAAAGTATTTCCGCTTGACTTTCCCGACAGGACACCGCGAAAAGGAGTGCGATGTCTGCTGAAAGCATTGAGATCGAGAGTTCATGTATTCAGGCGGCTGTCTCGGCTGATGCGCACAGAGAGACCTGATGTGGTAATAGATATAGGTCATTTTTACAGTGCGGAGGTCCTTGCCGCTTCACGCCTGCATGGTGTGAAAGCTTTGCAGACTGACCATAATGCCTGTACCCGCCCGGAAGGGCTGTCGTTTCATACATGTATGCGTAAATTCGTGTTTGCGCGATTCTATGATGCCATCACTGTGCTAACAGAGGTGGACAGGCATGAGATGGTGAGGCGAGGTGTTCGTAAAGCCGAGGTGCTTCACAATCCGTTGTCGCTCGTCCCGTGCGCCTTTTCAGGCCTACGCTCGAAAACTGTGCTTGCTGTGGGCCGGCTTGATGCATGGTATGTCAAGGGATTTGACGTTTTGCTCTCAGCCTGGAGATATGTCTCATGTTTGCATTCTGACTGGCGGCTACGCATTATCGGAAACGGATCGGCCGAATCATTGAGTCTCCTTCAGGAAATGTGCCGGGAAAGTTTGAATACTGTTGATTTTGTACCGTTTACGGCTGATATTGATATAGAATACAGACGTGCTGAAATTTTTGTTCTGTCGTCGCGGTGCGAGGGGTGGGGACTTGTGGCTACAGAGGCCATGTCGCAGGGTTGTGCTGCTGTTGTTTGTGATTATGACGGCCGACAGGCTGAATATGCCCGTGATGGGGTAAATGCTTTGATTTGTCCTACGGATGATGCGGCAGCACTTGCACAACGGATTGACAGGCTGATAAATGATGAGTGTCTGCGTAAACGGCTTGGTGGCAATGCCACGCGATCGTTTGACCGGTTAGCGCCTGATGTTGTGGGCCGCAGGCTTGAGAAAATCATCTGTCGCCTGTGTTCCGACTGAGCGGCGCATAGCCACTGAGAAATGGATTGCCAGCTTGGCCGTGAACTGCTGATATGTATAAAAGTAAAATGTAATTACAATTCAGCCAATAGTTTGTCGTTAAGGATGGAATCGTAGATTTCTGCAGTTGAGTCTGCAATGTGTTCCCAGTCGTATCGTGACAGATCGTAGTGTATTTTCTGCGGTCCGGGCGTGTTGAAAAAAGATTTCAGTTTTAAAGCGAGTTCATCAATATTGCCGGTCTGGAAAAACACATTGTCAGGCAATTCAGGCAGATGGTTGGCCGGTATGTCCGAAACGATCACTGGCAGTGAGTGGCTCATCGCCTCAAGCAATACTATGGGGAGCCCTTCATGGGTTGACGGGAGCAGAAACAACGAGGCTCCGGCCATTAGTTTGTCCATTTGTATGCCGGAGATTTTACCGGGCATTGTCACATTGGCAGCAGCTCCTCGGAGAAACAGATTCCGTGAATAATCTGTCGGCGTATCGGCATCTCCGGCAATAATCAATTCGATGCCTCTTTTTTGGATTCCGGAACGAAGATAAGCTTCGATGAGGATATGAAACCCTTTTTCCTTGACAAAGCGTCCTGCGGCAAATATATATGGATTGCCCGTTTTTTGAGTTTTGACACGCGTAGAAGGACGAAGAATCCCGTTTGGAAGGAAATGTATGTCGGCACGTCGGCATTGTCTTCTGGAGAGCGTATCTGCGATATATGGCGATACGGCTATAATGTGTGAGGCGTATCTCAATGCCATGTATTCGCCGGCTCGAAGCATCAGTCGGGCGAATTTCCCCCATTTTTCTCTTTCGTAGTCGAATCCGTGATGGGTTACAATCACTTTTAGTCCGAGCAAACGGGCAAGCGGGACGGCAAGAGCCGGACCGATCGCATGGATGTGTACTGCAACGGCATTGTCGAGCCTTGCGGCAAGGACGCATAGCAAGGTGTGAGATATCGCCTCAAAGCCGGGGTGTCTTACGGTTTTAAAGACTTTAAGAGCGACGCCATGATAGCTTTTGCCGTTGTAATTCATGTATGGTTTGCGGCATCCGACAGTTATACTGTATCCCCGTGAAACGAGCCGAGGCAGCAGGTTTGAGCAGTGTGTCTCCACGCCTCCCATTATTCCGGGGATTCCTCTTGTGCCTGTTACCCATATTTTCATGAAGCGAAGGTGCCAGTGTGTGATTCTGTCTCTTTTCCGCCGAGGAGTGTGATTGCCAGTGCTAATGCGACCCAAAGCGATGCCGGAAAAATAAATCCTATGAACCCGCCGAGCCCGGTGACACTCACACCTGTAATCGCAGCAAGATATAAACGCGACATGCGGTAGTGGCGTACGATGAGGTATAGGCTGATGAAAAAAGCAGTCTGTACAAGTAATCCTATCACACCGATCTGAAGTATTGTCTGTAACTGGGTTATCTCAATTACTGTAGGCATTTCAAGGGTGTTGTCAGCCGATCGGTCGTGATAGTATTCGTTCTCATAAAGTAGATTGGTGTTGATGGCCGATTGTGAAGGATGTAGAAAACCGAATCCTGAGAGTACGCGTCCTTGCTCTATGAGCATAAGAAATTTGGGAATAGCCTGTGCCATTCGTCCTGATCCGAATTCCGCGACTTCTACCAGGTCGTTGCGGTCGATTGCTTTTCTTACGTCGACAAACTGGTCGACGGTTGATGCGACACGTAAAAACGATCCTGTGGCAGAGTCGATATAATAGATTGCGACGAGCGACAGGACTCCGGGAATAATGTATCGCCGCAGCCTTACACGCGGGGCGATTCCGATAAGGTAGACTATAATCACCCCCGCAAGGAATGTCATTGTACGGCATGCTATTGCGCCGAGAATTATAATGATCCACCATTTTGCCTGAAGTCTATAGCGTGTCGCTATAACCCATGCGCCGATGATCCATATAAAGAGCCCGGCCGGCCATTTGCGAGGAAAATAGGTTGTGAACGGTGCCCAGTAGAGATCGTTCCAAATAGAGTTGTGGGGAGTTCCGCCGGCGGTTGGAGTGCATGGCACAAGCACATCTCCGCATAGGATAAAACCGTCGATGAAATAAAATATCGACATGGCAAGCGAGTAAAGCACTATGTAGTGAAGAAGTCGCTTTATGTCGAAGCGTCGGCACCGAAACAATAGTAGCGGAATCGTGAATGCGGCAATGAGAAAATAATACCGCATAAGGCGTATCTGCACAGTCATAGGTTCGTCGCTTGTCATGGCCAGCAACAATACTGCGACGATAAAAATTCCTGTGGCCAGCAGCAGGCGGGTAACATCTCGGGAGAATCGGAAAGCCGCCGCAGCCAATACTCCGCCTATAAGCATGATATCGCACCACTTGAATGGGAACGCTTCCTCGGTGTACATGCCTGAGACGGTGGCAAGAATAAACATCTGTACGGTAAATTCCTCACGACATCGGAAAAACCGGTCGGCAAGAATGAAAAAAGCGATCGGATATCCCGGTAAAAAATTTAGCCCTATCATTGCCAGTGATATGAGCCATGCAATACTCCACCCCCATTGTGTGGATGTCGATTGAAATTCTATTCGGGATACTGGAGACATTTTATTCTGAGGTCTCTTTGGTCGCCGAAATGACCGAGGAGAAATACCACTTTAATGGCATAATCAGCAGTCCTGTAACAAATGCCGCCATGAGCACGACCGCCGGTGAGTTTTCGGTGTTGAGTGTAAGCAGGTAGGGTTCATCGATAATTTCACCGCGCCCCATTGTATTCACCATATTAAGGCTTGTTTCCTCACGTTGTTCCATCAGAAAAATCATTAGTTGCTCCTGTACTGTCTGGCGGCGCATGATGTCACGGAATATGCGTTCCTGCGAAGGAACGGCATCGAGGCGAGCCTGTGAAGAGCGGTTTTTTACAGACAACTTTTCGACGGCGATACGGGCGTTCTCTACAGACCGCTCCACTGATTTTTTTACAGCATCGCGCATTCCGTCTATCTGGCGGTTGAGACGCTCGAGAGCAGGGTTGCCCTTCAGTGCGCTTTTTTCAAGATTCATGCGCTGAAGTATGAGTTCATTGTAAGAGGCGATTGCTTTTGCGTCATTGTCGCCCAGGCCAAGCACGGGAATGAAGTTGTAGGAGTTGGCTGGGTCATCTATAAATTCCTTTGTCAGACTGAGTACCTGGGCGTTGGTTTCGGCTTTGAGCAGCTCCTGGTCGAGGGTTGTCCGTTCGCCAAGCATGTATTCCGCTTCCGCTTTAAGGTCGGAGAGACGGTTTTTCTGTTTAAAAGCCTCGATACCATGTTCGCTTTCTGAAAGTTCGTCGGTGAGGCGTGCCAGACGGTCGTCGATAAACGAGAGGGTCTGCATGTCACGTGCACGTTTTGTTTCAATCCCGCGACGGTTGTATTCGTCGATGAGTGCCTGCAGGACATCGGTCGCGAGCTGCCAGTTGTCGCATTCATATGACAGCGACACAACATCGGCGAGTTTACTCGGGATATCGATCTGTAATTTTTTTGAAAGCTCCTCGGCAGCACGTGAGTAACCGGTTGTGCGTATTGTCATTTTCAGCGGCTTGCCAGTGGTCATGTGTTCTGTCGGGATAATGACAAATTTTCCGTAGGAAGTCTCAATAGACAATGGCAGTTGGCCGTCGGCACTGCCTATGGTGGAAAAGTTGCGTCGGACTTTGACCGATGCTCTTCCATCAGAGGCTACTTTCAATTTGAATATGAGCGCCGAACGAAGTGTGTCGGGTATCGAGGGGGCGCATTCAAGTATGACAGGAGATTCAGGGTAGGACGATACCCGCGACAGAATATTCTCTTTTACAATATAGGATGTGTTTATGCCAAGTTGCTTCACGGCTCCCGATACGGTGGTGTGGCTCGCGATCATCGAGAGTTCGTCGTGAACTGATCCAGACCCGCCAAGCATGTTGCCGAGAGAGAACTGGCGTACGAGGCTCATTGCAGTACTGCCGGCTGTCATGTCGTTGGCTATCATCACTGATGCATTGGCAGTGTATACCGGTCGTCGCAGTGCGATATAAGCGCCTGCCATGATTAATGCAGATGCGACGGCGATAAGTATTTTCCTGTAGTTGTGCCGGCATTTGCCTATTATTTGCCGCAGCTCTTTTCGGAAGCTTATGTCGTGTCGGGTGTCTTGCATGGCCTGTAAGTTGGAAATGTGATGCTCTTATTTGGCGACTAATGCGATAGTGAGTGATGCCAGAACCGATGACGCCGATACGATGGTTGATATTACCGACAGTTTATAGGAGTTGTCTTGATTATAGCGTGCGTTGGCTTTTCTTATGTTGTTTGGCTCAACGACTATCACATCGTTTTGTTTGAGGTAGAAGAATGGCGATGACAGAAGTTCCGCATCATTCAGGTTGAGGTGGTGGTAGCGGTTCTTGCCATCTTCCTGGCGTATTAGCAGGACAGTGGATCTGTCGCCGTAGGGTGTTAGATCTCCTGCTGCGGCAAGTGCCTCGAGTATGGAAAAGCGTTCTTTTTCAACTTTGACGCTTTGCGGTTTGTTGACTTCGCCAAGAACATGCACATTGAAATTGAGCAGTTCGACTCTTACATAAGGGTCGGTGATTTTTTCCGATACACGTGAGGTGATCTCGGCAGCGAGTTCTCCGGTTGTAAGTCCTGCCGCATGAATGACTCCTATGACCGGCATCTGTATATAGCCTTTGCTGTCGACAATGTAGGATGGCTGTGCTATTGCAGTGTTATAAGTGTTGGTCGCCCTTGCCTGCGGATTGAAAAGCGGTACATTGTAAGGTGCCGAGGCTTCCGGTACTTCCGAATTTACCGTTATGAGAAGCGCATCGTCAGGAGCGACGCGCAGTTGCGGTATATCTACCGTAACCTCTCCGTCCGGGTTGTTTTTAAGATCCTCGAAGTAGGTGAGAGACGACTTGTTCGAGGAACACCCCGATATTATACAGATGATTACTGCACCGACTGCAACAAGTATATTGGTTTTCACGGCGGAGGCGAATTATAGCATTGGGAAATGATTGGTTCTGATCGACTTTAAAATCATAGGGACGCACCTATGGGCGTCCCTATGATAATTAAGATCTGTCGGGAACTGCGTCAGGCGTTGCGCCCGTGGCAGTTCTTGAATTTTTTACCTGATCCGCAGGGACATGGATCGTTGCGTCCGATGCGCGGACCTGCTTTGGCCGGCATGACTTTCTGTGGACCTCCCTGTTGGGCACTCGCGGCGGCACGCTGTTCGGTCTCGCCTGGAAGAGCCTCTTTGCTTGCCCGGTAGCCGGAGTAGTCGCGTGGCATTTCCGGAGCCGCCTCTTTTACTTCTACCTCTTTTTTGGGTGCGGGGGTCTGGCCGGCATTGTCATCGGCCGAAGGCTGTTGTGCCGGAGCCGGCTGGCGCAGGAATACCTGTCCGCGCATCAGTGCCGACATTGCTTTGTCGTTGAGACGGCTCAACATAGCCTCAAAGAGGTGGAATGACTCGACTTTGTAGATCACAAGAGGGTCTTTCTGCTCGTATGAGGCATTCTGTACCGACTGGCGCAGCTGGTCGAGCTCGCGCAGATGCTCTTTCCAAAGTTCGTCGATTGTGACGAGCATTATCGCTTTGTGCCATTCCTTTACGATAGACCGGCACTCGGTGTTATAGGCTTCGAGTATTTCAACAGGAAGCTGGAAAAGGCGTTTCCCGTCGGTGAGCGGAACTATGATTTTGCCTTTGTGGCCGCGGTTCTCAACCCATTCGCGTACGACTGGAAGAGTGACGTCTATTATGCGCTGGCTTTTGCGTTCGAGTGCTTCGTTGGCTGCACGGTGCATGCGGTCAATAGCCTCCTCGCGGTTGAGTGATCCGATTTCATCTATGCTGAAAGGAATTTCGGTAGTGAGCACGCGCAGAGTTTCCGAAGCCAGAGTCTCATAGCTCTCGGCATTGAGGCCATAGGTGTCGACAAGATTCTCTACGATATCATAGAGCATATTGGCGATGTCGATGCCGATTCGCTCGCCTACGAGTGCATGGTGGCGGCGGTTGTAGATGTATGTGCGCTGCTTGTTCATCACGTCATCGTACTCAAGCAGGCGCTTACGTATGCCGAAGTTGTTTTCTTCTACACGTTTCTGGGCATTTTCGATAGCACGTGTCACCATTTTGCTCTCGATCATCTCTCCTTCTTTGAGGCCAAGAGTATCAAGCATTTTCATCACGCGGTCGGTGGCGAAAAGTCGCATGAGCTGGTCTTCAAACGAAACGTAGAATACCGACGAGCCCGGATCGCCCTGACGCCCTGAACGTCCGCGCAGCTGACGGTCGACGCGACGCGACTCATGGCGTTCAGTGCCTATGATGGCAAGACCGCCTGCCGCTTTCACTTCGTCGGAGAGTTTGATGTCGGTACCACGTCCGGCCATGTTGGTGGCTATGGTGACAGTGCCTGTGCGTCCGGCCTGTGCCACAACCTCAGCCTCTTTCTGGTGGAGTTTGGCGTTTAGTACCTGGCATGGTATCTTACGCATGTCGAGCATGCGTTTAAGAAGTTCGGATATTTCCACCGAAGTAGTGCCGACAAGCACGGGACGTCCCTGTTTGCGCAGGCTTTCGATCTCGTCGATTACGGCAGCATACTTCTCTTTTTTGGTCTTGTAGACGCGGTCGTTCATGTCGATGCGTGCGACCGGACGGTTGGTCGGTATCGTCACCACATCGAGCTTGTATATGTCCCACAGCTCACCTGCCTCAGTTTCGGCCGTACCGGTCATGCCGGCGAGCTTATGATACATGCGGAAATAGTTTTGAAGGGTGATTGTCGCGAACGTCTGTGTGGCAGCCTCGACTTTCACGCCCTCTTTGGCTTCGATGGCTTGATGCAGACCGTCGGAGTAGCGGCGCCCTTCCATGATACGTCCGGTCTGCTCGTCAACGATCTTGATCTTGTTGTCGTCGATCACATATTCCACGTCTTTCTCAAAAAGTGTGTAGGCTTTGAGAAGCTGGGTGACGGTGTGTACGCGCTCGGCCTTCACTGCATAGTCCTGCATTGCCTGGTCCTTGCGTTCCTGACGTTCGGTCGGGTCCTCAACCGACTCAAGTGCCGAAAGTTCGGCTGCGATGTCGGGAAGAACGAAGAAATTGGGATCGGCGGTTTTCCCGGTGAGTTCGTCAATGCCTTTGTCGGTGAGCTCTACGCTGCGGTTTTTCTCGTCGATGACGAAGTAAAGCGGATCAGTCACCTTTGGCATCTCGCGCTGATTGTCCTGGAGGTAGTAGGCTTCGGTCTGGAGCATGATATTTTTCATGCCTTCCTGGCTGAGGAATTTTATCAGCGCACCATTCTTAGGCAATCCCTTGAATGCGCGGAAGAGCATTAGGGCGCCTTCTTTGCGCTCGTCTTTGTCTTCCGATGCAAGTTTTGTCTTTGCGTCAGCAAGAATCTGAGTGACAAGACGGCGCTGAGCCTGCACCACTTTCTCGACATTGGAGCGGTACTCGTTGAAAAGCTGGTCATCACCTTTGGGCACTGGGCCGGAAATGATGAGCGGGGTTCGTGCGTCGTCGATAAGCACCGAGTCAACCTCATCGACTATGGCGTAATAATGTTTGCGCTGTACCATGTCGGACGGAGCCATTGCCATGTTGTCACGCAGATAGTCGAAACCGAATTCATTGTTGGTACCGAAGGTAATGTCGCATTCGTAAGCGCGGCGACGGGCTTCGGTGTTGGGCTCATGCTTGTCGATGCAGTCGACCGTAGAGCCGTGGAACATATAGAGGGGGCCCATCCACTCTGAGTCGCGCTTTGACAGGTAGTCGTTGACGGTCACCACATGCACGCCGCGTTTTGAAAGCGAACGCAGGAATACCGGAAGGGTTGCTACGAGAGTCTTGCCTTCACCGGTGGCCATCTCGGCGATTTTGCCTTGATGAAGTACAATGCCGCCGATAAGCTGTACGTCGTAGTGGATCATGTCCCACTTTATCTCATTTCCGCCGGCGATCCACTGGTTTTTCCAGATGGCTTTGTCGCCTTCGATAGAGACAAAGTCGCGTCCTTCGCCGGCAAGCTGGCGGTCGAGATCAGTTGCGGTGACTTCTACGGTTGGTGATGCGGCGAAACGAGAGGCTGTCTCACGCATTACGGCGAACACTACGGGGAGGTGCTCGTTGAGTTTGTTTTCAAGAGTGTCGAGAATATTTTTCTCGTGGTGGTCGATCTGGTCCCAGAGAGGCTGACGCTCGTCGAACGGCAGAGTCTCCACTTTTATCTTTAGCTCGTCGATCGCGCTCTGGTCATCGGCTGTGGCGGCAGCTATATCGGCTCTCACTTCATTTATGCGTGATCGCAGACCGTCGGCATCAAGGTGTTTCAGTCCGGGGCCGATATTTTTGATTTTTTCAACGATCGGTTGTATTTCTTTCAGGTCGCGTTGCGACTTATTTCCAAATATTTTGTTGAGAAATGATGTCAGTGACATTTGTAATGGTTGTAGTTGATATGCACTAATTCTGAATTAAAAGATAGCTGATAATCGCATTTGGGCGGAAATCAGAGCCTGAGCGGGGCAAGCGATGCTCCGCTTGGGGCGCGTATGCGCATCAGTCCTGTGACGGTGGGTGCCAGAATGCGTGCATCGACCGGAGTTGTGATTTTCTGAGGTGTGATCCCCGGTGCCATTATAAATGCCGGAGATGTCGATGATGCCATGCGCTCTACAAGAGGAACGGGCGTAGAGGCGATATCGCCATCAATTATCTGCCATCCGGGTGCTACTGTAACGAGTACATCGCCAGATGAATCGAGGCGTGTGTTCCGGCATACTGCTTCTGAATTGTCGTGTATGTCGCGCGAAGTTACTTCATCGATTGTGTAAGCATAGGCCACACCGCTCATCCGTCGTAAGAAAGCTGCGGTTTCCTTTCTCACAACAACCGGGTCGACCTCAAGGTTTGCTACGAGTGTCGGATTTATATAAAAATATCCGTTATGGTATCCGGTTATCCACTCTCCGTTTCCGAATTTCTGGATGAGGTATAGATTGAGTAGCGATATCGCGCGTTTTACATGAAACTCACCTCCGGGCAGATTCCATTTGTCATCGTCGCGGCGAGTGCGTGGAGTGGGTGGGGTGCCTGCTACAAAAAGCAATGTGCGATCCATGCCTGGCCCATTCTTGTCAATGGCTTTTATCAGCCTGGCAATGTCGCGGTCGAGACGCAGGTATCCGTCCATTGTCTCAAGTTTGTAGTCGTTGTCGCGGCCGTAGGGGTATGGACGCACGGTGTAGGCCAGCGAAAGCATGTCGGGTGCTTCGTGAGTGCCGGGCTCGAGAGTGCGTAGATACTCAATCGCAAGATCGGTTACGACCTGATTGACCACAGGGGCCGACTTGAACATGCGGTAGCGCTCGGTTTCTCCTCGTCCGAAGCGTATGCTGAACGGGTAGGCGCGTCGGAATGAAGGTATGTCGGGATAATCGTTTACAGATATCGACGGACTCCATCCGAGTGTGTCGAGTACGGTGGCTACCGAATGCGTGCGGTTATAGTTCTGTATGAGTGGAGAACTGTCGGGATAGGCCTTTGAAGTCACCCATTTGCCGTCGGTGTCGCTGATCCAGTGGGCGGAACTGGCGGAATGTCCGGCACCTGCTATGGCAAGTGCCGCGTCCGGGGCAATGGAGTGAACCTCACACATGCCTCCGCCGTCGATGCGCAACTCATCGGCAATAGTCGTGGATATGATTCTTGTCGGAGAGTAGTTGGCCGGTATATCGTCTGTCGGATCGGAGAGAAAACTGCTGAAGCTGCGTCGATTGTCCTTGTCGTAGAAAGTGCTTGCAGCTATTCCGTTGACTGTAGGAGCTGCGCCGGTGTGTATGATTGTGGCGGCAGCGGCTCCGTCTAATGGAGTGCCGAAATCAAGGTCGGTGATTGTTACGGCATTGTTTAGAAGACAATTTAGGCCGTCGGGCCCGAATTTGTCACGCAGAAGCTCAAGATAGTCGGCCGACAGTCCCTCGACAGTCACTCCTACGACAAGAACCGGCCGTGACGCAGGTGTTTCGGCGTTTAGACCGGAATAGGTCATGGCCATTACAAATGCTGTTGCAAGTGTTCTGGCGAATGTTGTCTTATTTATAGTAGGATAGTTGCTTAATGCCATTTCGCTGAGCGGATGTAGACGACGGCTCTTAGCGCATCGGCTGCAAGTAGAGGTATAAACGCAAAATTAATAGCCTGTGCGCCGCAGATGACGGCGACGCACAATGCCGCTATAGCTGCAAAGTTAATAATTTGATATAATATAACAGCTTTACGGTATTTTTTTATCCAAATAAGTGTGCCTCCTATGAAGCATAGAGGATTAAGCCAAAGATAAAGCCAGTTTGGAGAAGTGGCGTAGTGAACTGAAACAAATATGAGGAAAGTGAGCAATAGTCCTGCGAGGCCGGCTATGTTGAAGTAGATTGTGTCGAACCATCGTGAGATGGAGTGCCTGTGCAGATCTATAATTGAAATTATAATGGTTATCAGGCAGAAAAACGAACATACTGCTATAGGCGTAAACGGCCATGGTGTGGGAGTATCGGGGCCGCCTCCAAGATCAGGGAGCAATTCGAAGCGGGGAGATGAAAGGCTTATGTAAGCTTCCGGATTCTCAGGATCGGGCCGCATGGCACCATCGACCATCAGGGCAAGTGATACTGGCGCAAAGAGGTGTTCTCGCGATGTTAGAGTGTTGTCTATATATGGTCCGAGGGCAAGGTCGATGCCGAACTGATACCATGGATAATTGCGGTGGAAAGCGGTCATGTCGCCGCGAAAGGTTGTGCCCGCTTTGTCGCCGAGAGCAGTGGTGTCGGCAAATTGCAAAGGGTGTCCGATTGCTTTTTCAAGATAATCGACCGGGCGTGTCGCACAGTTGTCGAGCACGTAGTTGTAGCGATAGACCGGTGAGCCGATCCGCATTGTGCTGTCGATGAGCCAGACAAGCTTTTCGCGCTCAGCCGGTGTAAGGTTGAGCGGTGTCTGATCGACGCGTCGGCCTTCGCTGGAATATTGATTCAGGAAATGGACGGTAGGTGTCGCACCCATGCGGTAATCGGTCTCGCCTTTTACAAACCGGTAAAGGAAATTAGGGGAGTTGAAATCAAATAGTCCCCAGTTTACGGTAAGGTCTTTGCCATCTGAAAAAATGAAGCGTAGGGCTGTATGTCCTTCCAGCTCATAGACCTCATCGCCGGGGTGGCATGTGAGTAGTGCCACGCTCTCGACTTCAGGTCGGGTGGTGTCCGCACTTTTTGCCGTACAGGTCAAAAATAAGATGACGCAGAGTGCGATTAATATTCGTTTCATTGTGCGAATTTACAGTAATATTTGTAATTTTGCCTTCAGTCAGCATCAATATTATGACTCGACCGATATCTGGTATCAAAACCGTTCCCCGTTATAGGCTGGGAGTCGCCCTCAGTGGGGGCGGCGCCCGTGGTTTCGCACACGGAGGGGTTCTGAAAGCGATGCAGGAGTGCGGTTGCAGGCCTGAGATTTATGCCGGAGTCAGTGCCGGTGCGGTGGCGGCTGTCCTTTTGGCTGCCGGAGTTGAAGCTGATGATATTCATAAGCGTTTTGCGAATTGCAAATTTTCGTCGATGACGTCTCTTGCCATACGCGACGGCGGAGGTGGCCTGTTCAGTCTCGCTCCCTTTCGCAAATTTGTATCGAAGTGTGTGGCTCCCTATAAAAGACTTGAGGATCTTCCGGTGCCTGTAAAGATCGGTGTGACCGATATTGTTTCGGGGCAGGCTGTATGTATCGATCATGGAGAGATCGGCGCGGCAGTCGAGGCTTCGTGCAGTATTCCGGTGCTTTTCCGCCCGATAATTATCGATGGGAAATACTATGTAGATGGCGGAGTGTCGCGCAATCTACCTGCCTGGCTGCTGCGAGACTGCTGTGAAGAGGTTATCGGGGTGAATGTGAGTCCATGTATAGGGGCTGAGGACGATTTCCGCCCGGCACTTGTAGAGGTGGCCATGAGAAGCTATCATCTGCTTGTCAAGTCCAATACGCGCCTCGATGAGCCTCTCTGCGACAAAGTGGTGACCGTGTCGATGCTTGCCCGGCACAAGGCGTTTGATCTATCTAATATTCACGGTGTTTATCTTAGCGGATACTCGGCAGGGCGAAGTGCTTTTGCCGCAGAGCGTAAGAAGATGAATGCCATGCAGACTGCTGTAAAATACACCGCCAAGTGAAAATGACAGAAAAACCTATAATATACCAGTTGTTGCCAAGGCTTTTCGCCAACTACAACTCGCGGTGTGTGCCTGATGGAACAATAGATCAGAATGGCGCAGGCAAGATGAATGGAATTACATCGGGCGTGCTTGGCTGTATAAATGATCTCGGAGTGACGCATGTGTGGTATACAGGAGTGATCGAGCATGCCCATGATGTGGACTATACTGCTTATGGCATAGAGCGTGACAATCCACATGTAGTGAAGGGACGTGCCGGAAGCCCTTATGCCATTTCCGACTATTACGATATAGACCCTGACATAGCCGAGGATGTTGCGCGGCGTATGGAAGAGTTTGAGGCTCTTGTAAGGCGGACTCATGACGCCGGCATGAAAGTCATAATTGATTTTGTGCCTAATCACGTGGCACGACGTTATCACAGCGATGCCAAACCGGCGGGGATCGAGGATTTCGGTTCTTCTGATTATCCGGGTATGTTTTTTTCTCCGGGAAATGATTTTTATTATCTGCCAAGGCAGAAATTCGCGCCGTCATTTTCGTTGGGAGAGGGTGAGGAGGCCTATGTGGAGTTTCCGGCAAAGGCGTCCGGTAACGATTGTTTCACGGCTTTCCCGTCGCGCAATGACTGGTATGAGACAGTGAAACTCAATTACGGAGTCGACTATGGCGACGGATCGCGGCATTTTTCCCCGATCCCGCAGGTGTGGCTCAAAATGCTTCATATTCTTCGCTATTGGGCATCCAAAGGTGTCGACGGTTTCAGATGCGACATGGCATTTATGGTTCCTGTCGAGTTCTGGGAATGGGCGATACCCGCTGTAAAGGAACGCTATCCTGATATAATCTTCATAGCCGAAATATATGATGTGAATCTCTACCGCGAGTTCATAGACCGTGCCGGATTTGATTATCTCTATGATAAGGTGAATCTATATGATACATTGCGTGCGATAGAGTGCTGCAATGTGTCGGCCGCACAGCTCACATCGTGCTGGCAGCGAGTCGATGGGCTGGGATCAAAGCTACTCAATTTTCTTGAGAACCACGATGAACAGCGTTTCGCTTCGGAGCAATATGCCGGCGATGCGATGCGTGTGACTCCGTCGTTAATTGTGTCGGCCATGCTAAGCACGGGACCGATGATGATTTATGCAGGTCAGGAGCTTGGAGAGAAAGGGGCCGATGCCGAAGGGTTCAGCGGTCGTGACGGCCGTACGACAATATTTGATTTCTGGAGCATACCGACTTTGCGCCGATGGCTTGACGAGGGACGTTGTTCTCTGGATAAGCTTGAGCCATGGGAGCGAGAGCTCCGTTCGTTATATGGCCGCGTACTCACTTTGTGCAACAGCGAGAAGGCATTGCGTGAGGGTGGTTTCTTCGATCTGATGTATGTAAACTATCAGAATCCTACTCTCGATCCACACCGTCAGTACACGTTTATGCGCGCCACCGACGGCGAGGCGTTGCTTGTAGCCGTAAATTTCGCCGGCCATGACTGTGATTTGCAGATCAACATACCACGTCATGCATTTGAGGTGCTTGGTCTGCACGAAGGAGAGGCTGACGCCCAGGAACTGCTATCGGGAAAAGATACGGAGCGTCGTAATCTCGACAGTTCGACCCCGTTTGCCACGCATGTGTCAGCGCATGGGGCTGTGGTGTGGAAATTCACCGCGCCAAAGCCGGCAGACAACAAGACTGAAACAAAGGCTCCTTGCCGGACAAGGGAAAAGAAATACAGCAAACAGACAAAAACCAATTAAACAAAATATCACATGTCGCCACTACCTCCTTTGAAAGTGTTTTCGGGCACACGCTCCCACTACCTCGCAGAGGAAATCTGTAAAGACCTCGGCGTAGAGCTGGGTAAAATGAATATCCAGCATTTTGCCGACGGCGAATTTGAAGTCTCGTTTGAGGAATCGATCCGTGGATGCGAGGTGTACCTCGTGCAGTCTACTTTCCCCAATAGCGACAATCTCATGGAACTTCTGCTTATGATTGATGCGGCCAAGCGTGCCTCGGCCCGCTCGGTCATCGCTGTGGTTCCTTATTTCGGATGGGCCCGTCAGGACCGTAAGGACAAGCCTCGTGTGTCGATAGCCGCAAAGCTTGTGGCCGACATGCTCAGCGCTGCCGGTGTAGACCGTGTGATCACGATGGATCTTCATGCCGATCAGATACAGGGCTTTTTTGATATTCCGGTCGACCATCTTTATGCTTCGTCGGTGTTCATACCCTATATCCAGTCGCTGGGTCTTGAGGACATGGTGATCGCCACACCTGACGTGGGTGGTGCGAAGCGTGCAAACAACTACGCCAAGTATCTGAACCTGCCGCTTGTGCTCTGTCACAAACAGCGTGCCAAGGCCAATGTCGTGGCTACTATGACTGTGATCGGCGATGTCAAGGATAAAAATGTGATCCTTGTAGACGATATGGCTGACACTGCCGGAACTATCACCAAAGCAGCCGACCTGATGATGAGTCATGGTGCCAAGACGGTGCGTGCGCTTTGCTCTCATGCTATCATGAGTGATCCTGCGACCGAACGTGTAACCAACAGTTCGCTTTGTGAGATGATCTTCACCAACAGCATACCTTATAGCAAGCATTGTCCTAAGGTGACTATTCTCTCTGTGGCGCGTCTTTTTGCCGACACGATACGCCGTGTCCATGAAAACGAGTCGATCTCGTCGCAGTATCTTATAAAATAAATGAAGATAGAATCACATGCCGCTCGATTGGGTGAGTTTATAGTCTCGAGAGGGATGAGGTCGACCCCCGAGCGGTATGTGGTGCTTGATGCTATAGAGAAGTGTCCGGGCCTTTTTACAGTGGATATGATCCATGCTGAAACCCGGAGTATCTCTCCATCGACGATTATCTCCCGCGGGACAGTGGTCAATACAGTGAGACTGCTTGTGGAGGCCGGCATTGTCGCTCCGGCGGGAAGTCGGGACCGTCATCGAGTCTATGCGCTTGCAACCGCAGGATCCGATCGTCGCAATGCCGGATTTCAGGTGAAGATCTACATGGAATGCACGTCGTGCGGCCGTGTTAAGCCTTCGACCGACAGAGCGGTAATAGCACCGCTTCTTGCCAAAAGATACAAAAGTTTTCATCCGACATCATGCTCGGTGAATATTTACGGACTCTGCATGACATGCAGACGCAAATTGGAAACTAAACTCCAGACATCTAAAAAGAAATGATGAAAATCGACATTCTGCTCGGCTTGCAATGGGGAGACGAGGGTAAAGGAAAAGTAGTGGATGTGCTTACGCCCCGCTATGATGCCGTTGCCCGTTTTCAGGGTGGCCCCAACGCAGGACACACACTTGAGTTCGACGGAAAAAAGTACGTGCTGCGGTCTATACCTTCCGGTGTGTTCCAGCATGGACAGATCAATATAATAGGCAATGGAGTTGTGCTCGATCCTGTGCTTTTCAGAAACGAGGCCGAGGAGCTTGCCAAGAGCGGAACCGATCTGCGCAAAGTGCTGCGCCTGTCGCGTAAGGCTCACCTTATTATGCCGACTCACCGCCTGCTTGATGCGGCTAATGAAAATGCCAAGGGAAAGAGCAAAATCGGTACGACGGGAAAAGGCATAGGTCCTACATATACCGACAAAACGAGCCGTAACGGATTGCGTCTGGGTGATACTCTTGAGAATTTCGAAGAGAAGTATGCCGCCGCACGTGACCGTCATCTCGCCCAGCTGCAATCCATGGGCTGGGATACGTCGTCGCTTCCCGCTCTTGAGCAGGAATGGCTTGATGCCGTGAAATATCTTCAGACGTATGAAATTGTCGACAGTGAGTTTCTTGTCAACGATCTTATCCAGTCGGGGAAGAAAGTCTTGTGCGAGGGAGCTCAGGGCACAATGCTCGATGTGGATTTCGGCAGCTATCCGTTTGTGACTTCTTCCAATACCATTGCCGCAGGTGCCTGCACTGGTCTTGGCGTGGCTCCCAATAAGATAGGCGACGTCTATGGTATATTCAAGGCATATTGCACCAGGGTCGGAGCCGGTCCGTTTCCTACCGAACTTTTTGATGAGACAGGTCAGCGGATGCGTGACATAGGTCATGAGTATGGAGCGGTTACAGGCCGTGAGCGCCGTTGCGGATGGATAGACCTTGTGGCATTGCGTTATGCCGTTATGATAAACGGTGTCACAAAACTCATAATGATGAAGAGCGATGTTCTCGACGGATTTGATGAAATAAAGGCCTGCACTGAATATGAGATCGACGGTAAGGTTACCGATCGCTTCCCATACAGTATTGACGATCCGGAGAGGGTCAAACCTGTATATACTACTCTTCCCGGCTGGAAGACTGATCTCACTAAGGCGACCTGCCTGTCGGATCTTCCTAAGACGTTTATGGATTATGTAGCTTTTATCGAGAAACAGCTCGGCGTGCCTGTAGTAATCGTATCTGTAGGCCCTGACCGTTGTCAGACGATTGAGCTGGCATGAACAGAACGGGTACGCACTTGATGTGCGTACCCGCGCTGCCAAGACAGATGCCAATGTGGCTTTATCGGGGCATGTAGCCTTGAATGCGTCGTCGACCAGCGCTACCAATACCTTAAAATCATAAAACATATTTTCTTTTCAAAATAACTTCACCATGGCTAAAGTAAAACCCTTCAAAGGTGTACGCCCTCCCAAGGGGATGGTGACAGAGGTGGCATCGCGCCCCTATGACGTGCTGAATTCGGAAGAAGCCCGTAAAGAGGCCGAAAGAAATCCCAAGTCGCTGTACCATATCATCAAGCCTGAGATTGATTTCGAGCCGGGTACTGATGAACATGATCCTAAAGTCTATGTGAAGGCTGCTCAGAACTTTCAGGCTTTTCAGGACAACGGGTGGCTGGTGCAGGATGATAAGGAACATTACTACATCTATGCCCAGACAATGGAAGGCCGCACACAATATGGTATCGTCATAGCGGCAAATGTGGCCGACTACATGGAGGAGCGCATAAAGAAGCATGAGCTTACACGCCGTGACAAGGAGGAGGACCGCATGAAGCATGTGCGTGTCAATGATGCTAATATCGAGCCTGTGTTTTTTGCGTTTCCCGACAATGAGGAACTGCAGCGGGTAATCGATAAGGTGACAGCATCGGAGCCTGAATATGATTTTGTTGCACCCGACGGTTTCGGTCATCATTTCTGGGTGATCGACGATTGTGAACTTATATCTATTGTCACCCGTGAGTTTGAGAAAATGCCGGCGCTCTATATCGCCGACGGCCATCACCGCACGGCTGCAGCCGCGTTGGTCGGTCATGAGAAGGCAATGAACAACTCCGCCCATTGCGGCGACGAGGAGTATAATTATTTTCTCGCAGTGGCATTCCCAGCCTCACACCTTAAAATCATCGACTATAATCGTGTTGTGCGTGACCTCAATGGCTTGTCTTCTGAGGATTTTCTGCAACGTCTCAGTGATAATTTTGATGTTGAGGAGATGGGAACGGAAGAGTACCGGCCCAATGCGTTGCACAACTTTTCGCTGTATCTCGGCGGCATATGGTACTCGCTCACGGCCAAGCCCGGCACCTATGACGACAAGGATCCTATCGGGGTGCTTGACGTGACAGTGTCGAGTGACCTTATATTGCGCGACATACTGGGTATAACCGATTTGCGAAGTGACAAGCGCATTGATTTTGTAGGTGGCATAAGAGGGCTTGGCGAGCTTAAACGTCGGGTAGACAGTGGGGAAATGACTGTTGCGCTTGCCCTTTATCCGGTAACGATGGACCAACTGATGACAATTGCCGACACAGGTAATATCATGCCGCCTAAAACAACCTGGTTTGAACCGAAGCTACGATCAGGCCTTGTAATACATAAGTTATCCTGAAGAAGCCTCACAACTGAAAAAGAATTGTTGATATAATCGGGCGGCAAAGGTATTCGGTATATCCGTTGTACTTTTGCCGTCAGTGTTTGTTAATCTGAAAATTATAAAGCGACAACTATGATAGTAAATACTGCACAGTTCATTACTTCAAGCCCCGATTTAAAAAAATGTCCTGAGGGGACCGACCGTCATGAATATGCCTTTATAGGAAGAAGCAATGTCGGCAAGTCTTCGCTTATCAATATGCTCACCGGACGCAAGGATCTTGCAAAAACGTCATCAAAGCCCGGCAAGACAGCGCAGATAAATTATTTTCTTGTCAATGACAACTGGTATCTGGTTGATCTTCCCGGTTATGGTTATGCTGAGCGCAGTAAAAATGACCGTGTGGCTTTTGAAAAGATGATAAGGGGATATATACTCGGTCGGGAGCAGATGACCAACCTGTTTCTGCTTATCGACGGCCGTCACAAGCCGCAGAAAAATGACCTGGAGTTCATGCAATGGCTCGGAGAGAATGGGGTGCCGTTCAGTATCGTTTTTACTAAACTTGATAAACTTTCGTCGCTTGCTGCAAAAAAAACTGTGGAGGTATACCTTGATGCATTGCGTGAGCAATGGGAGGAACTGCCTCCGGTTTTCCGTACATCGAGTGTAGATGGACGTGGAAAATCGGAAATTCTGGATTACATTGAGGAAATGAATATGCTTCCTTTAGGGAAGGATGATATTGAGGGTTGAATACGTTGCATAAAGAAAAAAGCAGGGGCAATATTGCTCCTGCTTTTTAGATGTTTTTTGTTTCTGTTGTGTCCGTTCGGGCTTATGCCTCGGCGGTTGTCACAAAAGGAACGATGTTGATGAACTTGCGTCCGTTCTTGCCCGTTGTGAACGAAACTGTACCGTCGATGAGAGCATAGAGAGTGTGGTCCTTGCCCATGCCCATGTTGCGACCGGGATGGTGCGCGGTGCCACGCTGACGCTTGATGATGTTGCCGGCCTTTACAACCTGACCGCCAAACTTCTTGATGCCGAGTCGTTTGCTTTCTGACTCGCGGCCGTTCTTTGAACTGCCGACGCCTTTTTTGTGTGCCATTTCGTTTTGATGGGGTTAAGCGGTAACGATGTCTTTGATTGTGATCTTTGTGAAATACTGGCGGTGACCGTTTTTACGGCGATAGCCTTTGCGACGCTTCTTCTTGAAGACGATAACTTTGTCGCCTTTTACAAGGGGCTCAGCCACTTCACATACAACTTTTGCACCTGCAACGGTGGGAGCGCCTACGGTGACTGCTCCGTCGTTGTCGATAAGCAGCACGCGGTCAAATTCAACTGCGTCGCCCTGCTTGCTTTCCTCGCCCAGATAGTGGACATAGAGGAAACGTCCGGCCTCAGCCTTGAACTGTTGGCCCTGGATTTCTACGATAACGTACATTGGTGAAATAAAACCTTTTAAGGTAAGCCCGACCGAGGCGAGTCTGACGATAATATGCCCATTGGTATGGGGCAGTCAAGACTTCTTTCCATGCCTGGAGCGGAAAATCGGTGCAAAATTACTGAAACAGTGTCAATAAACCAAATTTATTTGCATTTTGAATATGAAAAATAAAATCAAAGATCTTTTGGTGAATGGTGATTAACGAAATCCAATGTCGAGATATGATGTAATTTTAAATACTGAGAATAAAACAGTGGCGCACTTTAGCACGCCACTGTAAAATTGATATTTCACCAGTAATTGTGGTAGGAGTGTTTTTTTGCTGTAACCTGCCGGATCAGGAAAAGTAGGGCAACTTGTGAGGGTTGCGGTACTCATACCAGTAGAGACGATGGTTTTCAGCCTCTTTGTCACCGTTAAAGCTGAGTGTGGCTGGATCCCAGTGAACTGGGCGTCCGAGCTCGCGTGCTATGTTCTGCAGGCAACAGAGGGTGTTGGTGCTGCAACCGACTTCAACAGGCGCGATCGGGTTCTGACGTGAACGCACGCAGTCGATGAAGTTCTGCATATGGGGTGAACTTATTTCGTATTCTCCTTTGCCGACTTTCTTTTCTTCTTTGGGTAAAAGCGCCGGATCGGAGCATTCGATGTATCCGCGTGCGACTTTGAGCCATCCTTTGTCGCCTATGAATTTGATGCCCTGCGCGCCGAGATTGTCTTCGCGGTAGGGCTGCTCGGTCATGACAATGCCGTTGGCATATTTCATTGTCGCGTATTCAGTGCCGTTATAGCCTTTGGGGATAAACTCTACCGGTCCTGACCCGTCCATGCCGATGGCGGCCTGGGCTATGTCAAACATGTGTGCTCCCCAGTCGGCGGTGTAGCCGTTTCCGGTTTCCTGATACCAGCGCCATGCGCCCCAGAGTTTTTCGTTTTGTTCGGGCTGGAGCGAAACCGGCGGGCAAAGATCAGGGTGATAATGGATCTTAGGGTCGTTGAGCGGTCCCATCCACTGGTTGAAATTGAGGTTGCCCGGAACCGGCATTTCGGGCAGGTCGAGTGGCTTTGGAGGATCACCGACACGTGCATAGATTCTGTCAATGTGGCCTATCTTGCCTGACCGCACGAGTGCGATTGCATCCTGAAATTCCTTGCTTGAGCGTTGTTGACTGCCGATCTGGAATACTCGGTTGTTGTCGCGAACCGCACGTTGCACTGCCAGTCCTTCGGTAATGGTGTAGGCAAGCGGTTTCTGGCAGTAAACGTCCTTGCCGGTCTGGCAGGCATGAATAGCTACAAGTGCATGCCAGTGATCGGGAGTGGCGATTTCGATTACGTCGATGTCCTTGCGGTCGAGCATGTCCTCGTAGAACTCATACATGTCGCATCGAGGGGCAACTTCTTGTGATTTCTGCCAAGCTTCAACACGACGGCGGAAACGCTCGCGTTTTATAGAGTCGACGTCACAACATGCTGCAACTTGAACTCCGGGGCATGATGCGAAACTCTGGAAATCGGACAGCCCCTGCTGGCCGAGACCGACAAAACCTAAGACTACACGGTCGCTCGGTGCTATGCGCACGCCATTGACAATCCAGCTCGGCAAAATTGTCAGACTTGCCAGGCCAAGAGCCGACAGTTTGATAAATTCCCGACGTGAGATCTCTTTTTTGCTATTCTCTTTCATCGATTGATTGGGTTTATTGAAACATAATGACGACATACTTAATCTTTAAGTATATTCTTTATGAACCAAATGTATTAATAATTAATCGAAATACAAACTATTTAATAATTAAATGCAACAAAAGTTAAAGATAATTCGGTTATGTGTCATCTGACGAACCGAGCTACACCGGTATATGTTTTATTTCAGTCGGTTGCTCTCTAATCTTGAGAGACTGTAATACAAAGAAATTTTTTCTTAAATTGTTTAATTACGATTTAAGGATTAAATTTGCAGCCGGAGTTGCGAAAAGCCGCGTGCTGTCTTGCAAATCTCATTTTCAATAAGTGAAAATCATATATCTACGAAGATAATAAAATGAACGTTAGCTACGAGAAAAATCCCGATGGACTGACCGCCAAAATCACCGTGGCAGTCGAGGAAAATGACTATGCCGCCAAGGTGAAGGCCGAGCTTAAAAAAATCGGTGCCACCCAGACCATTCCGGGCTTCCGCAAGGGCCACGTAAGTGTGGAGCACCTGACTCGCCGCTTTGGTAAAGAGGTAAAAAGCGAGGTGATCAACCGCGTTGTTATCGAAGCGGTCGACAAGTATATCAGAGAGAATAATATAGTATACATAGCTGAGCCTCTTCCCGCTTCGGAGCCTCAGACAATCACAATGGAGCAGAAGGATTATACTTTTGCTTTTGAGCTTGCTCTTCCTGCCGAGATCGATGTCAAGCTCGACAAGGAGGTGAAACTGCCTTTCTATACTGTGAAAGTTACTGACGAGATGATCGAGGAGCAGGACAAGGCTCTGCGTGAGCGTTTCGGTTCGCAGGAGCCCGGTGAAGAGGCCGACGAGAAGGCTCTGGTCAAGGGAACTATCATGGAGCTCAATGAGGACGGTTCGGTGAAAGAAAGTGCCGATGCTATCCAGGTTATTGACGGAATTGTCGCTCCAATGTTCTTCAAGGATAAAGCTCAGGCAGAGAAGTTCCTCCACTGCAAGGTAGGCGACAAGGTTGTATTCAATCCTTGGGCTACATGCGAGGGCAACGCTACCGAGATGTCATCGATGCTCCACATTGACGATAAGGAAGTTGCCGCCAATGTCAAGTCGGATTTCCAGCTTACAGTGTCGGAGATCATAATCATCAAGCCGGCTGAGCTTGGCGAAGAGTTCTATAAGAACGCTTTTGGCCCTCAGGCTGCAATCGAGAACGAAGAGCAGTACCGTCAGAATGTCGCTCAGATGATCGCCGCCCAGTTTGCTCCGACAAGCCAGGAAGTGTTCCAGCTGTCGGCCCGCAAATATCTTATCGACACATATTCCGATGGTGTGAAGGTTCCTGAAGATTTCCTGAAGCGCTATCTGCTTCTTGAAAATCCCGGCCTTACAGCCGAGAAGCTCGAAGAGGATTTTGAAAAGGCAGTTGTGCCTGATGTGAAGTGGCAGCTTATCCGTGACGAGGTGGGCCGCAAACTCGATGTGAAGGTTACCGAGGAGAATGTGATGGAAATCGCTGTAGCCGCAGCGCGTCGTCAGTTTGCACAGTATGGTCTCAATAATCTTCCGGAGGAGAGCTATGTGGAGTACGGCAAGAAACTTCTTGCAGACAAGAAGACCCGTCAGAATCTTGCAAATACTGCCGCAACAGTCAAATTCTTCGATTCGATCCGCGATGCCGTGAGTGTCGAGGCCAAGGAGGTTACTGTGGACGAACTGCGCAGTGTGATCGAAGAGCTTACAAAAAATGACTCAGTAGCCGAGTAATCGGCTTGAAATTATAGAACCACAGAGGGGCGGGGTGGCAGAGAAAGCCCCGCCCCTCTTGTTTTTCAAGTATTTTATACTCTGATATATGTCGTCTCAAAATCGTAAAAAAGGCAATCTGTCGCTGCTCGTTGAGAAGTGGCGTATGAGAGTGTGCGGTTGGATGCATTATGTATCAGACGGTATATGGGAGCAGCCTGACGACCGTTGGCATGTGAGGTTTCTGAAAGTTGTGAATCTGTCGGTGAGGAGTTTTACCGACAGAGATCTGCAGAGTCAGGCCGCATCGCTAACCTATTCCACTTTGCTGGCTACTGTTCCGGTGCTTGCAATGTTGTTTGCTATCGCGCGAGGATTCGGATTTCAGAATCTTTTGCGGTCACAGCTGTTTAACTCCTTGCCGGCGCAGAAAGAGGTTCTTGAAAACGCGTTTACTTTTGTCGAGTCTTATCTGAATCAGGCATCGGAGGGTATTTTTGTAGGAGTGGGTCTTATAGCGATGCTCTACACCCTTATTTCTCTGATCTCAAATGTCGAATCGACATTCAATCTTATATGGGGGGTGAAGCAAGGGAGGTCGGTATGGCGTAAGATTACCGATTATACGGCTATATTTCTGATATTGCCTATATTGATGATATGCGCCAGTGGTATCAATGTGTTTATGTCGACGGCGCTACAGGAAGCGTTGCCTTTCGAGTGGCTCACGCCTATGGTGTCGTGGCTTCTCGATGTGGCGGCAATGATGCTTACATGGTTTTTCTTTGTAGGTGCCTATCTTCTGATACCAAATACATCAGTACCGTTTAAAAACGCGTTTTTAGCGGGTACTCTGACGGGTGTTGGATTTACTGTACTTCAATGGCTGTTTGTGTCAGGTGCCGTTTATGTGAGTCGCTATAACGCTATATATGGCAGTTTCGCTTTTCTGCCATTGCTTTTGGTGTGGATGCAGCTTGTGTGGGTTATTGTGCTTGCCGGAGCTGTGGTGTGCTATTCGACCCAGAGTATCGGACGCTTCCGGTTTCTCGGCCAGGTCAATAAAATTTCAACGGATTATCGTCTGACGGTGCTTCTTGCGGTGCTGTCGACTATTGTAAAGCGTTTCGACAGTGGGTTGCCTCCGATCGATGCATTGGAGATATCACGTAGCCGTGGCATTCCGCTTTCGCTTGCAGATGCTTCAGTGAATCGTCTTGTGGAACTTCGTCTTGTCGACAGGGTTGTCGTAAACGAGCGGAAAGACCTCTACGGGTATAATCCGTCGATGCCGACTTCCGATATAACAGTCGGGGTTGTGATACGCCGGTCTCTGGAGTCGGGCCAGAGTGATTTTATCCCCGGTTTTGCCCAGCTTTATCCGAGGGTTGTTTCTTCGGTGCGGAAACTTGAAAGCGCGACGCTGGATATTGCCGACACAATTTACCTGCGGGATATTGTGCCGGATGAAAAATAAAACTCCTAAACAACAATATATTTCAATTATGAAAAAAGCTATCGCAACAACGGCTGCTCCGGGTGCTATCGGCCCCTACAGCCAGGCAATCGACACTGGAACATTTGTGTATGTATCCGGCCAGATCCCTGTGAATCCCGCTACAGGTAAGATTCCCGAAGGTATCACCGCTCAGACCGCTCAGTCTATCGCCAACTTCAAGGCTATTCTTGCCGAGGCAGGCCTTAGCATTGATAATGTGGTGAAAACTACTGTATTTCTTGCTGATATGGGTGATTTCGCAGCAATGAATGCTGTTTATGCCGAGAATTTCACCGAGCCGTATCCGGCACGTTCGGCAGTAGCTGTCAAGGAGCTTCCGAAGCAGGTGCTTGTAGAGATCGAGGTTATCGCTCTCCGCTGAAATCTGTAGAGTAAATAAAAAGGAGGATGCCATTAATGGCATCCTCCTTTTTATGCTTTTAAGCCAGTTGATTCAGGCCAGAAGCGCCTGATTGATATCGGCGATTATATCTTCTACATTTTCGATGCCGACCGAGAGACGGATGAGGTCCGGACGAACTCCGGCTTCAATCAGTTGTTCGTCGGAAAGCTGACGGTGCGTGTGGCTTGCCGGATGCAGTACGCATGTGCGAGCGTCAGCCACATGTGTCACAATCGCGATGAGTTTAAGATGATCCATGAAGCGTATAGCTACATCGCGTCCACCTTTGAGTCCGAATGATATGACGCCGCATGACCCATGTGGCATATATTTTTTGGCAAGTGCATGGTATTTGTTGCCTGTAAGTCCGCAGTAGTTTACCCATGCGACCTTATCGTTGGCCTGGAGATGCTCTGCAACGGTCTGGGCATTGCTGCAATGGCGCGGCATGCGTAGGTGGAGTGTCTCAAGACCGAGATTGAGCAGAAATGCGTTTTGAGGGGACTGTATGCTTCCGAGATCGCGCATGAGTTGTGCGGTGGCTTTGGTGATGTAGGCCATTTTGCCGAACGCTTTTGTGTAGGTGAGCCCATGGTATGATTCATCGGGTGTGCAGAGCCCCGGGAACTTCTTGGCGTTTGCCTCCCAGTCAAAGTTTCCGCTGTCGACAATTACACCGCCGACTGCTGTCGCGTGGCCGTCCATGTATTTGGTAGTGGAATGTACAACTATATCGGCACCCCATTCAAATGGGCGGCAATTGATCGGAGTAGGGAATGTGTTGTCGACGATCAACGGTACGCCATGAGCGTGGGCCACGCGTGCGAATTTTTCTATATCGAGTACCTCAAGGCTCGGATTGGATATGGTCTCGCCGAACATCGCCTTTGTGTTTGGGCGGAATGCCGCGGACAGTTCCTCCTCGGAGGCATCGGGGCTTATGAATGTGACGTCGATGCCAAATTTCTTCATTGTTACGCCGAACAGGTTGAATGTGCCGCCGTAGATTGCCGATGAGCACACAAAGTGGTCTCCGGCCTCACAGATGTTGAATATGGCATAGAAGTTTGCTGCCTGTCCGCTTGAAGTGAGCATGGCGCCTATGCCGCCCTCGAGAGCTGCGATTTTTGCAGCGACCGCATCGTTGGTGGGGTTTTGCAGGCGGGTGTAGAAGTATCCGCTTTCTTCAAGGTCAAAGAGCTTTGCCATGCTCTCGCTGGAGTCATACTTGAATGTTGTGCTCTGATATATCGGCAATACTCTGGGTTCGCCGTTTTTTGGTGTCCAGCCACCTTGCACACAAAGCGTTTCCGGACTGAATCTGTTATCCATTTTTGCAGCAGTTAAATAATAGAATTATTGGTTAATCAATAACAAAATTACAAAAAATGCAATATATTTCTTTATAATACAGACATCTATATTTGATTTTAATTATAATGTATGGATTTTGTCGTTTTCTAATGATAGTTATTATCTTTGTAAAAGGGCATTGCCATAGAATCAATATCATGAAAAAGAAAGTTTTTTTTGCCGTAGACCTCGGTGCTACGAGCGGCCGTACAATTGCAGCATCGCTTGAGGACGGAAAGCTTATGCTTAATGAAATATCGAGGTTCCCCAATCATATCATAGAGCTTCAGGGACATGCTTACTGGGATCTGCCTGCGCTTTACATGGAAATTATCGCAGGACTTCGTGATGCAGGGCTGAAAGGGTATGAAATCACTTCGATCGGTATAGATACATGGGGTGTGGATGTGGCTTTTTTCGGTAGTGACGGAGGGTTGCTCCGTAACCCTTACTGTTACCGTGACACACATACCGCCGATGCTCCAGAGCAGTTTTTCAGCCGTTTTGATTCCTCTAAGGTCTATGAAATTACCGGAATACAGGTAATGAATTTCAATACCCTGTTTCAGTTGGATACATTACGGCGAAACAATTGTCCGGCGCTTGAGGCGGCCGGGAAAATATTGTTTATCCCCGACGCATTGTCATACATGCTTACAGGTAAGGCCGTGACTGAGCGGACAATCGCTTCCACTTCGCAGATGGCAGATGCGCGTAGTGGTGAGTTTGATGCCGGTATTCTGGATGCGATCGGTGTTGACGGCAGCCTTTTTTCTCCTATGGTGGATCCCGGCTATTGCATAGGAATGCTCAGTCCGGAAGTCAGGCGGCTTACCGGTCTCGGTGCGATTCCGGTTATAGCTGTTGCCGGGCACGATACGGCATCGGCGGTGGCCGCGGTGCCTGCTGCAGATGCCGATTTCGCATATTTGAGTTCCGGGACGTGGAGTCTGATGGGAATCGAGGCAGATGCGCCGATCATATCCGACAAGAGCCGAGAACTGAATTTTACCAATGAAGGGGGAGTAGACCGAACAGTCAGGTTTCTGAAAAATATATGCGGTATGTGGTTGCTCGAGTGCTGCCGTCGTGAGTGGAGTGCCGCCGGAATCGATACTTCATATGTTGATCTTTGCGTGCAGGCGGAGAAAGCCGAACGTTTCCGCTCGCTTGTCAATCCCGATAATCCGCGGTTTGCTAATCCGGAATCAATGCTTGCGGAAATAGCGGACTATTGTCGAGAAACAGGTCAGCCGGTGCCTGAGACACAGGGAGAATACACACTTTGCATCTTGGAGAGTCTTGCATTGCGTTACAGGCAGGTCATGTCGAATCTGCGAGATCTCGCGCCACATGAAATCAAATGTCTTCATATAATAGGCGGAGGATCACGTAATAGCCTTCTCAACCAGATGACTGCCGATGCTATAGGTATGCCTGTTGTAGCCGGCCCGTCGGAGGCTACTGCTATCGGTAATGCATTGATGCAGGCTCGTGCAGCGGGAGTTGTAGGATCCCTTCAGGAAATGCGCCATATAGTGTCGGAGTCGACCGATACATTGCGTTTTGAGCCGTCGCCCGGTAATGAATGGGACGAGGCATACATGAGATACAATAACCTTCAATAAACTGTCATGGAAAATATAGAAAAAGCTTATGAACTTGCGCGTGAGCGTTATGCATCGATCGGAGTCGACACTGAGAAGGCGCTCGCCAAACTTGCCGACATACATATATCGCTTCACTGCTGGCAGGCCGATGATGTCGCCGGCTTTGAGTCGGATGGAGATCTCACGGGTGGTATACAGGCAACCGGAAATTATCCCGGCAAAGCACGTAATATCGATGAACTGCGTGCCGACATATTGAAGGCTCTGTCGCTGATTCCAGGCAGCCACAGACTGAACCTTCATGAGATATATGGAGATTTCAAAGGGAAGAAAGTAGATCGCGACGAGGTTGATTTCAGCTATTTTGAATCATGGGTTGACTGGGCGCTTGCCAATGGTCTGAAACTCGATTTCAATTCTACGTCGTTTTCTCATCCCAAGTCGGGAGATCTCACGCTTGCCAGTCCAGATCCGGAGATACGTACTTTCTGGATTGAACACACACGTCGTTGCCGTGCTATCGCCGACGAGATAGGCCGCCGGCAAGGGAGTCCCTGCGTTATGAACCTGTGGATTCACGATGGTTCCAAGGATATCACTGTCAACAGGATGCTTTATCGTTCCCTTCTCAAGGATTCGCTTGACAAGATTTTCGACAAGACATACGACCACATGCTCGACAGCCTTGAGTCGAAGGTATTTGGTATTGGGCTTGAAAGCTATACGGTCGGCTCAAATGATTTTTATACAGCATATTGTACTGAGCACCAGAAACTCATTACGCTTGATACCGGCCATTTCCATCCGACCGAAAGTATAGCCGACAAGGTGAGTTCGATGCTGTTGTTTGTGCCGGCGCTGATGCTTCATGTGAGTCGTCCGGTGCGTTGGGATTCCGACCATGTGACGATCATCAATGATGAGACACTTGATCTGGCAAAGGAAATAGTGCGTTGCGACGCGCTCGACCGGGTGAATATCGGTCTGGATTATTTCGACGGCTCGATCAACCGCATAGGGGCTTATGTGATAGGCACACGCTCTACCCAGAAGTGTCTGCTTCAGGCGTTGCTTGAACCGATTGAAACGCTCCGCTCCTATGAGGCCTGTGGAAAGAGGTTTGAACGTCTGGCGTTGCTTGAGGAAGCAAAGTCAATGCCGTGGGGCGCAGTGTGGGATGAGTTCTGCCGTCGCAGCGGAGTGGCTGTAGGTGAAAGTTATATAGCGGAGATCGACGCCTACGAGAAAGAGGTGTTGTCAAAACGTAAATAAAAATAATTTTAAATCATGAGTTCAGTACTCGACGGCCGTCCGGAACTGGAGGCTGAAGTGAATGCAGTGGCCGAAGCCGCCGGATATCTGTGGCAGAAGGGATGGGCCGAGCGTAACGGTGGTAATATAACAGTCAATATAACCGATAACGTCGATGATGCCATGCGGGCGTTGCCGGCTATCACTGATGCGATTCCCATCGGCGTAACTCTTCCCCATCTTAAAGGCTGCTGGTTTTATTGCAAAGGTACTAACCGCCGTATGCGTGATCTTGCACGCAAGCCTATGGACAACGGCTCGATCATACGTATTACGCCGGATTGCGCTCATTATGAGATTGTGGCTGATAAAGTTGTGCTTCCGACTTCGGAACTGCCTTCGCATCTGTCGGTCCACAACTATCTTATAAGCAAGGGGTGCTCTTATAAAGCCTCGCTTCATACTCATCCGATCGAGCTTGTGGCGATGAGTCATAATCCTGAGTTTCTTGAGAAAGATGTGCTCACCCGTCTGCTCTGGAGCATGATACCTGAGACCAAGGCATTCTGCCCACGGGGTTTGGGAATCGTTCCTTACATGCTGCCCGGCTCCAATGAACTGGCCCAGGCCACGATCGATGCGCTTGCCGATGACTACGATGTGGTGATGTGGGAAAAGCATGGTGTGTTTGCAGTAGCACCGGATGTTATGGAGGCGTTTGACATGATAGACACTCTCACAAAAAGTGCCATGATTTATCGTGACGCCTGTTCTATGGGATTTATTCCCGACGGCATGAGCACGGAACAGATGCAGGAGATCTCAAGGGTATTCGGTCTGCCGAAATAACGGTCACACAGTCACGGCATTTTTGTTAAACCCAAAGAATTGCAGCCGTTTTGGAATTTTCAACTAAAGAGATTATCTTTGTGCGGTAAAAGCCCGGCGCAGGCATTGTCTGGGTCGGGTCGCACCAACGCAAAAAGGTAAACCAACGACACATAACTCATAGCATGTCAAAGAAAGACCAAACAGAGCAGCAGGGGGCAAACGCGATCGACGAGATCAATGACCAGCTCACCGGTATCAGCCGGAAAGTACAGGAAAACCAGCGCATCATCTACATATCGACCGGCATAGTGGCATTTATTGTCATTTGTGTGCTTGTCTACATCTACGCTTTCCGTAATCCCGGTATCGAGCGTGGCAACAACGAGATAGGCCTGGCTGACCTCCAGCTTTTCCAGGGCAATGACTCGATCGCTCTGACGCAATATGAGTCTATCGCCAACGAGCATGGCTATAGCGCCGGCAACCGCGCCGCTCTTCAGGCTGCGATACTTCTCTTTGAGAAAGGTGAATATCAGCAGGCGCTTGACTATCTTAGCAAATATTCGGCCGATGAAGCATTTATCGGAGCTGCGGCGTATTCGCTCGAGGGAGACTGTTATGTCAATCTTGATCAGCTCGACAATGCGGTAAAGTCTTTCAACAAGGCTATCGCCCAGAGCAACGATAATCCTTCCTACACTCCGTTCTTTATGCTCAAGCTTGCCCGTGTCTACAACGCGCAGCAGAAATACGGCGATGAGCTTAAGGTATACGAGAAAATCGAAAAGGAGTATCCCGCTTACGGCAACATGTACGGCGTCGACATAAGGAAATATCTGGAGCGTGCCCGTCTGCAGGCTGCCCAGTGACGCGCCGACATAAACAGGAAACTGCTTCAGGGTCGCGAAGGGCACTGTCTTCCAATGCCTTTCCCGGCCTTGTGCTTTAGATATAAATCTCTTCTCCACTCCATTCACTTCACTACGCGATGAAATCTATCCTTCTCACACTCGCGGCACTGCTCGCCGCACCAATATCGGCATTGGCTTGTACAAGCCTTATCGCTGCTAAGGGCGCAACCAAAGACGGCAGCGTTCTCATTACGTATTCGGCCGACAGCCATAGTCTGTATGGCGAGCTGTATCATCAGCCGGGAGGAAAACATGCGCCCGGCACTATGCGTAAGGTAGTGGAGTGGGATACGGGAAAGTATCTTGGTGAAATTCCGGAGGCACCGGTTACCTATACGACGCTCGGCAACATGAACGAGCACGGACTTGCAATCGCCGAGAGCACATGGGGCGGTCACAGCGAACTTGTAGACACAACCGGACTTATCGACTACGGGTCATTGATCTATATCACTCTGCAGCGTGCACGCACAGCCCGGGAGGCAATCAAGGTAATGACTGATCTTGTGAAGGATTACGGGTATTACAGCTCCGGAGAGTCTTTTTCTATCGCCGATGGAAATGAGGCCTGGATAATGGAGCTTATAGGAAAGGGTGGCAAGGAGAAAGGTGCTGTATGGGTGGCACGCCGCATCCCCGACGGATATATCTCGGGACATGCAAATCATCCCCGCATCCATCAGTTTCCGCTAAATGATCCTGAAACGCTTTATAGCCCCGATGTGATTTCGTTTGCACGCAAGATGGGTTATTTTGACGGTGACGACAAGGACTTCAGTTTCTCGCTCGCTTATTCCGACACAGACTTCGGCGCTCTTCGCGGTTGTGACGCACGTGTATGGTCGTTTTTCAACAGTCACGCGCAGGGCATGGACAAATATCTTGACTGGATCGATAATGCGGCCGGTCCTGTGATGCCGCTCTGGGTCAAGCCCGACGAGCCTTTGACGGCCGACGATATGAAATGGGCTATGCGTGACCATTTTGAAGGTACACCATACGATATGACTCAGGATGTAGGTGCGGGTCCTTATGCAGTGCCTTACCGCTGGCGTCCGATGACTTTCAAGGTCGACGGTCAGGAGTACACACATGAGCGTGCTATTGCCACCCAGCAGACCGGCTTCACGTTTGTAGCCCGGTTGCGTTCCGATTTACCAGATGCTGCCAAGGGGCTTCTGTGGTTTGGTACAGATGATGCCAACACAGCTGTTTATATACCGATCTATTGCAGTGTGACAAAAGTGCCGCATGAACTTGCCGTTGGCAACGGAGACATGAATAATATCTCCTGGGATGCCAATTTCTGGGTGAATAATTATGTCGCCAATCAGGCATATAACCGTTATTGCCAGATGATCCTCGATATACGTCGCGTGCAGTCGGAGCTTGAACAGGGCGCGTTGGCGGCAACCGAGGCTTTTGAGGCTAAGGTTGCGGATCTCACCGCAGCACAGGCTTCTGCAGCCGCACAGGAGATAGCCGACAAATGGGCCGCTAAAGCTACGTCGGATTATAAGGCGTTGGGTGACTTCCTTCTGGTAAAGTTTATGGACGGCAATATCAAGCGTCAGGATGCCGACGGGTCTTTTTCAAGAAATCCCTACGGACTGCCGGCCTCGCCGCAATATGGAGGTTACAATGATCCGCGCTATTTCCGTGCTATCGTCGACGAGACAGGTGACCGCCTGAAAGTGCGCGACGTGAAACCTCAGGGAAAGTAAATTCAATAAACGAAACACAGGCAACAGCAATGTCGAGAAACGTCGAAGAACTTAGCGATATCACTCTGCTTGGCGCATCAGTAAATGAATATCCAGCCGATTATTGCCCGGATATACTTCAGACATTTGTCAACAAGCATCCTGGCAAGGAATATGTGGTAAGTTTCAACTGTCCGGAATTCACATCGCTTTGCCCGATTACCGGTCAGCCGGATTTTGCACGCATAGTAATCAGCTATATGCCACGTCAGCGCATGGTGGAGAGCAAGAGCCTGAAACTCTATCTTTTCAGCTTTCGCAACCATGGCGATTTTCATGAGGACTGCATCAATGTCATTGCCGACGACCTTTTCAGGCTCATGGATCCGCTGTATCTGGAGGTGACAGGGTTCTTCACGCCGCGCGGAGGCATCGCCATATATCCGTTTGCCAACCGCTCCGATGCCGATCATGAGGATCTTGCCCGTCGTCGCCGTCAGGAGATGCTTTCGATGGCATTGTCAGTATCAAAGCCGTTCAATTGATAAATTAAGATGAAAACAGCACTCATGGTTCTTTCCGGAGGCATGGACTCAGTGACCATGCTGCACGAGTATGCCGACACGATCGCTCTCGCTGTGAATTTTCATTACGGCTCAAACCACAACGATCGCGAAGCTGCCTGTGCCCGCTATCATTGTAAAGAACTCGGCATCGAGCTTATCGAGATCGATCTCGCTTTCATGGGACAGTATTTCCATAGCTCGCTTCTTGATGGAGCCGAGGCGATTCCCGACGGTCATTATGCCGACGAGAATATGCGTTCGACGGTCGTGCCTTTCCGCAACGGCATAATGCTGTCGGTCGCAGCCGGTCTTGCCGAGACTCACGGGCTTACCGAGGTGCTTATCGCAAATCATTCAGGCGACCACTCTATATATCCCGACTGCCGCCCGGAGTTTATCGACGCCATGGCCGAGGCTGTGCGTGCAGGCACTTATGAGGATGTCAAGATTCTGGCGCCATACACATTCTTTGACAAGGCCGAGATCGTGCGTCATGGAGCGCGGCTTGGACTTGACTACTCCACAACTTACAGCTGTTACAAGGGCGGTGAGATCCATTGCGGCACATGCGGCACGTGTGTCGAGCGCCGTGAGGCAATGGCGCAGGCGGGAGTGGCCGATACTACCCCGTATCTCAGCGATTCCAATCAGTAGAAGAAAGAGATTTATTCAACAATATATATCCAAGCCTTTCTCTCCCAAACAATCACCCCTACACCCACGATGGAAAAAGAAGTGAAAAAACAAGAGATGCAGCGGGCAGCCGACAATATGCGAGTCCTTATCGCTGCTATGGTCGAACGCGCCAAATCGGGACACCCCGGAGGCTCAATGGGCGGTGCTGATTTTGCCAATGTTCTCTATTCCAGTTATCTGGTATATGATCCCGAGGATCCTACCTGGATCGCACGCGACCGCTTTTTCCTTGATCCGGGCCACATGTCGCCCATGCTTTACAGTGTGCTGGCGCTCTCCGGAAAATATACGCTCGACGAGCTGAAGGACTTTCGCCAGTGGGGCAGCCATACTCCCGGCCATCCTGAACTCAATCCGTTGCGCGGAGTGGAGAATTCGTCGGGTCCTCTCGGTCAGGGCCATGTAATGGCTGTGGGTGCCGCAATAGGTGAGCGGTTCATTGCGCAGCGTTTCGGCGAGGAGTGGGCGCACAAGACTTATGCATTCATATCGGACGGAGGCATCCAGGAGGAGATCTCGCAGGGTGCCGGCCGTATTGCCGGAACACTTGGCCTGAACAATCTCATCATGTTTTATGATGCCAACGATGTGCAGCTCTCGACACGTGTCGAGGAGGTGACCTCGGAGGATACGGCTGCAAAATACCGTGCATGGAACTGGCATGTGATCGAGATTGACGGCAATGATCCTGTACAGATCGCGCGTGCGATAGAAGAGGCGTGCGCTCAGAAAGAAAAGCCTACTCTCATTATCGGGCATACAGTCATGGCCAAGGGTGTAGTTAGACCCGACGGATCGAGTCTGGAGGGTGCGGTATCGACTCACGGACAGCCTCTGAGCGCTGCCGGTGCCGATGTGGCTGCTACAATAGCCGGTCTTGGCGGTAATCCTGACGATCCGTTTGAGATCTGGGATGATGTCGCTGCAATATATGAGCGCCGTCGCCTGGAACTCATGGAAATCGTGGCAGAGCGCAAGGCCGCCCAGATGCGCTGGGCTGAAGCCAACCCCGCCGATGCCGAGCTGCTGCAAAACTATATTGAGGGCAAGATGCCTGAGATCAACTGGGATGCGATCGAGTACAAGGCCGGTCTTGCCAGCCGCAATGCATCGTCGATAGTGCTCGGTGTGCTTGCCGAGAAGCTCGGCAACATGATCGTGTCAAGCGCCGACCTTGCCAATTCCGACAAGACTGACGGCTTCCTCAAGAAAACCCACGCTATCGCTGCGGGTGATTTCAGCGGCCGCTTCCTGCAGGCCGGTGTCGCTGAGCTCACCATGGCATCGATTATCAACGGCATAGTGCTTCATGGCGGTCTTATCGGTGCGTGCGGCACATTCTTTGTATTCTCCGACTACATCAAGCCGGCGTTGCGCATGTCGGCACTGATGGAGCTACCTGTGAAATATGTTTTCTCACACGACGCTTTCCGTGTTGGCGAGGACGGACCTACCCACGAGCCTATCGAGCATGAGGCACAGGTGCGTCTGATGGAGCAGATGGATAACCTTTCGGGTAAACAGAGTATTCTTGTTGTACGTCCGGCTGACTCGGCGGAGACTGTTGTGGCGTGGAAGATGGCGATGGAAAACACGACCTCGCCCACTGTGCTGATTTTCTCGCGTCAGAATCTCGAAGATCTGCCCGCACAGAGCGGCAACCGAGCTGAAGAGGCAAAGGGTGCAGAGCGTGGAGGATATGTAGTGTATGAGAATCCTGCGGCTACTGTGACGCTTGTGGGTAACGGCAGCGAGGTGGCCAATCTGATCCATGCGGCAGTTGAGCTTGAGAAAGAGGGTATAAACGCTCGCGTGGTTTCAGTGCCTTCGGTGGGGCTGTTCATGCGTCAGGATGAGCAGTACCGTCACACGGTCATTCCACGCGGCAGCGAGGTGTTCGGTCTCACAGCCGGTCTTCCCACTACACTTTTCCCTCTGATGAAGAATGCTTCGCGCTGGGATGTCAAAGGGCTTGAGCGTTTCGGAGCCTCAGCTCCCTATAAGGTGCTTGAAGAGAAGTTCGGCTTCACGCTGCCTCATGTGATCGAGGCCGTGCGTGCATTCGCCACTGATAAATAATGTCAGGGCGTGCTGTGTCGCATGCCCCTACACAAATAAGCAGTTATCGCAAACAGAAAAGACAACAGAGAGGCTATGCTCGATGAACTTGTCATTTTCGACAAGTTCACCGATCTGGCCGAGGCGTATATCATAAAGGGGATGCTTGAGACCAACGGCATCCCCTGTGTGATTGAAGGGGGTGTGCTTTCAAGCGTTTATCCTACAAGTCTTGAATTCTCAATGGTGAAACTGCTGGTGCGCCGACGCGATCTAATAATGGCGCAAAGCCTTGCCGGTACTTTGGAATCATGAAGACTTCTGTTTTTATACCTGCCCGTTTCGCTTCGACCCGTTTTCCTGGCAAACTTCTCGAACCGCTTGGCGACACATGTGTGCTCGGTCAGACGGTGAGGCGCGCTATTGAGGCTGTGGGTACCGGCCGGGTTGTTGTCGCCGCCGATGATCCGAGGCTTGCCGAAGCCGCTTCAGCGGAAGGGGTGCATGTGGTCATGACTGATCCGTCGATTCCTTCGGGAACGGAGCGTTGCCTGTCGGCTCTTATGCTGATGCCCGAAAGAGTCCGCCCGGATGCGATAGTCAATCTGCAAGCCGATAATCCACTTATATCTCCGTTGCTTATAAGAGATATGGCCGACGGGATTACAGAAGATGACGAGATACTTACCGCGGCTTTCCGTTTTGATCCTTCTGCCGGTTTCGAGGCTCTTTTTGATCCGGGGGAGGTGAAAGTCGTCATATCGGGTTCGCGGCACGCTCTTTATTTCAGCCGCAGTATCATTCCTTATGTGCGTGACGTGGAATGGCGTGAATGGACCGCTTCCGCACGGTTTCATATCCATTGCGGTATTTATGCATATACGTCGGCTATGCTCCATCGTATTTGCAATCTGCCGGTATCGCCACTTGAAGCCGCCGAACGTCTCGAGCAGCTGCGTTGGCTCGACAACGATATCGCGATACGGGTAATCTCCGCATCAGGAGCGACAGTCGGAATCGATGTGCCGGCTGATCTTGAACGCGCCAGATGCTTGCTTGCCTCCATGCAGCCATGAGAGTCTTTCCTGTCATTCTTGTCGCCGAGGGGGATTTTCTTACCCATGAGATGCAGCATAATGCCGTCGGCAGGCTTTTTGCATCGCACTTCGGTCATCCGGTAGATATTGTCCATACCGATTCAGGTGCGCCGTATATTCCGGAGTTCGACGGGTTTATATCTGTCAGTCATTGCGCTACAGCTGTGGCGGTGGCTATATCCGACCGTCCGGTAGGAATTGATGTGGAATCTCCGAGATATCATAAAATGCGCCGTGTGGCCAATAAATTTATTTCATCGTCGGAGTCATTGGTCACAGATATTGACAGCCCTACGGCTCTTGCAGCCACCTGGTGCGCTAAGGAGGCGATATATAAATTACATGGAGGAGAGCTGTTCAGGACACATGTTGAAATACCTTTTCCGTTATTTAAACATATTTTAACCATAAAACATGCTATAAAATATACTCTCGCAATAGCCGAAATTAAGGATTTCTAAGTTGTAAATTATTGAATTTTAAATAGTTGATGGGGGGGGGTGAAAATATATGTTGTTAAACATATAATCTTGCTGTTAAAAACAGTGAAAAGCTGTTGCCAAATAGAAAACTAAAGATGTATTTTTGCACAGTTACAAGGGCAGACGCCCTTTTGTGTGCCAATCGACATAACCAATTATAGTAAATAATAAAAGCGGCTCTTTCAGGGCTATTTAATCGAAAATACATTCATTTAATACATAACCAATCATTCATCTTATGAAGTTACTAACTCAAAGGATCCCGCAAGTGACCCGCCTGATGTGCATTGCAATTGCATTCTGGGTGGCAGCGGGCTTCACGGCTTTTGCCGATGTTAAGGGCACAGTCCTCGACAGAGAGGGTGAGCCCGTCGTTGGTGCCACTGTGCTCGTGAAAGGGACACAGAAAGGTACCGCAGCAGATCTGGACGGCAACTTTACCCTGACAGGTGTAGGCGCCAATGCGACCATCATGGTTTCGGCAGTCGGCTACACTCCTCAGGAGATTGCCCTCAAAGGTCGCACAAACATTACAGTCACTCTGGTTGAGGACAGCAAGGTTCTCGATGACGTTGTAGTCATCGGTTACGGCTCTCTCCAGAAAAAGCAGGTGACCTCTTCGATCACCTCGATCAAAGGCGATGATCTTCTCGCAGGTGTCGGCGGTTCGACTATCGCTACCGCTCTTCAGGGTAAGATCGCAGGTCTTTCGATCGACGGCAATAACTCTCCTAACGCCGGCAACAGCTTCCAGCTCCGCGGCGTAGGTTCGGTCAACGCAGGTCAGAGCCCTCTTATCGTTATCGACGGTGTTCCCGGCGGTGACATGCGTGCTATCGCACAGGAGGATATCGAGAGCATCGACGTTCTGAAGGACGCATCGGCAGGTGCGATTTACGGTACACGTGCAGCATCGGGTGTGATCCTCATCACCACCAAGAAGGCCAAGGCCGGCAATGTGCGTGTTACTTACACAGGCGAGTTCTCGACTGAGTTCCTTCGTGACAAGCCCAACATCATGAATGCCGAAGAGTATGGCGTCGCTCTCTCTTCAGGTGGTACTGACTGGGGTTACGACACAGACTGGTATGACGCAGTGACCAATAACCATCCTTTCCAGCAGCAGCACATGATCACTCTTCAGGGTGGTACAGACAATCTCGCTGTTTACTCTTCTTTGATGTATAAGGATGCAGAAGGTATCGTGATCGGTGATAACCGTAAAGACTACTCAGGTCGTATCAACGCTACCTACAAGCTTTTCGACGGCCGCGTAGAACTTGGCGTTCGTCTTACCGCACGTGAGGCTGACCGCGACAAGCGTGGTGGTTCCGGAACAGTGGGTTGGGCAATGCGCATGAACCCGAGTATTCCTCTCATGAGCACTTCTGATCCCAGCAAGTGGAACGTTTCGGAGGATGGTGCTTCTGCCGCAGGCGGTACTCCCGTTTCCAACATCATGTATTCTTACAACAACGGTAAGGACCAGTGGCTTCTCGGTACAGCTACCATCAAGGCCCGCATTATCGACGGCCTTAATTTCCATGGATCGGCCAACGTAGACCGCCGTCAGTATCAGGGCGTCTACTATGAGGACTTCCAGCATATCAACTCTATCAAGAATAACCGTCAGGGTTATGCTTCGCATGAGTTCAACAAAACCAACAATGTCAGCTATGACGCTTATCTGAGCTACCTCAAGGAGTTCGGCGAGAATAAGGAACATCGTCTCGACGCTACAGCAGGTTGGTCTTTCTGGGAACACAACCAGGAACAGTTCAGCGCAAACAACGCTGACTTCTCGGTGAACGGTATCGGTCCGTGGAACCTCGGCGAGGGTACATTCCTTAAGGACGGTAACGCAGGCATGGGTTCGAGCAAGAGTGTGCGTGAGCGCCTCCTCTCATATTTCGCCCGTGTGAACTACAGCTATGATGACAAGTACATGGCCAGTCTTTCGGTTCGCCGCGAGGGTTCGTCGAAGTTCGGTAGCAATCACCGTTGGGGTACATTCTGGGCCGCATCAGGCGGTTGGCGCATCAGCCGTGAGGAATTCATGGAAAATACCCGTGACTGGCTGAGCGATCTCAAGCTCCGCGTCGCTTACGGTGTGACCGGTAACAACGACTTCGGCACAGGTATGACCGTATCGCGTCTGACCAACGACGCCGGCGGATGGCTCAACGAGGTAGCCGGCAAGTGGCTTCCTTCTTATGGTCCCGCCAACAACGCCAACCCCGATCTCCAGTGGGAGGAAAAGAAAGAGTTTAACGTAGGTCTCGACTTCTCGCTTTTCAACGACCGTGTATGGGGTAAGTTTGACTGGTATACCCGTGACATCGATCACCTCCTCTTTGAGGTGGACGCTCCTCAGCCTCCTTACGTGAGCAACACAATCTGGCGTAACGTAGGTGCCATGCAGAACCGTGGCTGGGAAATCGAACTCGGCGGTAACGCTATCCAGACAAAAGACTTCACCTGGACTCCGACTATCAACATCTCGCACAACTCAGGCAAGATCAAGAAGCTCGGTATGGAAGGTCAGTATATTGAGAAGATGGGCTTCCCCAATCCCGGTACTCCCGGTAACGCAGTGCGCCTCGCCAGCGGCTCGCCTCTCGGCAAATTCTTCGTCTTCCGCTATGCAGGTGTCGACGAGAACGGCAAGATCCAGATCTACAACAAGGACAACGAGGTGGTTCTCGCAGAGGGCAGCAACCTCAACTCCAGCAACAAGACATGGGTCGGCAACGCGTTCCCCGCAGTCATCGCAACCTGGAACAACACTATCCGTTACAAGGACTTTGACTTCGGTCTGCAGCTCCGTGGCTGGTTTGACTTCGACGTAATGTCGCAGCCCAGCATGTACATGGGTCTCAGCATGGGCGGCGGAGGCAACAACCTCATCAAGGATCTCTATGAGCAGAACTCACACATCAAGGGTGACAAGGTTCTTTGCGACTACTTCATCTCTGACGCTACTTTCGTGAAGATCGACGCTATCTCGTTCGGTTATACTCTGAATACATCGAAGTGGACCAACTATATGCAGAAAGCTCGCCTTTACCTCACACTCCGTGACGTGGCACGCTTCACCAAGTACAAAGGTGTGAACCCCGAGGTTAACATCAACGGTCTTGAGCCGGGCTTTGAGACACTCGACGGATCAAGCCTCTATCCTCAGACTATCCGCGCTACATTCGGCGTACAGCTGACTTTCTAAACATAGTACACAAGCTTTGTAACAAAGACAGATATGAAAATCAAAAATATATTGGTGTCGGCTACTATGATTGGTGCGCTTGCGTCCTGTAACCTGGACGAGGTGTACTACTCACAGACCACACCTGACAACTTCATTGAGAATGAAGTTACCATCAACCAGCTCCTCACCCGCCCGATGAACCACTGGGCGTATGTGGTCAACGAGTATATGGTTGAGGTGAACGAGGAGTCGGCTGACTGCTTCGTATGGCCGGCACGCTCGACCGGTGACGGCCATGACGGCCAGAACCGTCCTAACATGCGTAACCACACCATGACCGAGACCGACAACTGGGCTGACACCGGTTGGAAAGAGGCTCTGCAGGGTGTAGCACGATGCATGGATGTGATCGAGAAGCTCGAAAATGTAGACTATGCGGCACTGAATATCGATCCTGCAAAGAAGGACGCACACATTGGTCAGATGAAGGCTTTTATGGGCTTCTTCTACATGGTGGGTCTCGACTGGTACGGTGGTCTCCCCATCTATGAGTCGACCAGTGAGCCTATGAAGGGACGTTCGACAGCCAAGCAGACGTTCGACTATACCGAGCAGCTTCTGAAAGACGCTATTGCAGGTCTTCCGGCCCGCGAGTCGTTGAATGAGGAAGTCAATGGTTTCATGAAGAAAGGTGCTGCCGCCATGATTCTCGCCCGCCTGTATTTCAATGCAGAGAGCTATATCGGTGTGCAGATGTTTGACGAGTGTCAGAAACTCTGTGAGGACATCATCTCAGGTGTCTACGGCCCTTATGAGCTGGAGATGAACTGGAAAGATCTCTTCGGTTTCAACAACCACTATTGCCCGGAGATTCTGTGGGGTACTCCCGCTGATTGGAACTACCGTAAGAATGATTGGTACCACCTTCACGACGGCATGTTCCCTTACAAGATCTACAAGTATTTCGGTATAAGCTATCCAGGTTTCAATACATGGTGTCATAACGGCGAGTCTCTGACTCCGTCGCGCGACCCCGAGTACAACAAGTATATCGACACCAAGCCTGAGATAAAGCTCGGTTCACCTTACGAGAAGTTTGACGACGGTGACCAGCGTAAAAAGCTCTACCGCTATCTCGGCAATGGCGACTATGAGGGAATGTTCCTCATCGGCAAGCTGCAGGATCCGGAATTCCCGGAGCGTGCTACCGACTATGAGCGTTCATACGGTCCTTATGCACCTGGTGACAAGGATGAGAATATCGTAGTTATCTATGACAAGATGGCTCCCTGGGCTTTCCTTAAGGAGAATCTTACCAAGGAACAGATCCAAGAATATGACAGACGCGGTATCAAGATGTACGATACAAAAGCAGAGATGCCTTCTACTTTTACCAACTGTGCTGACGAGGGTGACGGCGTGCGTCTGATGAAGCGTCCTATTCCTGATGACCGTGATCCCAAACTCCAGGGTACTCCTTGTTCGCCCAACGTTCGTCTGACCGAGGTTTACTACACTCTTGCAGAGTGCAAGCTCCGCAAGGGCGACAAGCAGGGTGCAGCTGACCTGATCAACGCAGTGCGCAAGCGCTACTTCGACGGTGGTGCGGATCCGAATCCTGTTACCGCAAGCAACCTCGACAAGTACCGCATGCTTGACGAGTGGCTGATCGAGTTCCTCGGCGAAGGCCGTCGTCGTACCGATCTTATCCGTTGGGGTGCTTTCCACACTGAGAAGTGGTGGGATCATGAGCCGACCAACAACAAGAACGTTTGCCGTATGCCTCTCGGTGACTCTGTGATGGGTTCAAACCATCTGCTCAAGCAGAACCCCGGTTACGGTGGCAACGAGCTCAGCCCTGAAGAAGTCTGATCATATAAGTTGATATTGAAAAAGCGCAGTCTTTAGACTGCGCTTTTTTGTTGCTGTTTGTAGCCTGTGTAACAGGTGTACGATGTGCGTAGCACCTGGTGAGCGGAAGCGAACCGGGTGGTGAGAGTGTGTGTATATTTGTGTCGCAGCTCTGCTGCTCTGGTCTTGAAATGCATTCATTCACACGGTTCGCGATGCTCACCGTGTGCTGATCGCGTGTGCCGCCTGTTTCACAGGCTTAGATTTTTCACTGTTGTTCGTCGGGTGCTGGTCGCGTGTGCCGCCTGTTCCACAGGCTTAGATTTCTCACTGTTGTTCGTCGGGTGTTAATCGTGTGTGTTGCCTGTTTCGCAGGCTTATATTTTTCACTGTTGTTCGTCGTGTGCTGATCGCATGTGTCGCCTGTTCCACAGGCTTAGATTTCTCACCTGTACTGTGCGCGTGTGGGAGTATGTCTGTTTCACAGACTGATGATGTGTGGTTGTTGTGGGTTGTAGCCTGTGAAACAGGCGTACGATGTGCGTAGCACCTGGTGAGCGGAAGCGAACCGGGTGATAATAGTGGCGTATATTTTTGGAGCTGCGGAGCAGCGACACAACTAAATTATGCGTATATTGTCACACAAATCGACAGACCATGGCTCATTCTTACATAAGGCTTTATTTTCACCTCACGTTTCACACAAAAACAGCAACACCAATACAAAAGGAGGATCTTAGCGACGTTTACGCATATATGTCGGGTGTGTTTCACCGCTATAACATCACGCCACTGGCGATCGGTGGAGTTGGCGATCATGTTCACGCCATATTGCAATTCAAAGAGTCTGTGATTGATTTTGCGACGGTCGTAAGAGATGTGAAGACGGCTTCAAATCATTGGCTGAAGAAACGTGGCATACAATACCACAAATTCCAATGGAGGCGTGGATACGGATTGTTTACCGTATCGCATGATAGACTTGGCACTGCAATTGATTATGTGAGAAATCAAGCTGAACATCATAGAAGTAAGACTGCCCGCGATGAGTATCTTGCTTTTCTGCGTGCTATGAATATTGAGTTTGACGACAAATATGTGTTTAGCGATGATTAATCGGTTGTGTGTCGCAGCGCTGCTGCTCTGGTCTTGAGATGCGTTCATTCACACGGTTCGCGGTGCTCACCGTGTGTTGATCGCTTGTGCCGCCTGTTCCACAGGCTTAGATTTCTCACTGTTGTTCACCGTGTGTTGATCGCGTGTGTCGCCTGTTCCACAGGCTTAGATTTCTCACTGTTGTTCATCGTGCGCTGATCGCATGTGTTGCCTGTTTCATAGGCTTAGATTTCTCACTGTTGTTCGTCGGGTGCTGATCGCGTGTGTTGCCTGTTTCATAGGCTTAGATTTTTCACTGTTGTTTATCGTGTGCTGATCGTGTGTGCCGCCTGTTCCACAGGCTTAGATCTCATACCTGCAATGTACGTGTGGTTGTGTGTTTGCAGCGTAATGGCGCTGCAGCGTGTTTACGGGAGGATGCAAAACGCCCCTGCATCGTTGGGATGCGGGGGCGTGATATTATGTACTTGCGACGATTGGGCTCAGACTTTCAGGAAGATTTTTTTGCGGTATAGGAAGTATAGGAAAAGCCAGCAGACGGCGATATAGGCGAGGTACTGGGCGAAAGGTTGCATGGATTCGGGAAGCAGGCTGATTGTTCCTCCAAACACTTTATCGGCGGTGAATGAGAAACTGATGAATTTCTGTGCCAGATATATGGTGATTGAGTTCAGTCCGATTATCTTAAAGAAGAATGTCCATTTCTTCCAGCCAAGCACATCAATGATGTAGTAGAAGAGAGCGAACATAAGAACTGAATAGGATCCTACTACGCATACAAAGGAACTTGTCCAAAGTTTTTTATTGATGGGAAATACCTGTGCCCACAGCAGGCCGACGATCAGTAGCGCTATGCCTGCTGCGACAAGCCACAGGACTTTGCGGGTATCGGTCATGCCGGAGTTGCTGTTTTTGACGAACTGTCCGGTGAACATACCAAGCATGGCAGTGACGATAGCAGGAATGGTCGACAGCAGTCCTTCGGGATCGAAGATGTTGTTCTGGTGGAGATAACCGGGAAGAAAGATACGGTCGATATAGCCGACCCAGTTGCCTTCGAGCGAGAGTGGGCCTTCGGTCGCGCCGGGAACCGGAACATACATTACAAACAGCCAGTATCCGATAAGAATAGCAGCGGCTATGGCGGCACGTACACGTGTGCTGAATGTGACAAACAGCAGGGCCGCAAACATCCAGCCGAGGCCTATGCGGGCAAGGACACTGGCAAAACGGAAGTTGGAGAAGTCGAAGTTAAGCAGTCCGTTGTAGAGGATGCCGAGAAAAACGAGTATTAATCCGCGTGTGATTATTTTGCGGAATATGTCGCGGCGGCTTTTGCCTTGCGAGCGCTGTTTGTCGAGAGAAAAGGGGAATGAGATGCCTGCGATGAATAGAAACAGCGGGAAGATGGTGTCGTGGTGAGCGAGTCCGTTCCATGAAACGTGTTCCATCTGTCCGGCAAGAATTTCGGTAAATGAACATGGAATCCATAACGCAAGTGCGGCAAGTAGTCCGGAACCACCCATGATGAAGAACATGTCGAAGCCTCGGAGCGCGTCAAGCGACAGCAGACGACGGGATTGTTTCTGTTTTTCCATTGTCGGTAATGATTTTAGACGGATGTGATGCATATATTATTTAGGGCATGCATCCGCACGCCCTAAATGTTGTTTTCAGAATAGATAGGTGACGCCGACGAGGCCTGTGAGTCCGTGGCATGGTATGCCTGGACCGATGGCTTCGCTCCAGCTATGGTTGAGCAGATTGTTTCCTTTGGCAAACACCGACAGCTGTGGGGTGAAGCGATAGTCGGCACCTACAGAGAGGTCGGCGGCAGAACCGAGAGGCACGTAACCTGATAAAGCTCCGGGATAGTAGCGCCTTTTTAGTCGGGCATCACCTGATATATTGATCGAAAGGGCGGAGATCGGACGTACGGTAATTTGTCCGACCAGCTGTAGTGATGCGCGGTCTCGCCACATGTAGTAGCCTTTGTTGTAGTCGTGGGGTGCAAGGGTGACTTTTCCCTCGACACCTACAATGTCGCGCCAGTCATAGCGCAGGTCGGCACCTATGCGCCATCCTTTCAGATCAACGGCATGAAGAGTGCCGGTGCCTCCGCCGGGCATCATCCAGTCGTTGGCGACTGAGTAGCCGCCGCGCACTTTTAGCTGTGCCCCGCGCCAAGGGCCTACGATGAAGCCTGCTTCGGCATCGACAGCAATCTGTGAGAACGCAAAACTCAGCGATGGATTTACGTATCGCAGATCACCGTATATGTCGGAAATCGAGTTGGTGACCTGGCCTCCTGTGGCTGTGGCAAACAGCCGGAAGTAGCGCGATGTGGCTCCTACGGCCTCGATTTTAGGAGCAATATGGAATGTGCCGCCTCCGGAGTTGAAGGAGAAGTCGACACGGGCACCAATATTGAACTGGTAATTGCTGCCGCCGAATCTCATGCCGGGTGTGAGCGAGACGAGGCCTGACACTCTGCCGTTCTGTGCAAAGTAATTGCCGTCGGAATATACCGCACGCATAGAGCTGTTGCGGTGGAGGATGGTTGCTGCGTAATCGAATGAAAGGGCTGATGTGCCAGTCTTGACACTGAACGGCACCGACATGCCGCCGTCGATAGTCACGGTCTGTTCGCCAGCAGGTTTTATGCCTGAAGCATTTTTCCACATATCCCACACTTTCTGCATCTTGAAGATATTGCCGTGGAGCGCTACATTATAGTCGACACTGCCTCCACGCGATATCCATCGTGCATCAAGTTTTCCGCCGAGCACGCCTTGCGATACGTCGGCTCCTTCAAAGGGATTGTTGAACCAGTCTCCACCGATGGTAAGTGCCATGTCAAGTGATGAAATGTCGGAGAACCGATGCAGATATGACGCTCCAAGAGCGATGCCGCTGTCGTTGAATTTTGGACGTAGGGATTTGTCGATGTCGGAGTCGGTGTTGCGCCAGCTGCTTCCGCTGAAATGTGTCCAGATGTTGAGGCGGTCAGTGGTATTGTCGAGCGCACGGTATCCGGCAGAAAGTGTCGCGTTGTATGCCGGAAAATAGCCAGCTTCGATGTATCCGCGCCAGTCGGATATGCTTACGGCTTTGCCGACAGCGGACGGCGCAAGCCATGAGGCGTATGGTGCGAGGCGTGCCGAAATGCCGGTGTAGCTGAACTGCAGCTCGGCATTGGCGGGTTTCACTTCGAGCACGTCGGGAAGTACAGGCAGACGTGATGCGGCCCGTTCCTGCGGCACCACGTCTTTGTTTATGGTGATTTCTTTGCTCAGACCCTGAGCGGCTGCCGGTGTGATTCCCGCAACTGCTGCCGTTATGCCGGCAGTTATGTATTTAAAATATATATTCATTATTTCAGGCGTGAAGAGATCATGTCGACTATGTCGGGCTCGTCGCCGGGATAATTTGCTTTGAGAGTGCGGAGATATTCGTCAGCTTCAAAGTCGTTGCCTTCGGCCCGGTTTATGTCGCTCAGGAGGATAAAGCCTCGTGCCAACCAATAGGCATGGGGCGGGTTGGCTTCTATGAGTTTTTCGACGGTGGCACGTGCACCTGCGATATCTCCGCGGTCCATGCGGGACTGGGCGAGCAGGTAGGCACTCTTGGCGCCATAAAGCTCGGAAGGAGTAGCGGCCAGTTCGGCCCAATCGGCCTCGGCTGCCTCTGTCATGTCAAGAGCCGCTTCAGCTGCCGCACGTCCGTCGATCACGGCGGCGCGTTCGGCACCGGCGAGTGTTGATGATTCAAGAAGCCGCGAAGCTGCGGTGAGTGCGACATCCCATCGCTCAAGAGCTATCGATGTGTCGAGTACGCCGCGGCGGGCGGCATTGAGATGCGCCGGTGTGGACGCCTTCTGCTCAAGCGCTACATAGGCTTCCCATGACTCTTCAAGTAGGCCGGCTTTGCGTCGAGCTTGGGCCATGTCGAGAAGTGCCGGTTCGATATGAGTTCCGTCGGGCCATTGCTGGAGGTATTTTTCCATCAGAGATATATCGCCGGCTGCCATTTTTGCCGCTGCGGCATCATAGGCCATCTGTTCAAGTTCGCTCTGATCGACAGTCGGTGCAGATGGAACAGTGGCCATGAAATCGAGGTAGGCACGGGTGTCGCCTGTGTCGCTGTAGAGACGTTTCAGGTCGTCGGATGCCATGCGTGCTTCCTCGCTTGATGGAAAACGAGTAATGACATTGCGGTAGGTTTCCATTGCCTTTGCCTTGTTTCCGGCATCGGCGGCTGTAATTGCAAGCAGAAGCATACCCTGACGCCCCTGTGCAGTGGATGAATACTGAGAGGCAAGTCGCTCGTAGGTTGCTTCGGCATCGTCTTTGCGTCCAAGTTCGCCATAGGCATCGGCAAGCTCAAGAAGAGCCGACGGGGCAAGACCTGAATTTGGAAATTCCGAGAGCATACGGTTGAGTCCGTCGACACGCCCCTTGTGGTCGCGCAACGCACCGCGCACGATAGCCATCTGGAAAAGAGGATAGTCGCCGTTAGCAGGAGAAAGAGTATAAGCTTCTTCGTATTTTGCCGCGGCTTTTGCAAATTGCGACTGGTAGTAGTTGCAATCGCCCACACGGGTGAGTGCATCGGCTTTCATTGCAACCGATGATCCTCCCGGATTGCGCAGGAAGCGTTCGAAATCGGTTATGGCGTCGGCATAGCGCTTCTGGGCAAAACGCACGTAGGCGAGATCGTAGAGCGCAACGGGACGGTTGGCGGCATCGGCCGGTGCAGAGGAAAGGTAATCAAGGAATCCGCGTGCCGCTGCGTCGTAATCGGCAAGGCGGAACCGGCATTCGGCGGTCCAAAGCCTGCACTCGACTGGAATCTGACGGTCAGAGGTGCGTATTTCAGATGCGTTTGTGAAATATCGTAATGCCGTATCGACATTGTCGGCGGCAAGGCTGCGGCATCCGAGAGTGTAGAGTATCTGCTGTTTGGCGCGCAGTATTTCAGGAGATGGATCGGAGATGCGATTTACTCCGGCGAGCGCTCGCTCATAGTTGTTGTCGGTCATGTAGGCCATTACGAGATAGGCCTGCACTTCAGGCGCATAGGCAGAATTGGGATATTCGGACAGGAACTGTTCAAGAGCCTCGACTGATGAACCGAACGGGCCGGCATCGGTTTTCATGGCTGTGACCGCATAGTTGTAGGCCGCTGACTCGCGGATTTCAGCATCGAAGTTCATGGATGCGGCACGGCGCAGGGCAAGCATCGCGGCACGGTAGTTGCCGGTCTGCACATAGCTTTGGCCGAGATAGAGAAGCGCGCTTTGACCGGTTGCGTCGTCGAGTTTCGATACGCCCTGAAGTTGCTCTATGGCTTTTTCGTATTGCCCTTGGCGATAAGCGGCTACGCCAAGTATATAGGTGGATTGCGGCTCTACGGTGATCCCTGTTTTTGCTGCCGCCTCGACGTAGCGGGTAGTGTAGTTTACAGCGGCCTCGTCATTGGACAGATTGAATGCCGACTGGCCGGCTATCCGACATGCCTCGGCTGTTTTTTCAAGAGATGTTTCCGGAAGAGCGACAAAAGAGGTTGCGGCAGAGAATGCCTCACTCCAGTTGCCCTGCATGAAGCGCACAAATGCGAGTGTGTATAGTGCCTGTGGATAGGCCTCCGAGCTCCGGGCTACGGATGATAGCGCTTTTGCCGCCTCATTGTAATCGCCTTTTTCGTAATATATATATCCTTTATAGTAGAGGGCGTTGTCAATGAGTGACAGATCGGTTACCGACTGTAACAGAGGCAATGCCTCGTCGTAGCGGTTAGCTCCGACCAGAGCGCCGGCCTTGTAAAGGCTTAGCTTCTGTGCGGTCACGGCATCCCATTGCTTTGGGTCGAGCTGATCATAGAGATCTACGGCCTGTCGGCTGTCGCCTTTGTCGAAAAGCAGACCCGCAAGTAGCATACGTGCCCTGTCGACGTCGGCTGATGCAGGATAATCGGATATGAAACGACGTAACATGGCTTCGGCGCATTGATCGCCAAGATGTGCCGCCGCGCGGCAAGCCAGCCATAGGGCAGGGGCGTCGAAGTCGGGACAAGCCGTTGACGAAGCCAGTTGAAGCTGGTCGGCTACTCCCTGCCAGTTTTCATCGGCAGCCATGGCTTTCGCTCTTTCTAACGCACCGGCGGGAAGAGTGGAAGTTGTCTGCGCAAATGCAACGACACACGATAGCGCCATGGTCGCCGCTGAAAAAAATCTTTTAATAGTTCCCATACCGCAAAGTTAGTGATTTTCATGTCACACTATGCGGTTTCTTTCAACAAATTTTAAATGAGTCCTTTGATGTCATTTCTGTGCGTAATAGTGTATTACGTCGGATTTTACATTGACATCGAATATTGCGGCTTTCCGGAGTATAGCCTTTGCGAGCTGAGGTTTCAGTTCTTCAGGACAATAACGGAAGTAGGCTTCGGCCGCACGTACATGTGCGGCATCAGGCATAGGATATTCACGTCGCTGCGGCAGGCCGAATGCGTTGTCGGGCAGATTGTTTCTCACTTTTGAGCTAATGGAGTCTTTCATGATGTTACAAAAATAGAGGTTTATCTTTTATCTTGTAACATATTAATCTGTGTAAATGTGCTTTGGTAAGTTATAAAAGTGGTGGAATTAATAAATTATGAATAAAAGTATGTCTGGTTAGAACTTTTTTGGCTGTAGCATGTTTGTAATATTGAATATGAGAAATACATAGTCTGATACTATGAAAAACACATATTATGAAAAACACACACAAAGGGTTGTCGTGCAAGAACGAACCCTTCGCTATAGAAAAAAGATGTGATATTGAAGATATATGAATATTTGTTTAGGTGAAAGAGGGTTGCGCCGTGAGGTGTGACTCTCTTTTTTTTGTAGGATTATCGTTTGTCGTCGACGCCTACCGGTAGTAGTATGATAAAACGGGCGCCTCCGGTGTAGGATGTGTCGAGGAATATCTCTCCGTCAAGATGCTCCACAATCATGCGTGCCACGCATAATCCCAGTCCATTTCCCGGTACCGCTTTGTTGAGTTTTACAAATTTGCCGAATATGGCTTCGGCCTGAGACGGAGGTATGCCGATGCCTGTATCTGAAACGGCGATAGTAAGTCTGCCAAAATTCTCGCTGAGCGATACTTCAATTGTGATATCGCCTCCGTCGAGGTTGTTTGTGAATTTTTCGGCATTGGAAAGCAGTTGATTCAGTACCTGACGCAGATGTACGGAATCCGACAGGATCGTATAATCTTCGGGAATTTCTGTTTTAAAGTGAAGTCGAATGTTTCCGTATCCGTTGTCGAGGCTTTGTGCTTCAAACATTGCAATGCTGTCGCGCACAATAGCATTGGGGCAAACTTCAGAGAGGCTGATGTCGCACAACTGCATTTCGAGTTCGGCGATGTCGGTTATGTCGTCAACCAATGCCAGAAGCAGGTTGCTGTTGGCTCTTACAATGCCTGAGTATTTTTTGCGTAGTTCGGGCGGAAGGTAGGTGTCGGTGTCGGAAAGGAGTTGTGTGAAACCTACAATGGCATTGAGTGGATTGCGCATGTTTCGTCCTGCGGTCTGTATGTAGGCGGTTGCCCTTGCTCTTTCTGCCATTTCGATTGCGAGCCGAGATTCTTCGGCTCTGTTCTCGGCTTCTTCTATGCGTAGCCTGAATTTCTGTGATATATGTCGGTGCTGCATGAATTCGGCCACGCATCCGATGGCAAAAAGCACGGTGAGAATCACAAAAAGGATAAACCAGAAGGAGCTTTCGGAGGTGTCAGTCGGGGTGTCCAATGCCTGTCGGTAGCCATAGCGAGCGGCGTGTGTGAGGACCTGTCTGTCGAGGATCGACAGCTGTTCAAGGATTATCTCGCGTCGCAGAGAATCGACTGCAAGCCGAGATTTCCGGGTTGCGTCGAGGGCCTTGTCGTATTCTCCGAAATATTCGTAGACTTTTGCAACTGCGTCATGACGGTCGGCCGGATTATTGATTCTGGTCGCATAGTGCAGCGCAATGCGCATGTCTCCGTCGGCTTTGGCTTTATCGGTAAGAAAAAGGTAGATTGTGGACGAATCCGACACAATGTCGTGGTTGTGTATGCGGTCAAAAGCGTGTTTGTAGGCCCGGTTGAATTCTTCGATGTTTCCTCGTTCAAACAGAATGCGTGACCGCATGATCAATGCAATCGATTGTATGCGCTGTGTGCGGGCATTTTTGAGCGCTATGTCGCAATATACGGCGGCACTGTCGAGTTTCCCTTGATTCAGGTATAGATCGCTTAGTCTTACAGCAAGTCCTGACTCGTCCTGATCGGTTACGTTTTTTCGTAAATAACCCAGTGCTTCTTTATACTGCCTGATGGCCAGGTCTCTGTCGTTTAGCGCTACATAAAGATGGCCGAGTGACTGAATTGCCGCACATCGGCCATAGGGCAGAGTGTCATTGTCGAATGCCTGGTGCCAGATATTGTTGACGCTTTTGATTGCTTCGTTGTAGGAATGGCGCCGGAGATGATAGATTATGCGTGATGTCTCGGCGAAATATGAGTATTGCAGGTTTCCTGTCGCGCGGGCCGTCTGGTTGAGGCGTTCCACGTATATCAGCAGGCTGTCGAGGTTGTCGCGGCTGCTGTAGTGACGCAGTGGAACCGTGAGTGCCAGGCACATTGACTTTCCGTCGGACATGTCAACTGCCTTGCGGTACATTGAATCGGCGGCTTCGAGTCCTTCTACATGGTTTGCATTGTCAGAGGCATAAGAAAAAATCCTATATAGATCATCGTTGATTCCATAGGCGTTGTTCTGGGCGATAAGAGTCGTGCCTCCGGCAAGTGTCAGAAGTAAGAAACTTATAATGCGCAGCAGGCAGTTGCTCATAATCGGTTGTGGGAATGCGCTGTCTTGTGATGAATGATTATCTTTTGGCTTAAAATTACACTCCAAGCTATCGTTTTCCAACTTTGTAATTAAAAAATCATTAAAATGAAACATCCGGTGTGATATTCAGGATTTATTTGCAAACGTAAACAACTATATCGAAGATATGATACTGTGAATTAGTGATATGGTAGGGTGTTGATAATTCATGTTCTATTTTTTGAAATTTAAATTTGTAAATAGTCGGAATTGGTAATAACTTTACGCCTGTTAAATATAATAAAATAAGAAGAAATCTTCGCATGTCTTCAGATCACAATAATCTGCCATATCATATTCCGGCACTGCTTTCCCAGACAATGCAGGCTCTCGATATACAGCCCGACGGGATATATGTCGATGTTACATTTGGCGGTGGTGGTCATTCACGTGCGATAGTTGAGAGACTTGGCCCTGAAGGACATCTCTATAGTTTCGATCAGGACCGTGATGCAGTGGAACGGGCATTTTCCGATGAACGTTTTACAATAATTCACGGGAATTTCAGGTTTCTGTCGAATTTTCTCAGATTCTATGATGTGAAAGGCCGAATCGATGGTCTGCTTGCCGACCTTGGTGTTTCCTTTCATCATTTCGATGATCCGGAACGAGGTTTTTCATTCAGAGCCGACGGCCCGCTTGATATGCGCATGAACCGGACGGCCCAACTGACGGCTGCCGATTTACTTAATGGGGCTTCGGAGGATAAGTTGTCGGCAGTGCTTCGCGATTACGGAGAACTTAAGCAGGCACGTCGTATGGCGCGTGCGATTGTTGCCGCACGCAGTTCAAGACGGTTGGAGACGACATCGCATCTGCTTGAAGCCGTTGCACCATATATCGATCCACGTCAGGAAAAAAAAGAGCTCGCAATGGTGTTCCAGGCTTTGCGTATAGAGGTGAACGGTGAGCTTGACGCTCTGAACTCGTTGCTTGTGCAGAGCCTTGAATCGCTTAAACCTGGCGGACGTCTCGCTATTATCACATATCATTCACTTGAAGACCGCCTTGTCAAGAATTTTATGAAGACGGGTTCTTTTTCGGGTGAACGCCAGACAGATTTCTACGGACGTGATCTCTCTCCTATGAAGCTGTTGACAACCAAACCGATTGTGCCTGATGCGGAAGAGACTGCTCTTAATCCGCGATCGAGAAGCGCGAAATTACGTGTTGCCGTAAAACTCAACGATCATACCGATGGCTAAGAAAAAAGTTGCTGCAAAAAAGCGGGACAATGTTTTCTCCAAGGTGGTGCAGGGAAGGTGGATCTCGACCAATTTCTTTGCCCGCAATGCCATAACGCTTATCGCAGCCTTGTTCTTCATGATGGTTTACATTTCCAATAAATATGAGTGCCAGACGAAAATGGAAACCATACAGCGCCTCGAACATCAACTCGAAATAGTGAAAACGGAGAGTGTGAGAGAGCGTAGCCGATATATGAGCCGTACGCGAGAGTCGGCCATGAATGCGATGATCGATACACTTCGTCTGGGACTCGAAGTTCAGGAGCGCCCTCCGTTTTCAATAAAATACTCTCATTAACACTCTGACAACACTCTATCAAAACTCTCTCTTCGGTCTTTCTCCAACAAGTATTCTGTCATGAATAAAAACAGCCGTCGCGACATACTTTTCCGTTATCTACTTATTTCGGCCGGTATCATTTTGTTTGCAGTGGCGATCGGTCTTCAGCTTTTTTCCACCACGGTCGTACATGCCGAACAGTGGAACATGAAAGCCGACAGTGTGCTCTCGCGTGTGGAAGTTGTGCTGCCAAGGCGTGGTGACATTCTGGCTGCCGACGGATCGGTGCTTGCAACCAACCTGCGTTATTACACGGTGCGCATGGATTACCGTTGCGAAAAATTTATGGAGGAGGAGTTCAACAACTCAATAGACGCTTTGTCGGACAGCATGGCCCGATATTTTCCTGCCAAGAAAGCACGTGAATGGAAAGCTTACCTGACAGAGCCGATGAATCTTCCAAAAGAGAAGCGGCCGAGAGCAAAGAAAATAGTTCCGAATATCAGTTATTCGGAATATGAGCGTTTACGTTCTTTTCCGTTCTTTTCTATAAAGAATCCCAACCGCAACGGTCTGACAGTGGAACAGCGCATGAAGCGTTCCACTCCTTACGGCGATATGGCCCGACGCAGCATAGGAGGTGTGGGAGAGCAGCCCAACCGTGAGATCAGGGGTATATCGGGTCTGGAAATGGCTCTTGACTCTTTTCTTTTCGGACATCCCGGTCAGGCTAAGAAGATACCTCTGACCCATCATATAGTGAACTGGACAGATGTCGCTCCGATTGATGGATATAGCATAAAGACGACTATCGATATAAAGCTTCAGGATATTGTAGAGAATGAGCTTAACACTGTTCTGGAGACAGTCGACGCCGAATGGGGAGTGGCTGTGCTGATGGAGGTGGCTACAGGTGATATAAAAGCGATATCCAATCTGGAGAAATCAAAGACATCGGGCCAATATATAGAGGGAATGAACCGTGCGGTTCTCGGGTTCGAGCCGGGTTCTGTCGTAAAACCTATCTCTATGCTTCTGGCTCTTGAGGATGGCCTGGTTAGCAATATAAACCAGACGATCACCATAGGCAACTCTTACGCTTATGCCGGAGGCCGTGCCATTACCGACTCACATTACAATTCATCGCTTACCGTAAAGGGAGTTATAGAGGAGTCATCGAATATCGGTATGACACGCATCATCACCAATTCGGCCGGTCCATATCATAATGATCCGTCTCAGTTTCACAAGCGTCTGGCCGAAATAGGCTTTCTTGAACCTATGAACACCGGAATAGCCGGAGAACGAGTGCCGAATGTGCCTGCCACCAAGTCGCGTATATCGCTTTCGCGCATGTGCTACGGATATGCTACCGAAATACCTCCGCTCTATACACTTTCGATATATAATGCAATTGCCAACGGCGGCCGTTATGTGCGTCCGCGTCTGGTTAAAGAACTTATCGGAGCCGATTTTGACTCGGTGCTTCCGGTCACTTATATACGGGACCGCATCTGCTCGGAGAAAAACGCCGAGAAGTTGCGCGAGATGCTCAAGGCGGTTGTATGGGGCGACCGTGGCACGGCACGTGCTTGGGTAAGAGATGAGAATGTGGCTATAGCGGGAAAGACAGGTACCTGCTACATGATCGAGAACGGCCGCTACAACACCAGCAGGAAGCGTCTTGCTTTCTGTGGTTTTTTTCCGGCTGATGATCCACTGTATTCCTGTATAGTTCTTACTTGTAACCCTAAACAGCAATGGACGGGTGCGGCAAGCACAAGCGGGCAGGTTATGAAAAATATCGCAAAAAAAATGTATAGCCGTGGCATGCTCGGCAATTCGTCGGACTATAGAGAAATCTCGGAAGAAGGTACACATCCGGTATTCTACGCATCAACGAAGGGCAACGCCCACTCATTGATAAAACGCTCTCTCGATATTGTCGAGGCCAAGGAAATAGCTTCCAATGTCACAGCCAATCCTAAAGAAGGGCGTGTGCCGTCGGTGGTCGGGCTCGGCCTGCGCGAGGCAGTGGTGAAAATAGAGGAGGCCGGCTACAATGTCTCTTTTACAGGCAACGGATATGTGCGCAGCCAGTCTCCCGGAGCCGGACTCGCATTGAAAGAGGGGGAGCATGTGCGGCTTTCGCTTACTGAATTTTAAAACTATCTAACGACAATACTCCATGTCAGCATCAGTAACGTTTGAATCTCTTTTGTCGGCAATCAAGCCCGTTGAAACGGTCGGGCGGATTCCTTCAGGTATTATGAAAGGCCAACTCCGTCAGGATTCACGCCAGGCGGAAGCATCCGATATTTTTGTGGCAGTGCGCGGCGTCAATGCCGACGGACACAAATTCATACACACACTAAACGGGCTTGGAGTAGCGGCAGTGGTATGTGAGGAGATCCCCGCGGCAGAGTCGAGGGATGCTGACGTATGTTATATACAGGTAGATGACAGTGCGGAGGCCTTGGGACTGCTTGCATCGAGATACTATGGAGATCCATCGCATAAGCTTCAGCTTGTAGGTGTCACCGGCACGAATGGAAAGACCACTACAGCGACTCTTATTTATGAGATGGCGCGTCTTGAGGGCTGTCGGGCCGGTTTGCTGTCGACTGTCGCCAATTATATCGAAGGCGAGATGATCCCTGCGACCCATACCACTCCTGATCCGCTTGAGCTAAACAGGCTACTCGCGCGGATGGTCGAGGCCGGTTGCTCTGTCGCCGCAATGGAAGTGAGTTCACATGCCGCTCATCAGAAGCGCATAGCCGGACTCAGATTTGCCGGTGCGGTTTACACAAATCTTACACGTGATCATCTTGATTATCATGGCACGTTTGAGGCTTATCGCGATGCAAAGAAGTCATTTTTCGATAGTCTGCCGGCTACAGCTTTTGCCCTGACAAATATCGATGACCGCAACGGTATGATCATGCTTCAGAACACTGGTGCGCGACGCTATACTTATTCGCTCAGGAGCATGGCCGATTTTACCGGTCAGATTGTCGAGCAGGATCTTCACGGCACATTGCTGAAACTCAACGGCCATGAGGTGCATACCCGTTTCACGGGACGATATAATGCATGTAATCTTACGGCTGTTTATGGAGCCTGCATACTCATGGGAATGGATCCCGATACGACTTTGCTCAATATGAGCCGTCTTGTCCCGGTCGCAGGTCGTTTTCAGACGTTCCGTTCTCCCGACGGGGTCACTGCGGTTGTCGATTACGCTCATACTCCCGATGCAGTGGTCAATATTGTTTCAGCAGTCAGGGAGGTTGTAGGCAATGATCACCGTATCATCACGGTTGTAGGAGCCGGCGGTAACCGAGACAAGGGCAAGCGTCCTATCATGGCGAATGAAGCTGCCCGTCTCAGCGATCAGGTTGTGCTCACGTCGGATAATCCACGTTTTGAGGAGCCTGAACAGATTATCCGTGATATGGAGGCGGGGCTTACGGCCGAGGATGCAAAGCGCGTACTGTCGATTACCGACCGCCGTCAGGCAATACGTACGGCTGTCAGGCTTGCCGCTCCAGGCGATGTTGTCATCATTGCAGGCAAGGGGCATGAAGACTATCAGGAGATCAAAGGAATAAAGCACCACTTCGATGACCGGGAAGAGGTTGAAGCTGCATTGGGAATCTAAAGAAAAAGATCATACATAGAACATGTTATATTGGCTTTTTGAGTTGCTTCGTGAGTTTGATGCACCTGGTTCCGGGTTGCTCGACTACCTGTCGGTGCGTGCTGTCGGTGCTTTTGTGCTTGCGTTGCTGATTGCAATAGTTTTTGGCCGTCGTATAATCGATAAACTTCAGTTGATGCAGGTTGGAGAGATTATACGTGATTTAGGTCTCGAAGGGCAGATGAAGAAGACCGGTACACCAACAATGGGCGGTATCATCATAATAATTTCTACGGTGGTACCTTGTCTGCTTGTGGGTAATCTCTCCAATATCTATATGATCCTGATGCTTGTCTCGACCGTATGGCTCGGGTCGCTCGGATTTCTGGATGATTACCTTAAGATACACGCCCATAATAAGGACGGTCTTAACGGAAAGTTCAAGATCATAGGTCAGGTCGGCTTGGGGCTTATTGTCGGTCTTACGATGTTTTTCAGTCCGGCGATCACCATCAGCGAGGGTGCTACGGTGCAGTCTTTCGGCTCAAACGGCAATCCTGTCACAGAGATATCCTATAATGGAAATGATCATCAGGTAAAGACACCTGCCACTACCATCCCGTTTGTGAAAAATAACAACTTCAACTATAAGTGGTTGACTCAGTGGATGGGGCATGGCGCGCATATGGCCGGATGGGTTGTGTTTATACTTGTTGTCATATTCTTGGTGACAGCAACCTCCAATGGTGCTAACCTTACAGACGGCCTTGACGGTCTCACGACAGGATGCTCGGCTATCATAGGAACGGCTTTGCTTGCCATGGCTTATCTGGGCGGCAATGTCATTTATTCTACCTATCTGAATATAATGTATATACCGGCGAGTGGGGAGCTCACGGTCTACATGGCGGCATTTATCGGGGCTCTTATAGGATTTTTATGGTATAATGCGTATCCGGCTCAGGTGTTTATGGGTGATACGGGTTCGCTTACACTCGGAGGCATCATAGCCGTGTTTGCCGTGCTTATACATAAAGAGTTGCTTTTACCGATACTCTGTGCAATATTCTATATAGAAGACCTGTCGGTGATGTTGCAGGTCGGCTGGTTCAAGTGGACAAAACGCCGCAATGGAACCGGACAGCGCATTTTCAAGATGACTCCTCTTCATCACCACTTCCAAAAAGCTGGCGGTACAGTAGAGGCTATTATACAAAAGCCTTTTGCCGCAGTGCCTGAATCGAGGATCGTGATACGGTTCTGGATCATCTGTATTCTGCTTGCGGCAGCTACATTCGTAACTCTAAAAATAAGATAACCGAGATGTCGACAATTGATAATTCAGCTAAGAGAAAGCGTCTTGTAGTGCTTGGCGGAGGCGAAAGCGGTGTTGGAGCCGCCATACTTGCCAAGGACAAGGGAATGGATGTGTTTCTGAGCGACAGCGGTAAAATCACGCCGTATTATCGCCAGATGCTTGTTGACGAGAATATTCCTTTTGAGGAACAACAGCATACGATGGAGCTTATCATCAATGCCGACGAAGTTGTGAAAAGCCCCGGCATACCACCGACTGCACCTGTTGTACGCGAAGTGATATCTCGCCGTATACCGGTTATTTCGGAAATTGAATTCGCCGGACGTTATACTGACTCCAAGATGGTTTGTATAACAGGTTCCAACGGAAAGACAACCACGACGCTTCTTACTTATCACATTTTCAAAAAGGCCGGGATAGATGTCGGTCTTGCCGGCAATGTGGGAAAGAGTCTTGCTCTGCAGGTGTCGCGTGATCCTCATGATGTATATGTGATCGAACTGAGTTCTTTTCAGCTTGAAAACATGTATGACTTCAAGGCCAATGTGGCAGTAATGATGAATATTACTCCTGATCATCTTGACCGCTATGATTACCGTATGCAGAATTATGTGAATGCAAAATTCCGCATCCTCAACAATATGACCGACTGCGATTCTTTTGTGTTCTGGAAGGATGATCCCATCATAGCTGACCAGCTCAGGCATCTTGACACTCAGGCCCGTCTTGTGCCGTTTGCCGAGCATCGGGAGTCGCCTTACACTGCAGCATGGGTAGAGGAAGAGGATGAGACGGTTATTTTCGCTCCAAAGGCAAATGACAGCAGTCTGCGTATGCCACGTGCCGATCTTGCGCTTCATGGGCTTCATAATCTCTATAACTCAATGGCGGCAGCACTTTCGGCATCGATACTCGATGTGAAGAAGGATGCAATACGCGAGGCTCTCGCCGACTTCGAGGGTGTAGAACACCGCCTGGAATATAGCGGCACTGTAGATGGAGTGCGTTATATCAATGACTCAAAAGCTACTAATGTCAATTCTTGCTGGTATGCCCTCGAGAGTATGCCTTCGGGGAAAAAGAGTGTGGTGCTTATTCTCGGCGGTAAAGACAAAGGCAACGATTACAGCGAGATAATGCCGCTTGTAGAGGCGAAAGTGAAGGCTATTGTGGCTATGGGTCTGAACAATGAAAAGATTACAGATTTCTTCGGAGACAAGGTTCCGGTTGTGGATACACATTCTCTTGCCGAAGCCATAGATGCCTGTCGCGAAGTTTCCGTTTCAGGCGACACAGTACTGCTTTCTCCCTGTTGCGCAAGTTTTGACTTGTTTAAGAGCTATGAGGACAGAGGCGAACAGTTCAAACAGGTTGTCAAAGGATTAAAAAAATCAGATACAAAATAAATTCTCTCCACTGATGCAGGATCCGTTTACTTTCACTCCTCCTCATCCGATAGATGAGCCTAAAAACGAGGAAGCCAAGACTCCGCCGAAAGCAGAGCCTATGCCCGGACAGCAGGACAAGTATTTCTGGGCTATCTATCTGATGCTTGTCGTGATATCGATTATCGAGCTTTACAGCGCATCGTCGCGCGAGGTTGTGGCCGGTAATGTCTATCTTCCGATCATACGTCACGCTGTGATGCTCGGAGCCGGATTTGTCGTGATCTTCATTCTCTCTCGTATTCCTTATCAGAAGTTCATCAAGTTTATTCCGATATTCGTAGTAGGAAGTATCGTGATGATGATCTATGTGCTTGTGGCAGGAGATATCATCAACGGAGCCAGGCGCAGTTTCTCGTTTTTCGGTTTTGCCCTGCAGCCCTCGGAGTTTCTGAAACTTTCGGCTGTGTTGCTTATCGCACTTGTGATGTCGCGTACACAACTGAGCAAAAATGAGGAAACCAAGACCCGAGGAGTGAAGATCGTGGCGATCATGGTGCTTATAATGGGTGGGCTTCTGTTTACCCAGGGTCTTACCAACACGATTCTGCTCATGGCGATCAGTTTCTCAATGATGATAATCGGAGGTATCCAGATGAAGAAGCTTGCATCAGTCCTGCTGGTGTACGTGCTTGTGGCTGGTGCCGCACATCAGCTGAAAGAACTGAACGCCGATCTGCGTGCCGGCCGTCAGACAACATGGGTCGAGCGCATGAAACGCTATTCCGATAAATCGGTCCCAAAATATGAGCAGAAGATCGATGCCAACAACCGTCAGGAGATGTATGCCTATATGGCGCAGGCAAATGGCGGTATATTCGGTGTTATGCCGGGCAACTCTCGTGAGACATCGAGACTGCCGCTCGCATTTTCAGACTATATATATTCTATAGTGGTCGAGGACCTCGGCCTGATCGGAGGTCTTGTATTGCTTGGAATATATCTTTCGCTGCTTGCCCATGCAGGGCATGTGGCGTCGCAGTGTTCGAGGGCTTTGCCGGCAATGCTTGTGATAGGCTGTGCGCTCATGATTACGTTTCAGGCATTTTTCCACATGGCTATCGTCACCGGTGTGTTTCCTGTTTCGGGACAGCCACTTCCACTTATTTCGAAGGGAGGATCGTCAATACTGATCACATCGATTGCCTTTGGCATAATGCTTAGTGTGAGCCGGTTTGCCGTAAAAAGCGACAAGCGGCAGGAAATCAAGGATGAAATTAACTCGCTTCCGGAGGAGATGCGAGCAGAAAATGCTACTCGTCTATGAAATACATGATAAGTGGCGGAGGTACAGGCGGACATATTTTCCCTGCAATTGCCATCGCCGATGCAATAAGCCGAAAAGATGCTGAGGCTGAATTTCTTTTTGTAGGTGCGGAGGGACGCATGGAGATGGAGCGTGTCCCTGCGGCCGGCTATGATATTGTAGGATTGCCGGTAGCTGGTTTTTCACGCACCAACATGCTTGCCAATTTAGGTGTTGCTGTAAAACTTGTCAGAAGCATGTTTAAGGCCCGTAACATTGTCGGGAGTTTCCGTCCCGATATCACGATCGGTGTAGGCGGTTATGCGTCCGGCCCGGTTCTGAAGGAGGCGCAGCGGCGCGGAATACCTACTCTTATTCAGGAACAGAACTCCTATGCAGGTGTGACAAACAAACTGCTTTCCAAAAAGGCTGAATGCATCTGTGTGGCTTATGATGGTATGGAAAGATTCTTTCCTGCCGATAAAATCAAGATTACAGGCAATCCGTTACGCAAGAAGGTGGTTGACGGAGCGAAGTCTGTTTCACGTGAAGAAGCGAAAAGAAAACTTGGTTTCAGTCCCGACCGAAGTCTGGTGGTAATCACAGGAGGAAGCCTCGGTGCCCGAACCCTCAACCGCAGTATTGCCTGTGACCTGAAAAAAATTACGGATGCCGGAATAAATGTGCTGTGGCAGACCGGACGTCTTTATGCAGGAGAATATACCCCGATGGCTTCATGCTATGGGCCGGATACGGTGCAGATCGTTCCGTTTCTCGATCACATGGATCTTGTTTATGCGGCAGCTGATCTTATCGTAGCGCGTGCCGGTGCAAGTACGATATCGGAAATCCAGGCTACAGGAGCTGCTTCACTACTGGTGCCGTCGCCTAATGTGGCTGAAGACCATCAGACTCACAATGCCATGGCTCTCGCATCGCGCGGAGCTGCTGCAATGGAGCCTGACGCGACACTCGAAGGGCGTCTGGGAGATCTTATTACGGACCTTGCAGGATCGGTTGGGAAACTTGAGGAAATGGGTTTGCAGTCCTCCAGGATGGGGATAGCGGACTCGGATGACCGTATTGCCGCTCTTGCCATTGAGCTTGCACGCAAGAGTAAAAAATAAAACCGCAGAACCATACAATGAAACAGAAAGCATATTTTGTAGGAGCCGGAGGTATCGGCATGGCTGCTCTTGAAAGGTATTGTCTTTCAAAAGGGATGGAAGTCGGCGGTTATGACCGGACACCGACTGAGCTTACTGATCATCTGATTGCCGAAGGCGCTGACATTGCATTCGATGATTCGGCAGAGGCTATTCCTGAACGTTTCCGTAATCCGTCAGACACTCTGGTGGTTTATACTCCGGCGGTTCCTGACAGTCATGCCGGTCTGCAATGGTTCAGGAAAAACGGATTTGAAGTGGTGAAGCGTTCACGTCTGCTTGGTGACATCACACGCACAAGCCGTGGTATATGTTTTGCAGGAACCCACGGCAAAACTACGACATCTTCAATGGCCGCTCATATTCTTCACTCTACTCCGGGTGTAGGATGCAATGCTTTTCTTGGGGGGGTGCTGCGCAATTATGACAGCAACTTTCTTCTTTCGGCCACTTCGCCATGGACGGTTATAGAAGCCGATGAGTTTGACCGTTCGTTTCATACTCTGTCGCCGTGGATAGCTGTTGTCACAGCGACTGATCCCGATCATCTCGACATTTACGGTACCGAAGAGGCTTATCTTGAAAGTTTTGCTAACTTCACATCACTTATACGTCCCGGCGGATTTCTTGTGATGCATACCGGGCTTAAGATGGCTCCGCGTGTTGCCGACGGTGTCACCGTCTATACATACGGTACTGACGAAAACGCACAGTTCCGAGCAGTGAATATCCGGCATGACTATGGTAAGGTAATCTTCGATATATGTTTTCCAGACGGTTCGGTTATCCGTGATTTCGCTCCCGGAGTGCCGGTTGAGGTGAATATCGATAACACGGTGGCGGCAGTCGCTGCCTGCTGGCTTACCGGAGAGATGGACGCTGATATCGCACGTGGAGCAATGGCGTCTTACATGGGTCCTAAACGACGTTTTGAACTTAGATGGGAGGAAAACATACCTGGCGGACGTGTGATCGTGGACGACTACGCTCATCACCCTGAGGAACTACGAGCATCTATCATGTCGATGCGCAAGTTATATCCGGGCCGAAAACTCTCGGTGGCTTTTCAGCCTCATCTTTATTCACGCACCCGCGATTTCGCTTCCCAGTTTGCCGAAGCACTCTCTCTTGCCGATGAAGTTGTGATGATCTCGCTTTATCCGGCCCGCGAGGAACCTATACCCGGTATTTCCTCGAAAACTATTCTTGATCTGATTTCAGGTCCTGAAAAGTTGCTCATTGACAAAGAAGATTTCGCAAAAACAATAAAAAAACGTAATTTTGAAATCCTGTTGACCGCCGGAGCCGGGGATCTGCCGGATTATATCCCGGCACTCATAAAAGAACTTTAACCATTGTAAAAATCTACTATCGGATTTTGACTCGTAAAGCTATCATACGTTGTGCATTATCGGTTGTCCTGACGGCCTATCTGATATTCGCTCTGGGCATGTCGCATGACATGGCCGCGCTGGATCGTGTCACCGGAGTGGAGATCAATGTGCTCGATACGGGAAGTCATCATGGCAAAAATTTTGTGACAGTAGATGGCATAAGTTCGGAAATCGGTGATCTGCCAACTGATACGACGCTTCTTTCAAAGGTTGACATACGTGGGATCGAGCGTCGGCTTGATGAAGTAGTCAATATAGAAACTGCACAGGTAACACGTTCTCAGACAGGGCGTATTCATATCGATGTAATGCCGATGATACCGGTGGCCCGCGTGTTTTCGTCGGATGGAACTTCGTATTATATTAACCGCGCCGGTAAACGTCTTACGGCAGATGCGCGTTATCATGTAGATGTGCCGGTCGTCACCGGTGATATTGACCGTAACGGGAAGATCGCAACAGTGGATCTTCTGCCGCTCATGCATTATGTTGCTTCCGACTCTCTGCTGAACAGTCTCACCACGTCGCTCAAGGTTACATCGGCCGGTGATGTCATTCTCATTCCTGCAATACGCGGGCATGTGGTGAATCTCGGTGATCCGCGTGACAATAACACCAGCGATAAATTTGCCCGTCTGCTTACCATGTACCGCAAGGTGCTTCCGGTGAAAGGATGGCTTTATTACGATACGATTTCGGTGAAGTACTCCGGACAGGTTGTGGCTACCAGAGCCAAGAAGCGAGACATGCCGCAGATAGCCGCCAAAGAGTTGATCGATCCGGAAGAAGAAACACTCGACAATATGCTTACCACAGCAGCCGGCTCAGCAGACAATACACCGGCCGTTGTCAAGAAAAAGCAATGAACAGTCACTCTACGTTGCAACGAGAATTACACACTACCCCAATATAACCCACCACAATCCTGCATGCCTCTACATATTGTAGCATTTGAGATAGGAAGTTCCCATATCAGAGGTGCCGTCGGCATCGTCGAAGAATCGGGGAACATCAATATAGTGGCCGTCGAGGAAGCACCGCTCGTCGGATGTGTCCGCTACGGATGTGTGCTCAATGTCGAGGAAACGGGCAACCGTATCCTTGAAATGAAGCGCAAACTTGAAAATCACGCCACGGTCTCACCTCTCAAAATCGCCGGAGCATTTGTTTCGCTTGGCGGCCGCTCGCTCTCTTCTTATCCGGTAGAGACAAGCCGTGTGCTGGGTGAAGAGACTGAAATCACACGGGAAATAGTCAAAAGTCTCATGGAGCAGGCCAAGGCATGCGGTATTACTGAAAAAGAGATACTGTCAGTGGCGCCTGGCGCGTTTTGTGTCGACGGGCGGTGGCAGCGTAATCCGGTGGGAATGTTCGGCACAGAGCTAAAAGGACGTTTCTCTCTTGTGGTTGCCAACAAGGACTCCAAGAAAAATATCAAAAGGGCTTTTGACCGTGCCGGGCTGAAGATCATGGGTAATGTGGTGCGCCCTCTCGCTCAGGCCGATACAGTTCTCACTACCGATGAGCGCTCGCTCGGATGTGTTCTTGTCGATTTTGGCGCCGAGACAACTACAGTGTCCATATACAAGGACCGCTCTCTTCGCTATCTGGTCACAATACCGATTGGCGGCCGTGCTATAACAAGGGACCTTGCAACGGCTCTAAGCCTTACAGAAGACCGTGCGGAGGAGATCAAACTTTTCCAGGGAACTGCATTTGCAGGGGAGTCCGACAATCAGGCGCCGCGCAGCCTCGACGGACTTGATACGACAACAATCAACAATTATGTACAGGCCCGAGCCAGCGAGATAGTGGCCAATGTAATCCAGCAGTTCAACTACGCCCGCATACGCCCGGAGGATCTTCCGGCAGGCTTTATAATAACAGGCGGCACCTCGATGCTGCGCGGTATAAAGGAACTTTTACACCGCGACAGCGGAATGAAGGTGCGTGATGCAGCTCCTGCCGGTCTTGTGCGGTTCAGTGATCCTTCGATCTTTGCCGGACAGATGGTTGATGTTATTTCGGTTATTACCACTGCCCAGCGTATGGGTAATTCGGCAGAATGCCTTACTGACAATAAGCCACAACCACAGCCAGTGTCTCAGCCCGGATATTACCAGCAAGGCGGGATGCAGCAGCCGGCATCGCAGCCCTATCGTCAGGATGCGGAGCAGATACAACCGCAATCACAGACCACGCAATCACAACCGCAACATACGCAACAGAGTGCTTATCGCAGGCCGGATCCACGTGCCAATATGCGTGATGAGGCTGATCAGGTGAGGGTGCCAAGCTGGAATCAGTTTAACCGTGCCGAGACAGATGATCCTGATGAAGATGAATCTTACGAGGAGTCATACGATGACCGCAGATCTCGTCGAGGTAATAAGAAGCCAAATTTCCTGACATCGCTTAAAGATAAACTCGTCAACATAATCTCGGAAAGCGAGGATGACGACGAACAGGAAAACTGATTTCCGGTATCCGCACGTTACACGATCATATAATCCTATCCCTCAATCTATCCCACTTTCTCCTACCTACAATGACTATAGAAGAACTCGAGCAGGAACATAACTTTTCAGATCCGGCCGAAAGACCGGCTGAAAAAATCATCATAAAAGTGATCGGTGTAGGCGGCGGCGGATGTAATGCTGTCTCCCACATGTACAAGAAGGGAATAGCACATGTGAGCTATGCGCTTGCAAATACCGACCGTCAGCAGCTCAATCAGTCGCCTGTGCCGACCCGCCTGCTTCTCGGTCCTCAGACGACCAAAGGCATGGGCGCAGGCAATGTTCCTAATGTAGCGCGTGATGCCGCCGAGGAAAGTGTCGCTGAGATCAACAAACTTTTTGATGATGACACTCGAATGGTGTTCATCACTGCCGGTATGGGAGGGGGCACCGGTACCGGAGCATCGCCGGTAGTGGCGCGTGTAGCCCGAGAGCGCGGACTCCTGACTATAGGCATCATCACAATACCATTCCTTTTCGAGGGAGAGACAAAGATCCTGAAGGCTCTGAAAGGTGCTGACGAGATCGGAAAATATGTCGACGCACTTCTGATAATACATAACGAGATTCTGGCTGAAGAATATGGAGATCTTGATCTCCTGAATGCTTTTGCCAAAGCTGACGACACGCTTACGAATGCAGCCAGTTCGATAGCGGAGCTTATTACTTCGGATGGTTACATGAATCTTGACTTCAATGACGTGTCGACTACTCTTAGCAACGGAGGCGCCGCTATAATCTCCACCGGTTATGCCGAAGGGGAGGGACGCGTGCGTGCGGCTATACAGGATGCTCTTCACTCTCCGCTGCTGCGTGATCGCGATGTATATACTTCAAAGCGCATACTTTTCAATCTCTACTATAATCCCAAGTCCGAGAATCCGGTGAAGATGAGCGAAATCAACGATTTCAAGGCTTTCACCAAGGAAATACGTGGCCTCGACGTCATCTATGGCGTGTCGTTTGACGAAAGTCTGGGTGAAAAGGTAAAGGTCTCGATCCTGGCGGCCGGATTTCGTTCCAAGCTCGTCAAAGAGGGAGAATATGCACCGGAGAGTATTCAGAATCTCGAGGTCGGTGGTCCTGCCAATGATGAAGAAAACAATAAGTACGGATTGTCGGATGATGATATACGGCGTCTGAGCGACGCTTACGGCTCTACCAAAATAGCGGAACTGCGTCAGCACCGTGATGCACAGAATTTTGTGATACTCACCCCTGAACAAATGGATGACGACATGGTGCTGGAACTTCTGGAGAATACACCGGCATTTAATCGCGACCAGATCCATGCCGAGGCGATACGTAAGGGAAAACCGACCTATGATCCTGACGCGGATAGCGGTTTTGTATCTTACGCTCCGGCGGCATCGACACGTGCTTCTCAGAAAAACGCCCCAAAGGTGGTTTCTGACGATCAGGATGATTTCGGTACGATCATAAGCTTCGGTTAATAAAATCAGTTGTGTGTCAAAGAAAGGTAAATGCTTATTTAGCTGAAACCTTTGTGACATACTAATGGTTATAAAGTCAATACGATTCACAATATATGAACAGCATTAAACTCGAAAACAAGAATCTTGCCGGGGTAGTCACTCCTGAGCAGATCAGCGCCTATGACAAGGTTGCAACAGATGCTATCTATCAGATTGAAAACGCAACAGGCGAAGGCTCGGATTTCCTTGGATGGGCACATTTGCCTTCCTCGATCACCGATGCAGAAATCGAAGACATCAACAACACCGCAAAAAATCTTTCCGACAATTGCGATGTAGTTGTGGCTGTGGGTATCGGAGGCAGTTTCCTCGGTGCAAAAGCTGTGAATGAAGCTCTTTCAGATGCTTTTGCCACATCTCACAAGGTTGTGTTTGCCGGTCAAAATATCGGCGAGGACTATCTGAGTCAGCTTCTCAACTTCCTGAAGGATAAAACTTACGGTATCATAGTGATTTCCAAAAGCGGCACGACTACAGAGCCGGCTATCGCTTTCCGTCTTCTCCGTGAGAATCTTGAGAAAAAGCTCGGCAAAGCAGAAGCTTCCAAGCGTATCGTAGCTGTCACCGACGCATCGAAAGGCGCATTGCGAAAAATGGCAGATACAGAAGGCTGGAAGACTTACATCATTCCGGATAATGTAGGCGGACGTTTTTCGGTGCTTACACCTGTAGGACTTCTTCCGATCGCTGTTGCCGGTTTCGATATCAAGGCTCTTGTCGAGGGTGCCCGCGCAATGGAGATGACTACGATGAAGCCGGGTGCCGACAATATCGCGCAGACTTATGCCATGACCCGCAATGCTCTCTACAATGCCGGAAAGAAGATCGAGATCCTTGTGAACTATAATCCCCGACTCCATTATTTTGCCGAATGGTGGAAGCAGCTTTACGGAGAGAGCGAGGGTAAGGACGGCAAAGGTATTTTCCCGACTGCTGTAGATTTTTCAACAGATCTTCACTCTATGGGTCAGTGGATTCAGGAGGGGGAGCGTACAATCTTCGAGACTGTGCTTTCAGTAGAATGCTCTGACAACACGGTGGTAATCCCAAGTGACAAAGATAATCTTGACGGTCTCAACTATATCGCCGGCAAGAGAGTTGATGAAGTGAACAAAATGGCAGAGCTTGGTACACGTATAGCGCATGTCGACGGAGGTGTACCTAACATCCGTATCACGATTCCTTCGATTAACGAAAAGCACCTTGGCGAGCTGATCTATTTCTTTGAACGTGCATGTGGTATCAGTGGGTATATTCTCGGTATCAATCCATTCAATCAGCCTGGAGTGGAGGCTTATAAGCGCAATATGTTCGCTCTCCTGGAGAAGCCGGGTTATGAGCAGCAGACAGCCGAGATAAAGAAGCGTATCTGATAAATACAGAATAAGATAAAATCCGTGGATTTCTGAAGTTTTATTCAGTATCCACGGATTTTTGTTTTTTTTGACGTAGGGTTTACCTTACAAGTATGCGGACTGCAGGTTCTGCGCTGCGTGTCACGATGTAGATGCCGGGAGAAAGTTCAGGAGTAGAGCCGGTGCCGTTGTAAACAGTGACTCCTGCTGCCGACACAACCCGGAATGGCGTTGTCCCTTCAATGCTTATACAGCGGCCATTCACAGATATTCCGGATGCATCGACATCGGCGGTGATATCTCCGATAGATGATACAGTTGGATCCAGATTCATGAATGAAGCTCCATCGAGTTTTTCGACTCGCCGTGTTATGTAGTTTTTTATAAATGTGATTTCATTCTCATAGGAGCCCGGTGTGCGCGGATTCTCATGCACTAAAGTGTTTAGTATAGGCCATCGGGCGAAATTAAGTTGAGCTGACGGTCCGATTGTCTCTGCCATGCGGTCAACAAACCCGTTTAGTGACTCGGCTGTGATCTTTCCTCCGTTGCGCAATCTCGACCACATCTGGCTAAGATCTTTTCTTGTCTGGCGGTCATCAACAAGAATCCGCTTGGCCAGATTGGGCATTGTTCCGGCAGCCAGAATATTTCCCTGATATAGAAATGTGTTCATGTTGTTGATCGAGTAGACGCGTTTGTCGTTGTCGAATGCCAGGTCAAAATCCCACACGGGGCCTGTGTATAACAGAGGATCAAGACGCTGTTTGTATATGTAGGTACTCCAATAGATGTCGGGATTTCCGGCCAGTTCATTTACAATGAAGTGTTGCAGGAATGACTCTATGTCGAATACCGAGCGGTATCCAGATACGGGACTTGTGAATGATGTGCTGTAGATGCGTTTCTCGAAGTCGTTGAAGTAACTGGAAATATACCGGTATTGCAGATAGATGCCCATGTCGGGTGAATGGATGGTGACAGGAATACCTTTATTGCTTGTGAACCATTCGAGTTGAGCGCCAGATGCATAGGAGTCTATTTCCATGAGATATCCGCCGGTGAGTGGATCGCCTGTTGTTTCGAGGGCATTCATTTCCGTGATATCCACACGTCCGGGGCGTATGTCGATTTTGTCGCAAAGCTGGTAACATCCTTTGAACTCTCCATTGAGAAACACGTCGACAGGTTTACAGAATGGAACATAGGCCATGCCGACTCTCCGAGCAATTTCAAAGGCAATAATGTTTCTCATCAGTGATTTATCACCATAATTGTTGACCAGTGACCATTTTCTCCCTTCGGCAGGAGAATCAAGTACTGTTGTTTTTTTGTCAAATTTTATACGCCATGGTTTTTTTGGGAACCCCCGGCTTGCATTGCCTCGCTCTCTGACGGTCATTGTCTTGTCGGTATCGATCCTGTTGTTGTCGATAATAACTACGCTTCCGGCTATTTCGGTCTCTTTATCGAAAGGCTCTCTGGAATCAAGTGTGTTTATACATACAGTCGGTAACTTTGTAGGTTGCCATAGAAACGAGTCATCGCCAACGCCGGCATGGCCATGGAACTCAAGGTCGGCAATGTTGCAGCGGCAGTCGGATGGGCCGACATAGCGGACGTAGCGGAACCCGCGAGAGCATTTTACGTCGGCGTAGTCCATCACACCGATAGTGCCTGACTCGGTAATGAGGTATATAGGAATCGCATCGGTAAAATCGGCTTTGTTTGCACCTTGGAAGACGCCCAGCCTGACGCGTGCCGGTCCGACGCTGTGATTACGAGGTTTCCATCCGACTTTTGTAATTACATAGGGTTGTCCGAGATCAAGTCCTACCCATCCGTAGGATCTCTCTTCAGATGCAAAATATGTATTTGGATTGTTGTCAAACGCTCTTGACTGACCTCTGCTCACCACTGCGTTCAGATCATAATCCCATGCTGGTGATCCTATGGCACGGCCTGAAAGTTTCTGATCGGCATAGGCAGTGAAAGATATCAGCAGGATTGTGAAAAAGAAGGATATTGACCTCATTGATGTGATGTTTTGATTGTCGGATGTCATTTGGAAACAGCACCCCAAAAGTCAAAAATAAAACTTTTGGGGTGCTTGTCAATGATGATGTAGAGGATTGGTAATGGAATTTGCAGTAGCTTTCTTATTTTGAGCCTTTCAGGGTTACGATAATCACACCATTGGCTCCGCGTGTGCCATATCCCGCACCGTCCTTGATTACTTCAACTTTCTCGACTTCCATTACAGTAAGTGAGGGTGGTGTTGTGGACTGGGAACCATCGACAATCCACAGTGGAGGAGTGTTGGCATTGAACGAAGCGCTGCCACGTATGGAGACAGATCCGTCAGGCAGGACAAGCAGGCCAGGAATTTTGCCACGCATTGCCATGATGAGATCCGACTCGCCGGTTGCGGCAAGTTCTTCGCCCGTCACACCGCTGCGCGGTCCGAGATACTCTCTTTTTTTTACATAACCGATGCCTGCACTAACCAGCTCCTGATCTTCGATACCTTTTGCAGTTATCTCACCTACTGATATGCGCATACCCTTGCTGCCGTTTACCGGTACGGCGTAGACTTTTTTCTTTACTATCACATGGATTGTGTCGGTCGGTTTTACGTCTGTCAGACCGAATTTACCATGTTTGTCGGATTTAGCATATTGTTTGGGGTTGTGCACGTATATTTTGGCTCCCTTTACAGGTTTTCCGTCAAGGTCAAGCAGAAGGCCGTTGAATGGCTCTGATGCCCATACGGCACCCACTGATGCCAACGCCAACATAATTGAGGTTAATATTTTTCTCATGTATGAAACGATTTTATTAGCAAATTGTATACTACGCAAAGATAATCTTTTACATGGGATGTCAAATATGTTATAGAACATTATAGTTGAAAATAGCTCATGGGTCATTTTTTGTTAGTAATTTTGTCGAAAATAAATATAGGTCTGATGAGTGAAACCAACAGTGGAGTGCGTCCAGACGTGCTCAATTACGATGACATAAAAAGGCTTGTTCCTAAACTTGATGGTCATGAGAAACTTGTGAATTTTTTTCTTAGATTCCTCAGTATCGACAAGGTAAACGATATTCATCGTAGATTCTGTGACACTCCGGGGCCGGAGTTTGCAAAACGTCTACTTCTGGACGGGTTCAAAATCAAGTTGCGTATTGATAATGAGGAGCAGCTCGATAATTTGCCTCAAGGAGCATTTATTACCGTTAGCAATCATCCGCTTGGTGCTCTCGATGGTATCGCGCTTATTTATCTTATCTCGTCGCGACGCCCGGAATACAAGGTTATGGTGAACATGATTCTGAATCAGATCACAGCCATGCGTCCTAATTTTATTGCAGTCGACGCTCTTGCCAGTGATGATCCATCCAAGCGTCAGGTTTCGATAAATGGTATCCGTCAGGCGCTCCGTCAACTTAAAGACGGGGAACCGGTCGGTTTCTTTCCGGCAGGAGCTATAAGCAAGACCGACTGTCACGGTAAACTTCATGACCGTCCCTGGCAACCGTCAATTCTGTCGATCATAAAGAAGGCCAAAGTGCCTGTTGTGCCGATATATTTTCACAACCGTAATTCATGGTGGTTTGATTTTCTCGGACATGCGTGCTGGCAGGCCCGTTCGCTCCGTCTGCCGGCAGAGGTTTTCCGTATGACCGGTAAGGAGATGCATATTTCGGTCGGTGATGTCATAAGTGTCGAAGATCAGCTTGCCCATGGAACGACGCCAGAAGAGTTGGGTAAGTATCTGCGCAATGAGACTTATAAACTTCGTGATATAAAGTGATCTGCAAAATGAATGCATGGTATACGATCCTGCTGCTTGTCGTGTCAAATATATTCATGACATTTGCATGGTACGGTCATCTGAAACTCCAGCAGCTAAAACTTATAACTACCAATACCCCGCTTATAGTGGTCATACTCATCTCATGGGGTATAGCTTTTGCCGAGTACAGCTGCCAAGTGCCGGCTAACCGTATGGGCTATCAAGGTAACGGCGGTGCGTTTACATTGATGCAATTAAAGGTAATACAGGAAGTTATCACGCTTTTGATATTCACGATCTTTTCTGTTGTCTTTTTTCGCGGAGAGCAATTGCACTGGAATCATTTTGTGGCATTCGGCTGCCTGATAGCAGCTGTTTATTTTGTCTTTCTGAAGTGATAAAGTATTTGTGTGTAGAATGTTATGTGGTCATAGATAAAAAATGACAAAAATTCGATAAAAGATATGAGCGATTATAAAAATAAATTGTAAATTTGCAGTCGCAATCACCCATGGAAAGATGCCGGAGTGGTCGATCGGGGCGGTCTCGAAAACCGTTGTGCCTTTGCGGGCACCCAGGGTTCGAATCCCTGTCTTTCCGCATATAGGAGGCTGTAAGTTATAGACTTACGGCCTTTTGTCATAATATAGGCAGTATAAAATAGTTTATGCAGAAATTTACCAAAATCATAGCTACTGTTTCCGACAAACGCTGCGAGATAGATTTTATAAAATCTCTTTCGAATGCAGGTGTCAATGTCGTGAGAATGAACTCGGCGCATCTAAGTTACGAGGGGTTCAAAAAGATTGTTCATAATACCCGTATGGCTAACCCCTCCTTGGCGATCATGATGGACACCAAGGGGCCTGAAATACGTACGACATCTACTGTCGACGGTGAAGCACTGGAGATCAAGACCGGTGATGTTGTTAAGGTGAGCGGAAATCCCGACGGGATCACGTCGCAGTCGGAGATTTTCCTGAGCTACCGGGATATTGCCAAGGTGCTCAAGAAAGGCGACTGCATACTTATTGATGACGGGGAGCTGGAATTTGAGATAATTGAAGCTGATGGTGTAAATATTCTGGCGCGTGCAGCCAACGATGGAATGCTGGGAGCCCGCAAGAGTGTGAATCTTCCAGGCGTGACAGTGGATCTGTCGGCCGTGACAGAGCGTGACAGGATAAATATCGGTTATGGCGTGGAGCTCGGCGTTGATTTTATTGCACATTCATTTGTCAGATCGGCGGCTGATGTCATGGAAGTCCAGGGAATACTTGATTCTCTCGGTTCTGATGCCAAGATTATCTCTAAGATTGAAAATCAGGAAGGTATAGATAATATCGATGAGATACTTGAAGTTTCTTACGGTATAATGGTTGCCCGTGGCGATCTTGGCATAGAGGTTTCTGCCGAGCGTCTGCCGGGTATCCAGTCAATGCTTATACACAAGTGTATCACTGCCCATAAACCTGTTATTGTGGCTACGCAGATGCTTCACACCATGATTGATCATCTGCGTCCTACCCGTGCAGAGATTTCGGATGTCGCCAATGCTGTTTATCAGAGGGTTGACGCTATGATGTTGTCGGGTGAAACTGCTTATGGCAAGTATCCGCTCGAGGCAGTGGGAATTATGACGAGTGTTGCCAAAGAGGTGGAAAAGGGGTTGAAGCACAAGATGGATGTTCCACCTTTGCTGGATGCTGATATTACTTCATTTCTTGCCCATGAAGCTGTCATGTCGGAAAACAAGGTGGGTACAAAGGCGATATTCACTGATGCCTACAGAGGAGTTTCGGCCCGCTTTATCGCATCTTTCCGTGGGAGTATACCTACGTTTGCCATTTGTCATAATACCAGTGTGCAGAGATGGCTTGCACTAAGCTATGGCGTTGCTGCATATCTGGATTCGAGAACCGATGATTTTGTACCCGGACATTCTATTGAGGCGGTAAGGCAGATTGTAGAAGATGACCATGTGGCTTATACCGACCGTATTGCTTACCTTACGGGTACACGTAAAGGGGCATGCGCGCTTGAGATTCTGACTCCTGCTGAAATTCTTGAAGCTCCAGTACCTGATGTCAAAGCCTGATATTATGTAAACAATGCATATGTTTCTACCGTTAGTTCGGGCCACATTGCAGGTGTCCGGATAGCGGTGAGATTGGTGCCATAATAAATAAGACGAAGCCTGGGGAATTCCAGGCTTCGTCTTATTTATGTGTTGCAGGATCGGTTATTTCGCTTCGGGTTTCAGCCAGCGGTCAAGCCAGCGGAAGAATACGCGCTGCCACATTACGGAGTTCTGTGGTTTTAGGATCCAGTGATTTTCGTCGGGAAAAATGAGCATTTCGGCAGGAATGCCACGCAGACGTGCCGCATTGAATGCCATCTCGCCTTGTGACGAAAGGATGCGGTAATCGTATTCTCCGTGTGTGATGAGAATCGGAGCTGTCCACTTGTCGACAAAGCGATGTGGCGATGTGGCAAATGTGCGTTGTGCTGTCGCATTATCTTTTGCCCAGAACGGGCCGCCAAGATCCCAGTTGGCAAAGAAGAGTTCTTCGGTCTCAAGGTATTGTGCCTCGAGGTTGAAAATACCGGCATGGGCGATAAGGCAGGCAAAGCGGTTGTCGTGATGTCCGGCAAGCCAGTATACGGAAAATCCACCATAGGAGGCGCCAACGGCACCGATGTGGTCGCCATCAATATATGATTCTTTCTTCATGTCGTCGACTGCGCTGAGGTAGTCACGCATGTTCTGACCGCCGTAGTCGCCTGATATCTGTGCGTTCCATTCGGTGCCGAATCCTGGAAGGCCGCGACGGTTGGGCGCAATTACGATATAGCCTTGCGAGGCCATGAGCGAGAGATTCCAGCGGTTGCTCCAGAACTGGCTTACAGCGGACTGTGGACCTCCCTGGCAGTAGAGGATTGCGGGATATTTCTTTGCAGGATCAAAATTTGGAGGATATACCACCCAGGTTGTCATGAGTTTGCCGTCGGTAGTCGGTACCATGCGCTTCTCTACAGTCGGCATGTCGACCTGGCTCAGCACGTCGGCGTTGATCTCGGTCAAGCGGGTCGATGTACCGTCCGGAGCGATACGGTATAGGTCGTTGGGCGCTATCATCGAGTGTGCCAACGAGAGGACAGAGCCGTCAGTCAGCGGTACAATGCTTTCGTAGTCGCATAGACCTCCAGCTACAGTTGTCACAAGCTTTGTGTCAAGCGTGATGTTGAATATCGGCTTTACACCTCCTTTATAGGCAAGGAAGTAGATTGACTTGCTGTCGGGTGCCCAGCGAATATCGTCTACAGTATAATCCCAGTCAGCTGTTAGGTCTGTTTTCTGGCCGGTGGCAGTGTCGAGGATGAAGATGCGGTTCTTGTCGCTTTCATATCCGTCGTGCTCCATACTCAGCCATGCAAGTTTTGTACCGTCGGGAGAATATACAGGATTGGTATCGTATCCTTTGTTGTCTTCAGTGAGGCACTTTGTGGATTTCGACTCAATATCGAAATGGTATAGATTGGTGTTTGTAGAAAGCGCGTAATCCTGTCCTTTCAGCTTCTTTGATACGTAGATTATGCCTTTTGAGTCGGGGGTCCAGGTTATGCTTTCTATTCCTCCGAATGGTTTTACCGGAGCTTCAAATGGCTCATCGGCCATGATGTCGGAGGCTTCGGAGCAAGTGCCTTTTTCAAGGTCGATGTCGGCGATGAAGGGATGGGGGATTTCGGTTACCCATTCGTCCCAATGCTTGTACATCAGGTCGTCGATGATGCGTCCGGATGCTTTTGGAAGGTCAGGGTAGACGTCCTGTGCAGTACGGGCGTATTTAACCGGAGAGATCATGACAATGCGCTTCTGATCGGGTGAGATGCGGAATCCATCGACTCCTGCCTCAATGTCGGTAATCTGCTTTCTTGAGCTGCCGTCAGCGTTCATGACCCAGACCTGTCCTTTTCCGGTCTCTGCCGATAGAAATGCGATGCGTTTGCCGCCGTCGATCCACACGGCATTGCTCTCGCTTTTAGGTGTAGATGTTATGCGTGTGGCTTCGCCGCCTGTCGTCGGGATTGTGTAGAGACAAGCGTTGGATCTATTCTGTTCAACACTTTCATAGGCGAGGCTGTATAGGAGGGTCTGTCCATCGGGCGAGAGCGTGGGAGAGCTCAGTTTTCCAAGAGACTCAAGCGCTTCGATGGTGAATACGCGAGATGTCGCCTTAAAGTCAGGTTTATCGATCATCGGAGCATCGGCATTGTCTCCGGTGTCGGAGCTGTTGCCTCCGCATGCTACTGCAAAAGGCAGGATCGCAGCCGTCATAATGATATGGCTATATTTCATCTTATTGTTCGGTCAAGTTTGTTTATGCAATCAGTTAAGACCATATTTGCGCAGTACGGCACCAACCTGCGGCTCATGTCCACGGAAGCGTACATAGAGGGTCATGGGGTCTTCGCTGCCTCCGGGTTCGAGCACATTCCGACGGAATGATGCCGCAGTCTCGGGATCAAAGATGCCTTTTTCCTTGAAGAGCTCGTAGCCGTCGCAATCAAGCACTTCCGCCCACATGTAAGTGTAGTAGCCTGAAGCATATCCGTCGCTGCCGAATATGTGTTTGAAGTAGGGTGAACGGTAGCGGTAGGTGAGTTCGGAGGGGAGGCTGAGACGTTTGCCTACTTCTTTCTCAAAGGCTTCTATATCGATGGTCTCTCCTTCGGAGGGGTTTACGTGGCCGTAGGCAAGGTCGAGAAGTGCTGCTCCCACACGCTCTGCCATATCGAAGCCTGCGCGGTGTGCCGAAGCTGCCTCCATTTTGCTTACGATGCTGTCAGGGATTACTTCACCGGTCTGGTAATGATGCGCATATAAGGGAAGGAACTCGCGCTCGAATGCCCAGTGCTCATGTATCTGAGACGGAAGTTCCACAAAGTCGCGGTCGACAGATGTACCACTCTGTCCTTTGTAACGAGCGTTTGTCAGCATACCGTGAAGGCCGTGTCCAAACTCATGGAACATGGTCTGCACTTCCTCAAGAGTGAGAAGTGACGGCTGGTCGGCAGTGGGTTTGGAGAAGTTGCCGACATTGTAGACAATGGGTCGTATGGAATTGCCGTTTTCATCGGTATAGGACAGTGCGAAGTTGGACATCCATGCGCCCTGGCGCTTTGAAGCACGTGTGAAGTAGTCGGTGAAAAAGACGGCAATGTGAGATCCGTCGGAGTCACGCAGATCGTAGACTTTAACGTCGGGATGGTATTTTGGAGCGTCGGGAAGCTCTGTCGCAGTCACGCCGTATAGCTTATTGGCAAGCAGGAAAATACCGTTGCGTACGGAATCAACATGGAAATAGGGGCGTGTGGCATCTTCCGAGAAAGCATATTTGTCCTGACGGACTTTCTCGGCGTAGTAGTAATAATCCCATGGCTCGATCTTGAAGTTTCCTCCGTCGCGGTCTACAATAGCCTGCATTTCTGCAACTTCTTCGCTGACTCTCTTAATGGCCGGAGTCCAAAGCTGCATAAGCAGATTTTCGGCAGCTTCGGGTGTCTTCGCCATAACGTTGTCGGTCATATAGGCTGCATAGTCGGGAAATCCGAGGAGTTTTGCTTTCTGTGAGCGAGCTTTCAGAATTTCGTTTATGACAGGCCGGTTGTCGGTGTTGCCGGATGAAGCCTGTGTTGTGTAGCCTTTGTACATCTGCTCTCGAAGCTCGCGGTCATCGGCATATTGAAGCAGAGGGAGACGGCTGGGTGCGTGCAGTGTGAATACCCATTTGCCTTCGCCGTATCCGCGATCGGCTGCCTCTTCAGCTGCTACCGCGATGCTTGAAGCGGGGAGTCCGGAAAGGCGTGCCTTGTCGTCGACAACAATTTCAAAAGCGTTGTTGGCGGTAAGGAGGTTCTTGTTGAAAGTATTGTAGAGGTCGGTAAGGCGCAGGTTTATATCCTTGAGTTTCTGTTTGTCAGCTTCGTTGAGAAGCGCTCCGTTACGGGCAAATGTGCGGTACAGGTCTATGACCATTCGTTTTTCGGGGATTCCGAGCTGAATGGTGCTGTCGTTTATCTGGTCATAGATGTTTTTTACACGGCTGAACAGAGCGTCATTCATGTAAATCGCATCGGAGTGAGCCGACAGCATGGGATATATCTTATCGGCAAGCTCCATCATCTCCGGAGTGTTGTCGGCCTCGTCGATAGCGCTGAATATAAGAGATGTGCGGGTGAGAATGTCGCTTGAATTGTCGAGGGCAAGCACTGTGTTCTCAAAAGTGGGAGCCTCGGGGTTGTTTACTATCGCGTCGATTGCTTCGAGTTGCCGGGATATGCCAAGCTCGACGGCCGGAATGTAGTCGTCGTAGGTTATCTGCTCGAAAGGAGGAATTTCATATTGTGTGCCGAATGATTCGGCTACAAGGGGATTCTGACGGTCGGAATGACTGCAAGAGGCCATTGCCAGAGACGCTGCTGCGGTAAGTGTCAAAACGTAGCGCATTGGATGGATGATTGGAATATATTTCGGTAAGAATAAATGTGTCAATGTACTGGAATTTTCTCCACACGTCTGATGTGGCGACCTCCTTCAAAGTCGGTTGACATGAATGTATCGACTATTTTCAGGGCGTCGACCGAATCGATGAAACGTGCGGGAAGCACGAGTACATTCGCGTCATTGTGCTGACGGGCAAGTGCTGCCAACTCTTCTTTCCAGCATATTGCAGCACGTATGCCCTGATGCTTGTTGAGAGTCATGGCAATGCCGTTTCCGCTCCCGCACAGAGCAATAGCGCGTCGGTGTGTGCCGTTTTCAACAGCTTCGGCGCAAGGATGGGCGAAGTCGGGGTAGTCGCATGATTCTGTTGAACATGTGCCGTAGTCGTGACATTTTATGCCTTTTGCTTCCAGATAGCCTTCAATGATTTTTTTCATCTCATATCCGGCATGGTCGCTGCAAAGTCCGATTATTTCCATAGCGGTATAAAGTTTTATCAGTTTTGTATTTGTGTTTCAGATTGAGTCTCTATTTCGGTGCCGTTAGGAGGAATCTGCGGCAAGACGGGTTCTGTGCCGGGGAGATGTCTGTCGTGTTTCTTTTTCCGTCCTGAAAGATCGAGCGTGTAGGTGACAGAGAATGCTCCGCTTATAGGACTTTTGCGTGTGCCGTATCCCGGAATGTACCACGGTTTTCCATAAGGGGTCTTGCTTTCATGAAGTATTGAATGATAGCTGAACGACCATCCGAGATATATAGGCCCGCTGATGCGTACGCGCAGATTAAACAGTATCGCAAAGTACCCGACGGTGACGTTTTGTGACGGTATCTGCAGAATGTCGCTTTCCTGCCAGTAGGGTGAATTGGTATCTGTGCCGTTTACTGAAAAAGAGAACGGTGAGAAGCCATACCGTAGGCCGGCCATCGCCATGTAGTCGGGTGATGAATTGTACAGGAAGTTATAGTTTATGCCTATTCGGAAATAGGGTGCCAACGGTGAACGGTAGTGATAGTTGTTGCCATCAGGGGTGTTGTCGGCTTTTCCAAATCCGATATCCAATACCGGAATATAGCGATTGTGCATGTTGAACTCTCCGCTAAATTCGACAAGACCGTATTTCTGTCCGAAAACACGCATGATCGGATCCCACAGGTTGACGCTGACAGAAGCGGAATTGACAAGAGGATAGATCATTGGCGGAATGGTGGGTATTTTAGTAGAGTCGACGACTTCTTTTCCAGTTACGGTGTCGATGAGAATTATGTTGCCTTTAGAGTCGGTTTTCTCTACAATGTTTGTGCGGTCGAGAGTGTCGGCTTTGGCTTTATTGCTTATGTGCTGTGTGCGTGTTGCCGGATTCTCGATCGGGTTTATGCGCCTCCGCTGTGCCGAAGCCGGAATTATAAACAATATAGCGGCGACAACGGCTATTATGTACTTTGTGGTTCGGCTCATTGCTGTGGTGTATCGTTGTCGTCGTTTTCGGTTGTGCGGAAGAATATTTTTATGCGCTCCATGTCGAAATTATTGACGAGGGAGTCGGTGATGGCTATTGAGTCTATGAGGTGCCTGGTATAGTCAATTGAGTTTATGCGGTAGATGAACATGGCGCCACAGTCGGCCGACGCGAAGTAGGGTTGTGTCGTGTAACTGAACGTGACAGTGTCGATAAATTGTGGGTAGTCGAGCGCTTTTCTGACGTATTTTATAAAAAATGAGGTAGATGGTTTCTGTGATCTGAACGGAAGGTAGAGCGAGGATGTGACCGATGGTGTATCGACAAGCAGGGAATCGTCAGGTGCTCCTATGCCTCCGATAAGGAGGGAATCTACCGATATCGTTTTGTCGGCCGATGAAGAAGATGAGTAAAATCCTGCAAGCGGTATTGAACTGCGCAGATCGGTGCATCCGATATCGTTGCAAGACTGAACCATAACTGTGGTGGCGGAAATGAACGCGACAATGATGGCCGGAAGCAAGCGGAGTCGGCCGTAGCTTACAGGTTTCATTTTTTGTCGAGTAGAGCAGCTTCAGGGGTTATTTCGTCAGAAATCTCGTAATGGTTTCGTCCGGGTGCGTTGCGCACTATGAGTTCACCGATGAACCCGGTGAGGAACAATTGTGTGCCAAGTATCATCAGAACCAGAGAGATATAGAAATAGGGCGAGTCGGTTACCAGAATGTAGTGCAGCCCATGTGACATGTTGTAGAGTTTGGTTGCGCCTACAATTACAATCGCGATGAATCCAAGCATGAACATCAGTGATCCGAGTAGCCCGAAAAAGTGCATAGGCTTTACGCCGAATTTATTGGTGAACCAAAGTGTGGCGAGATCGAGATATCCATTGACAAACCGGTCGAGTCCAAATTTTGTTTTTCCGTACTTGCGTGCGCGATGCATCACGACTTTCTCGCCTATATGGTTGAATCCGGCGTTTTTTGCAAGATAAGGAATGTACCGGTGCATGTCGCCGTAGACTTCGATATGTCTGACTACTTCGCGCCTATATGCTTTCAGGCCACAGTTGAAGTCGTGCAGGTTTTTAATCCCGCTTACTTTACGAGCGGTGGCGTTGAAGAGTTTTGTCGGTATGGTTTTTGAAAGGGGATCGTAGCGTTTTTTCTTCCATCCGGAAACAAGGTCATAGCCATCCTGCGTGATCATGCGGTACAGTTCGGGTATCTCGTCGGGGCTGTCCTGCAGGTCGGCATCCATTGTGATGACAACCTTCCCGCGTACAAGGCTGAATCCTGTGTTCAGAGCCGGCGACTTTCCATAGTTGCGTCTGAAGCATATACCGCCTACTTCGGGGTTTTCTTCGCGAAGCTGCCTGATTACTTGCCAGGAACTGTCGGTAGAACCGTCGTTTACAAAGATAATTTCGTAGGTGTAACCGTTCTGCTCCATGACACGTTTTATCCATGCATGAAGTTCGGGTAGTGATTCCTCTTCGTTGTAAAGCGGAATGACTACAGATATATCCGGGCAATTTGTATCGGTTGCCATTGTACTGGTAGGTTCTAAATTGAGATTACAGCCGCTCATTGCTTTCAGGCTTTATTCTTACACGCCGAGCGCGCACAATGAGAGCTGCGAGCATACTGAGAATAGATCCGGAGAATACACCAAGCCATATCGACTCAATGGCGACATCTATTTCCGATGGATAGATGTTTTCGTCGATCATGGTGTGTAATATTTTGGAAACTTCCTGAGTTTGTGGTGTCTGAGGCATTGAGTCATAAAAATCAGCCATCCGGCATACCATGTCGTGCATGAATGACGGATCGCCCCATCGCATATAGGCATACATGAAAATGGCCAAAATAAGTGTGCCGCAGAAGAATGTGACTATGCCTTGCATCCAAAGCGACGAGAATAGAGTGAGCCCGTTATCGCGGACAAATGACCTTCGCAAGAGCATGTAGGTCAATAAAGGCACGCCGGCCAGCATAAGTATGGGGGCGATGTTGGCTGCCAAAGGATAACGGAAAGAGAGACTCCCCGTAAAAAACACTGCGACAAGCAAAAGCCCCATGAATAATCCGTCGTCGGCACCTCGGCGAAATGGGCTTTTGGATTTTATTGAATCAGAGATATCAGTCGGCATTGCGGGAATTTTTATGTGCAAAGATTTGCAATTGACAAAGATAAGCACAAAAAACGGGTTGGCGGTCACCAATCGTGTCAAAAATACATGAAACGGAGTAATTTGGTGAAATCAGAGATAGAAGTTACGGTGTATAAAAAAGTAGAGAGCGCATCTGCGCTCTCTACTTAGCGGAAGATATTGTTCTGTCGTGTTATCGCCAGGATGCTGGTTTTGGTGACATCGAGAATCGGAGCTCGCCTCCGGATATGATTTCTTCGTGGGTTATGAAGTTTCGATCTATCGGAAGCCCGTTGAGAGTGACACTTTCGACATATTTGTTTTCATCGGAGATGTTTTCGGCAATTACGGTGAACTTATTACCTGAAGGGGTGTCGATTGTGATGCGTGGCATCTGTGGGGCGCCGATTATGTAGTTGCCGCTTACGGGATCGACGGGATAAAATCCCATTGCCGAGAAGATGTACCATGCTGACATCTGCCCGCAATCGTCGTTTCCGCAAAGTCCTTCGGGATAGGGATGATACTGTGTGTCGAATATACGGCGGATAAGTTCTTGGGTTCGCTCGGGATATCCGGCGAGAGTGTAGAGATAGGCGACATGGTGTGAAGGTTCATTGCCGTGGGCATACTGGCCAATCAGACCTGTTACGTCGCTCGCGTCAGTCACGAGTTCTATGGTGAACAGAGAATCGAGCTGTTGGGCGAATGTCTCTCTGTCGGGGAATAGGCTTATAAGTCCGGGTATGTCGTGCTGTACATGCCAGGTGTATTGCCATGCGTTTCCTTCGGTGTAGTCTCCTCCGACAGATTCGGCATGTCCGATGGCCGACGGATTGAACGGGGCTTTCCATGAACCGTCGCTCAGGCGCGGCCGCATGAACAGGGTTGTTGTGTCAAAAAGGTTTTTGTAGTAATCGGCACGTGCGGCAAACATTTCGGCATCGTCGGTTTTGCCGAGCCGACGCGCCATGTCGGCGGCAGCATAATCGTCGTAGGTTGTCTCCAGTGTGGATGAAACACTTTCGGCCTTTATGAGATCGCTCGGAAAGTATCCGTATTTCAGGTATATATCCCATGGTGATTTTGGTCCGTGCGGGATTGTCTGTGTGCGTCGCACGGCATCGTAAGCTCTCTCGGCATCGAAGCCTTTGAATCCTTTGCGATAGGCTTCGGCTATGACTGAAACCCCGTGATTGCCTACCATGCAGTTTGCGTCACGACCCCAGAGCGCCCAAAGGGGGATGTGGCCCTGAACCTCGCTTTGCTCGATAAGGGAGTTGACGAACGGATCGACAAGTTCGGGGTTGAGTATGGTGTAGAGAGGATGTGCGGCACGATAGGTGTCCCACAGTGAGAAAGTGGAATAGAAGTCGTTGCCGGAAGTCTTTACAACCGAGTCGGCCGAGTTGCGGTATAGACCGTCGACATCGCTGATGCGGTTTGGTTGCACATAAGCGTGATATAGTGATGTATAGAGATTTTGCTTCTGTTCGTCGGAGCCTTCCATGTCTACGCGTCCGAGCAGGTCACGCCACTCGTCGTGGGCTTCTTTGACAATGGTGTCGAAGTTCCATCCGGGCAGCTCGGTGTTTATGTTTTTCAACGCTCCATCGACTGAAACAGTGGATAGCGCTATTTTCATGAGTAGCTGGCCGCCTTTTTCAATGTCGAAACCTGCTATGATGCGTTGGCCCTTCTCGCCTTCGGCCATCGGAAGGCTGTCGACAGTCTCAACCAGATGATTGAACTGTATGGCAAACCAATATGGCTGCTTCACCCACACGCTGTTGAGCACATGGCCGGTCAGCGTGGAATCGTTGATCCAATCGGTTTCACACTCAATAACCTGGCGGTGATACTGTGCTTCATTCCAAACGGGGCCGTGCTGAAGGTCGATGAGCACAGCGGCATTGTCGGGATTGTCGAAAGTATAGCGGTGGAAGGCGACGCGCGGTGTAGCCGTGAGTTCGGCCCGCACACCGGGATCGGAGAGTGTCACGGCGTAATAACCCGGTGTCGCTGTCTCGCTCTCTTTGCTGAATGGGCTGCGATAGGCATCCCAATCTCTTATGCGTTCTCCGGTCAGCGGCATTACGAGAATGTCGCCAAGGTCCATGCACCCTGTGCCGCTTAGGTGTGTCTGAGTGAAGCCCCATATTATGGAATCTCCGTTGACATATTCCGAGCAGTAGCGCCATCCTACGGCTCCGGTGACAGGACTTGGCTGAACCATGCCAAACGGACGTGTGGCACCAGGATATGTGTGACCATTGTCGGCTGCGCCAATGAAAGTGTTTACGTAGACGGTAGGGTCGTCGATGTCAGGCGACACCTGTTGCGAACATGCACCTGCCAGCGCAATGGAAACGATGCTGAAGCAGAGTGAAGGAATGAATTTCATGATTGGAAAAATGATGCTTTTTTCTTGAATCGGTCGGAGTACAAAAGTACGTCATTTCGCTGAAATTCAAAAAGAATAGAAAAGATTTAAGGACTTTTCAGGTGAATGTGGTGGTAAATGGCCAATTTGAACACAATGAATCGATAAAAAACAGTATTTTTGTTTTTATGAAACAGGTAGACCGCACAATAGCTCCAGAGGTGACCGAGTATGGCCATCTGGAATTTCCTCGCCCGACAGAAACAACGGTAGGTGGCTGTGGAGGAGGTGAAGTGAGGATCATGTCGCTGAACCGTTGTCCGGAGCCTGTGAGCCGAGTGACAGTCGTGTGGCCCACCGGTCTGATGGACTGTGACCGTCTGCCGATCGCTTCAATTGCTCCGGCCGCTTTGCGTGAAGGCACGTCGCTACGCAGTGCATCGGAGATCTCTTCGGCACTGGAGAGCAACGGGGCGTGGCTTGCCGCGGAGACTGTACAGGAATATACATTGCTGCATCTGTATGCGCTTAACCGCCGGTTGCGTCCAGTGCTTGACGTGCTTCATGAGATTATCGCCGATCCGGTGTTTCCAACCGATAGGATTGACGCGCTGAGGCTACGTCATGCCGAGGCTGCCAGACAGAATCAATGTAAGGTGGCATTTGTGGCAGACCGGGAGCTGCGTCCGCTCTTGACCGGAAAGAATCACCGTCGGTCCCGTGTGTCGACCCCTGAAGAAATACTTTCAACCGGTTCCGATGACGTGCGTTGTTATTGGGAAATGTTGAAAAAGGACTGTGTGCCGACTGTGTGGATTGCGGGAAATGTCACTGATGATGTGATGAACAGTGTCTCGGAGTTTGCCTCAGGTCTTGCCGCGGCAGAGACAGGGAAAAATAATATTACGGTAAAAACAGAATATTCGGCGGAAGAAAAGTCGTGTATTGTCACTGGTATCGAGGATGCCAGGCAGGCGGCTGTGGCGATGGGAATGACGGTGCCGGATGTGTCGCACCGTGACCATATACTGCTGCGTATGGCAGTAAGCGCTCTTGGCGGATATTTCGGGAGCCGTCTTAATGCCAATATAAGGGAAGACAAGGGGCTTACTTATGGTATAGGCGCCAGCGTGAGGATGTCGCCTCAGGGTGCCTATCTGTTTATTCAGGCGCAGGCTGACGAATCTTATATCGATCAGGTAATCGAGGAGACGGCAAATGAAATGCGAGGTCTTTGGAAGATCCGGATGAATGACCATGAGTTGCTCGCAGTGAGACGCAACCAGCAGATGCGTCTGGCCGGAATGCTTGACTCTCCGTTTGCCACTCTGGATTATTGTCTTGCAATGCAACAGACAGGCGCGGGAATCGATTTTTTTGACCGGACGCAGGACGCTTTGGATTTTAGTGCGAACGATATAGCCCGAGTGGCGGAACTTTATCTCAATCCCGACAAACTGTCGGTTTCAATAGCCAGAAAATTATGAATGACTCATTGCACAGTGAAAAGCCAATTGCCGGTGGACATGACGACCGAAAATGGACGGTATTGTCGAGCAAATATCTGTGGAAACGTCCGTGGCTTACCGTAAGACAGGAGCATGTAAGGCTTGCCAATGGTCTTGAAGCTCCGGAATTCTACATACTTGAGTATCCCGACTGGGTTAATGTGATCGCAATTACCAAAGAGGGGGAAATGGTAATGATACGGCAATACAGGCATGGTGTCGACCGCTGTGATTATGAGCTTTGCGCCGGTGTCATAGAGCCTGACGAGGATCCTGAAGCCGCGGCACGCCGCGAGCTTCTTGAGGAGACCGGATTCGGTGGCGGCGAATGGACGAAGATCGCCAGACTCGCGCCGAATCCTTCGACTCAGACCAACTGGTCGCACTCTTTTCTTGCTCTGGGGGTTGAACGTCTTGACAACCAGCATCTGGATGGCGCCGAGGATATATCGGTGCATCTTATGAAGCGTGAAGATGTACTTGAATTGCTCCGCAGCGGAGAGATTATACAGGCACTTATGGCGGCGCCTTTGTGGAAGTATTTTGCAACTACCGGTATGTTATGAGTCTGATAAAAGAAAAGGATGACCGCATCGCTATTGTCGGGTATACCCGTGATCTTGTCCGGGCTATGCGCGAGGTGGCGGTAGCTGGAGATTTCGGACGTCTCCGCCGTCATGTCGAGGCTGCCATGTCGGGCGGCTGGCTCGATCGCGACAGCCACGGGATGCATCCGGTAGTGCGGGGGCTGGATACCGCGGTCACACTCTGTCGCAGTGTCGCACCTGACCGCAACATGGTTGTCGCGACTATGCTGAGCCGTGTTGTCGGGCCAGAGATATCGGTAGAGAATATACGTGAGGAATGGGGAAATGATATAGCGGAACTTGTGGAGGGACTGACCCGTGTGTCGTCGCTTTATGGAAAGGGTAACATCGTGTTTACCGAGAATTTCCGCAATCTGTTGCTGACTTTTGCACGCGATTTGCGTGTGATCATGATAATGATTGTCGACCGACTGGCTTTGATGACGACAATCAATCATCATCCCGACGAGGATTTTGTAAAAGGGGTGGCCAGAGAATCGGCTCTTCTTTATGCTCCTCTGGCTCATCGTCTTGGTCTTTACGGTATCAAGTCGAAACTTGAGGACATGGCGTTGAAATACACTTTGCGTGATACCTACACGATGATTGCCCGCAAACTCAACGCTACAAAAGTCGCCCGAGATGCCTATATCGCTGATTTTATCGCGCCAGTGAAGCAGCGTCTTGAAAAGGAGGGACTGAAATTCGACATAAAGGGCAGGACCAAGAGTATCGCTTCGATCTACAATAAGATCAAGAAGCAGGGAACAGATATCGACCGGATATATGATCTTTTTGCCATACGCATAATCATCGACACACCCACCGAGCGTGAGAAGACGGACTGCTGGACTGCCTATTCGATAGTCACAGACATGTATCAGCCCAATCCGTCGAGGATGAAGGACTGGATAAGTGTTCCGAAAAGTAACGGTTATGAGTCGCTGCATATCACCGTAATGGGCTCAGGTGGCCGCTGGGTCGAGGTTCAGATACGTACCCGCCGCATGGATCTGGTGGCAGAGCGTGGTCTTGCCGCCCACTGGAAATACAAGGGGCTTAAGGCCGAGAACAATCTCGACGCATGGATGAACAACGTGCGTGACATACTGGAGGCAGCGCGCAGCGGGGAACAGTCGGACCTGATGCGAGAGTTGCGTATGGATGTCTATGACAACGAGGTTTTTGTGTTCACCCCCAAGGGGGATCTTTACAGGCTGCCCCTCGGTGCATCGCTGCTTGATTTCGCTTTTGCCATACACTCGCGTCTGGGCTGTATATGTACCGGCGGGAAGGTAAACGGCAAGAATGAGAAGCTGAGTTACCGATTGCGTAGCGGCGACACTGTAGAGGTGATGACCTCGCCACAGCAGACTCCGAAACAGGACTGGCTGTCGATTGTCGTGACTTCCAAAGCCCGCAACAAGATACGTCAGACACTGAACGAACGTGCGGGCAGAGATGTGGAACTCGGCAAGGAATTGCTGTCGCGCCGCTTCAAAAACCGTAAGATCGATGTGGAAGAGGCAGTTCTGATGAAGGTGATAAAGAAACTTGGATTCAAGACTGTTACTGAATTTTACAGTGAGATACAGAGCAACCATCTCGATCCGTCGACTGTGATAGAGCGTTATCTGGAGCTGTCGGCGCCTCAGGAAGCCGCCGAGAAGATTTCTGCCGGAGAATTCATGCTTCAGAATCAGGAGGCCGATCCGGAACAGAGCACCGGTAATGATGTGCTCGTGATCGGTGATAATGTGCGTGGTATAAGTTACCGACTGTCGAAGTGCTGCAATCCTATCTATGGCGACGAGGTGTTCGGTTTTGTGGCAAGCGACGGAGCCGTGAAGATCCACAGAGGGGATTGCCCCAACGCGATGCATCTGCGCCAGCGTTATCCCTACAGAGTTATCGCCGTGAAGTGGTCAGGTAAGCTTGGATCGTTGCTCGGTGTGTCGTTGCGTATTGTCGGACGTGATGACATAGGTATAGTGACTAATATCACCTCTATCATCAACAAGGAGAAAAATGTGGCATTGCGCAGCATGGCCATTGACTCACATGACGGAATATTTCAGGGGCAGCTTACAGTGGGAGTGCCCGATAGCGTGACGCTGCAGTCGCTTATAAAGAAAATAAAAACAGTAAAAGGAATAAAGGATGTTGAAAGAAGTTAGTAGGGTTGTGCTGCCCGGTCTGACACTGACGGCAATGCTGTTTGTGACAGGCTGCGGGCCATCGGCGGAGGAGAAGTCTGCCAGAAATCTATATGAGCAGGCCGAGGCTCACATGAAGTCGCGGTCGTACCAGACGGCACTCGCATTGCTTGACTCAATAGAACATAACTACAAGACACAGATGGATGTCCGCCGAGATGCGATGCATTTACGTCCGGCTATAATAGAGGGGGTCACTCTTCTTGAGATCTCGACCAATGACTCATTGCAGGCTGAGATGAAGAAAGCTCATGATGAGGTGCTTCCGCTGATGAAGAAGATTTCATCGGAGCAGCTTGTCGAGCCGTATTGGATAGCCGCGGATGGAAACAATGACAAATTTATGAACACAACCGGTGTACAGGCCAGAGTGAGTGCCGACGGCGAGTTCTATATGATTTCGGAGGTGATAGGGGCAGGGAATCTGCATCACAGTTCGATCACATTGAAAACTCCTTCAGGCGAGTCGGTCAGCAGTGGAGAGGTTCCATACGACGGAGAGTTGAATTACCGTCTGTCGGGGTCGGAGACTGTGACATACGATGCGGCGCGCTGCGACTCTATAGGAATGTTTGCGGCGCGTAATCATTCGACTCCCATGACTCTTGTCTTTAACGGAGAGAACGGCAAGAGCAAGAGTGTTAACCTGACAGCAAGGCAGGTAGGAGGTATTGCTGCCGCCTATCGTATGGGACATGCTCTGACTCAGGGTCACCGTCTGGCACTTCAGCGTGCAATGCTTGAGAAGCGTCTTGCGATTGCCAGAGACCAGAAGGCAAGGACATTCAGAGAAGAATAGACCAATAGTCCTGTCACACTATGACCAGTAGTGATGGCATTTTAAAACAATAAAGGCCCGTTTTTACGGGCCTTTATTGTTTCGGAAGGGAGAATCATTTGGTTTTTGCACGCATGGAATCCCATATTAGGTAGATTATAAGCATGGCGTATACGCCTATGCCAAGAGTCTGCAATGTGGAATTGTCCATGCCGTTGTCGTAAGTGTAGCCGAAGAAGCGCGTAAGCGCTGCAAATACTCCGAAGAGCGCACCTCCGGCAATAAGACCTGATGCTATGAGTGTGCCCCGGTCGCGTCGTGCGTTGTTGACAGCCTTGTCTTTTGAGCGGGAGGAAACAAACCAGGCTATTATGCCTCCGATCAGCAGCGGTGTGTTGAGGTGCAGAGGAATGAACATGCCAAGGCAGAAGGCAAGGGCGGGCACTCCCAGCCAGTTGAGGATAAGAGCAAGCACGATGCCAGTGAGATATAGTGTCCAGGGAGTCTCACCGTCCATCATAAGGGGCTCGATGACGTTGGCCATGGCGTTGGCCTGAGGGGCAACGAGGGCATCTGGACCGGAGAATCCATAGACGTCGTTGAGAACAAGAATTACTCCTCCTACTGTCGCCGCCGATACAAGTGTTCCGAGGAATTTCCAGCTTTCCTGTTTGCGAGGTGTGGTACCGAGCCAATAACCTATCTTCAGATCGGTCACAAATCCTCCGGCCATTGACAGTGCCGTGCAGACAACGCCGCCGATTACCATTGACGCAACTATGCCTGTTGTTCCGTTCATGCCGATCATTACGAATATCGCGGATGCGATAATAAGTGTCATGAGCGTCATGCCTGATACCGGATTGTTGCCGACTATTGCAATGGCATTTGCAGCAACTGTCGTGAATAGAAAAGCGATAACTGTGACTACTATCCATGCTACAGCCGCCTGCCAGAATGTCGATATTACACCTGCCCAGAAGAAGATGAATACCGCGATGAGTGCTATTCCGAGACAGAATGTTACTGTTTTCATGGATAGATCAGTCTGCCAGCGGACGGTTGCTTTCCCGTTGTTCTTATCACCTTTGAATTCTCTTCCGGCGAGTCCTACGGCCTGTCGTATGATAGGCCATGATTTTATGATGCCAATGACTCCGGCCATCGCAATACCGCCGATACCGATCATGCGGGCATAGCCGGAGAAAATATCCTGAGGCTCCATAGCTGCTATTTCGGCAGATCCATAGGTGCCCATTAGTGGTATGATCACCCACCAGACGAAAAATGATCCGGCACAGATGATGAACGAGTAGCGGGCACCGATTATGTAGCCGAGTCCAAGCAGAGCCGCGCTTGTGTTGACCGACAATATGAGTCTTGTTTTTTCAGCAATGGCTTCACCCCAGGAAGAGAGCTGGGTGTTGAGTGTGCCGGCCCAGAATCCGAAAGTTTCGAGAACATAGTCGTAAATGCCTCCGATGAGCGACGCGATAACGAGTGTATTTGCCTGAGTATTGCCTGATGCGCTTTGTCCGCTTGCAAGAACCTGTGTTGTCGCTGTGGCTTCGGGGAACGGATATTTGCCATGCATATCCTTTACGAAGTATTTGCGGAAAGGTATGAAGAAGAGTATTCCTAAAATTCCGCCAAGCAATGATGCCAGGAATATCTGGAAAAAGCTCACGGTTATTTCGGGATATTTGGCCTGCAGGATGTAGAGTGCCGGCAGAGTGAAGATCGTGCCAGCCACTATTACGCCCGAACATGCGCCGATGGATTGTATGATGACGTTCTGTCCAAGCGGGTTCTTGATCTTGAGTGCTCCGCTGACACCGACAGCAATTATGGCGATGGGAATGGCGGCTTCAAATACCTGACCGACTTTCAAGCCGAGGTAGGCGGCTGCGGCGCTGAATATGACTGCAAGGATTATGCCGAGAGTGACGGAATAAGCCGTTACTTCACGATACTGCCGTGCCGGATGCATGAGAGGTCTGTAGTTTTCGTCGGCTCCCAGCTCGCGGAATGCATTTTCGGGTAGCTCGACCGGATCTGGGTCGTTGAAGTTTCCGCCAATTGGCTGACCGGGAGTTACGGCCTCATCAAAGCCTGTGTGGTCTTGATTGGTTTTGTCCATAGGAGTATTGATAATGTGATTTATTGGAGGTGCAGTCCGCGCAGAAAATCGGCCGCCGACATGGCGCGTTTGCCTTCGGGCTTGAGCATCAGGATTTCAATTGCGGATGAACCGGCGCATCCGATTATGAGCCGGCTGTCGGAGACACTGATTTCTCCTGTTGAAAGGTGTTTGCCGGATGCCGGTTTTGCTTTAAGCACTTTCAGTTCGACAGGCGAGCAAAGTCCCGGAAATGTAATGCGTGTCCATGCGGCAGGATATGGAGCAAGACCGCGTATGTGGTTGTGGATGTCGGCGGCATTACGGTTCCAGTCGATCCTGCATGTATCGCGGAAAATTTTTGGAGCAGGGGTGGGTTCTTCTCCGGAAGTCAGCAATTGTTCCTGAGATATTGTGTGCAGTGTGCCGTCAACGATACTTTGCAGGGTCTCAAGAGTGAGGTCGGCACCGAGATGCATCAGACGGTCGTGGACGGATCCGGCATCTTCATCAGGATCTATTTCGATGCTTCGCTGTGCGATTATGTCGCCTGTGTCGATTTCGTGCTTTAGAAAGAATGTCGTTACACCGGTGGTTTTATCGCCGTTCATCACTGCGTGATTTATGGGTGCGGCTCCGCGATAGCGCGGCAACAGCGATGCATGGAGGTTGAATGTGCCAAGCTCAGGCATACGCCATACGACTTCGGGAAGCATACGGAATGCGATCACAACAAAGAGGTTGGCATTTAGAGACTGCAGTTCGCCGATAAATTCCGGATCTTTGAGACTTACAGGCTGAAGCACTTTTATGTCGTGAGCGACGGCCCACTGTTTTACCGGAGACTGTAGCAGCCTGTGTCCGCGTCCGGCAGGTTTGTCGGGCATTGTCACAACGGCTGCAATGTCGTAGCCAGCCGAATGTATGCGGTCGAGGCTTTCGACTGCAAACTCGGGTGTCCCGAGAAAAACTATGCGAAGTTTCTTGTTCATTAACGGTCTTTGATGTGGATGATTGTCAGGCCGTCGCGTAACGGCAATATAAGTTTTTCAACTCTGTTGTCGGCGGATACCATATCGTTGAATCTGGCGATTGCAGTTGCCTGCCGGTTGTGGCGCGAATCACTTAGTCCGGTGCTGATTTCGAGCACTTTTCCGTCCCATAGGGTGTTGTCGGCGAGAATCCATCCGCCGGGATTCATGAGAGGCAGCAGCATTGTGTAGTAGTCTGGGTAAAGACGTTTGTCGGCATCAATGAATGCCATGTCGAAGCGTCCGTCGCGTCGGGCAAGCTGCGGCACTATTTCCATCGCGTCGGCTATGTGGAGCCTTATCCTGTCGGAAAACGGAGCATTGGAGAGATGGTTTTCGAGAAACGGCTGTAGCTCGTCGAATATCTCAACGGTGTCGAGTGTGGCACCTTGGGGCAGCCCCTCGGCAATGCACAGTGCCGAATATCCGGCAAATGTGCCAAGCTCGAGTGCGCGTTTAGGCGCAATCATTTCTGTAAGCATTTTCAACAGCCGTCCCTGCAGATGTCCTGACAGCATACGCGGATATAGAAGCTGCAGGTTTGCATCGCGGTACAGGCGTTTCAGATGGTCAGGCTCGGGATCGGTGTGATCGAGCAGATATTCTTCAAGATCCATTGCTCAGAGTATTGGAGACAGCAGCCTGACAACCGACTGTATGGCGCGGTTGCCTAAAGGCCTGCGACGCCATTCGGAAGCCACAAGGCGTGTTGCGGAACTGCATGCGTTGCGGAATTCATCGGTTATCCTTGCATTGAATTCCTGTGAATATACCATGATGTTTGCTTCAAAATTGTGTTCGAAGCTTCGGAAGTCGAAATTGGTAGACCCGACCGAGGTCATGTCGTAGTCGATGATCAGGGCCTTTGAATGCAGCATTCCGCCTTCATAAAGATATACTTTCATGCCTGCGCTGAGACATTGTGAAATGTAGCTGAACGAGGCATGGCGCATTACAACGGAATCAGGGTTGCGTGGAATCAGGATGCGGACATCGACTCTGGCGAGCGCAGCCGTCTGTAAAGCACGCAGCAGAGAGTCGTCGGGCAGGAAGTAGGGGGTCATTATGTATACCCTCCGCCTGGCATTGGCTATGGCCCGTTGGAAAACCATTGCTATGTTCGGCCACTTTCCGGTTGGCCCTGAGGATATGAGTTGCATTCCCATGGGTTTTTCCGGTTGAGGGTGATCCTGTGGCATGGGATCGTTTACAAGCGGCTGTCCCATGAATGTCCAGTCTACAGCGAAACAGTATTGCAGTGCTCTAACGGCAGGCCCCTGGATGCGCACGTGAAGATCCCTCCATGTCTCTGCCAGATAGCGGTCGGCGATGTTCATTCCGCCGATATAGGCTGCTCGTCCGTCGATGACGGCAATTTTGCGGTGGTTGCGCCAATTGATGTGTGTGGCGAATATAGGGAATACAACGCGGAAAAACGGATGAATGTCAACACCGGCCTGCCTGAGTTCTTTCCAGAATTTGCGGCCAGCCGAGAAACTGCCGACATGGTCGTAGATCACACGTACTCTCACTCCGCGCCGTGCCGCCTGGATCAGGGCGCTCTGAAAGCGGCGTCCGATGTTGTCATCATCAATGATGTAGTACTCGATGTTGATGTAGTCACGTGCGTTGTCAATATCGGCGATGAGAGCGTCCATTTTCTCACGTGCGTCGGTGAACACCGAAGCGGAGTTCCCTTCGTGGTATACCGCGCCAGCCAATGAGTGGGCGAGCTTGACGAGCTGCACAGACTGAGGTGAAAGCCTAAGCCGCCGCAGGTCGGCCGGACGCCGCGATGAAGCTTCTGTACGTCGGAGTTTGCGTAGGTTACGTCTGGAAATAAGGTGCTTGCGCTGGATGTTTCGTCCGAAGAATATATAGAGTACAAGCCCTACACCGGGTACTACCAGAAGCACTGTCATCCAAGCCAGGGATTTTACAGGATTGCGATTTTCTGACAGTATGACGATAATGACAGTCAATATCGACAATGCGTAGACTGTCATGAGCGTGTAGTATAGCCACGGTGATAGCAGATACTCTTGAAAAGCTGTCATGCTTTCTCTTCGTCGTTAAGCAGTATTCGGGTCAGATGTTTTATTCCTTCGGAGGCACCTGCGCGTATCACATTGACCCATTCGGGAACGGAGACGGGGTTGGGATCTATATAGTAAACCTCGGTAGCGGGACGAACGTAGCCGAGTAGCCCTGCTGCGGGATAGACGCTCAGAGAAGTGCCTATGACAACAAAGATGTCGGCCTGTCTGACCAGATCACATGCCGGTCCGATATTCGGCACCGCTTCCTGAAAGAATACGATGTGTGGCCGCACATGATGGCCTTCGATTGTGGTGTCGACAGAGGTGTCGAGAGCGTCGGGCGACAGGCTGTAGATTTTTGTCTCGTCGTCGAGTGCCCGCACTTTCATCAGCTCTCCATGGAGATGGAGAACATTTGTTGATCCGGCACGCTCGTGCAGGTCATCGACGTTTTGGGTGATTATGTTGACAGTGAAATGCTTTTCAAGTTCAACAAGGCCAATATGCCCGTCGTTGGGGTGTGCCAGCACAAGCTGACTGCGTCTCTCGTTGTAAAAGCGGTGAATCAGCGCAGGATCACTGCGGAAGCCGTCGGCGCTTGCGACCTGCATTACCGGGTATTGCTCCCACAGACCTCCTGCGTCGCGGAAAGTGGAGATGCCACTTTCCGCACTCATGCCCGCGCCGGTTGAAATAACAAGTCGCTTCATGGCTATTTCTTGTTTCCGGCGGCACGAAGCACCGGATTTGTCGACGGGTCGTTATACATTTTCATCTGGCGATAGACTTTCATGTATTTGCGTCCGACAGCGATGTCGGCAAGGAGTGTGTCGATCGCCGAAGTAAGGTCCTCACGCTGTTGCAACAGTATGTCGAGTCTGCTACGGCATTTTTCACGATGAGCTTCGTCGGCATCCTGACGGCTGACTTCCTCTGTCATGTGCCATATCTTGAGTGCGAGGATAGAGAGCCTGTCAAGCGCCCAAGCCGGGCTTTCGGTGTTGATGGTCGCATCGGGCGACACTTTCACGGCTGCATATTTGTTGCGAAAATAGGTGTCGAGTTCCTCCACCATATCAGTGCGGTCCTGGTTTGACCGGTCTATGCGTCTTTTGAGGGCAAGAGCGTCGACAGGGTCGATTGCCGGATCTCGTATGATGTCTTCGAGGTGCCACTGCACGGCGTCGATCCAGTTTTTATGGTAGAGGACGGCCTCTACGGTTCCGTCATCAAAGGGTGTAGGGCGAGCTGCATCGACGTGGTCGGAAACATGGTAGTCGCGTGTCGCGCGGTCAAATATCTCGTTACATTTTTTTGCGAATGTCATGGCTGGTGTGCTTTATGGTTAATTTCAAGTGTAATATCGCAGTCTATTGAGATCTGTTCTTTAAGTGCCTGTGGAGATGAGAATTTGCGCTCGTCGCGCACACGTTTCAGAAACCGCAGGGTGAGCGGCATACCGTAGATGTCGTGGTTGAGCCCGATGATATGGGCTTCGATTGACCGGCTGCGGTTGTCGTTGAATGTGGGACAGTCGCCTATGTTTACCACTGCCGGGAGGATATCGCCATTGTGCGATGGCATGATCGCCTGACATGCGTAGACTCCTTTAAGAGGAATAAGCTTGTCTGGACTATCGGTGGCGATGTTGGCAGTAGGAAATCCTATGGTTCTTCCCAGAGCTTTGCCGTGAATGACGGTTCCTGACAATGTAAACGGACGTCCAAGCATTCTTGCAGCTTCTTCAACGTTGCCATGGGCTCCTATGAGTGTTCTTATTGATGACGAGCTTATTATGGTTTTGTGGTGGCTTGGCTCAAAGCATGTGGCACGGAGCATCTCGATGTCTTCATCGGCGGCTATGCGCACATAATCGTCGAAACCGAGGGTCATGTCGTTGCCGAATTTGTTGTTGAAGCCTGTCATGAAAGCCCGGACTCCGTAGCTGTCGCGCAACATGCGCAAGAAATCTCTGGCGGAAAGCCGCATGAGCCGACTATCGAAGTCGAGCAGCAGGCATTCGCTGATTCCTGTGGTTTCGAGCAGCCGGAGCCGCTCGGATGTGGTTGTGACAGTGGGAAGTGTCTGCCGAGAGGGGGCTATGACTCTGAGCGGATGACGTAAAAAGGTTACTGCCATGGGCGTTAAACCCCGATCCATTCCTGCATTGACAAGCGAGCGCAGAATGTGGCGATGTCCGAGGTGGACTCCGTCGAACATGCCTACTGTGGCTATTCGGCCTTTGAGGGCGCCTATCGTGTCGGCTGCTATGTAACCTGGCAGTATGTCCATTTATGGCAGGAGGTCGATAATGTTTTTACCTGGAGCGACATGCATGGTCTTGAATCCGAGCTTCGCTGCTGCTTCGGTGTTGGTAACCGAGTCGTCGAAGAATAGTGTTTCTTCCGGATCGATGCCAAGATGGTCTATGGCATACCGAAATATCGCCTGGTCGGGCTTGACGCACCGAGCTTTGAAGGATGCTACCTCACCGTCGAAATAATAGTCGCGGCAGTGTCCGTCGGCTTCAAAGAATCGTTTTATGCCTTGCTCCCACATGATGGGATTGGTGTTGGAGAGAATATAGACTTTGAAGTCTTTATGTAGCTCTTCGAGCATACGCAGCCTTTCTACCGGAATTCCTATAAGAAATTTTCCAAGAGCATTGTCGATCTGCTCGTCGGTGACGTGGCCGGGTATGTGCCGGCGTATCTCGTTGCGGAACTGCGTGGCGGATATGGACCCGTTCTCAAGCTGCAGGAACGGTCCTTTCTGTATATAGTCGCCGAGGAATTCGCCGGCATTTTTCATGCCGAGTTCCATCAGGGCCGCCACGCAGTTTTCACGCTTTATGTCGATGATGACACCTCCGAGATCAAAGAGCAGATTTTTTATTTTCTTTTCCATACTATACAAATTTATGAAAACCCGTTAAAAAAAGAAAATCCCCCGCAAAACTTTTGGAAAAGCAACGCGGGGGAAATTTTCAGTGCCATTTGATTTTTTAAGGGGTGATGATGCCTACGGCGCGGACGGTAGTGACAGGGTTCATCGGATCGTTGGCAATAATGTTTATGCGGGCATTGAGCATGTCGGCAGGTATCTGTGACGGGTCGACCGAGACGGTGATTGTGGCCGATTTTCCTTTTTTTACTTTTGTAGCCGATGTTTTGATGTTTATGCCGGGATCGGCGGTGTATACTCTGCGTAAAAGGAGTTGGTCTTTGCCGCGGTTTGTTATTGTGAATGTCCTGGTGACGGTGCCTGTTGATCGACTTATTTTGTCGAAGTCGAGAGTCGGGTCGGAAACGGCTATTTCGGGTGCATTCAGTCTTTGACCGCCCGTCAGCTTCGAGAAGTCTTCTTTGACCATGACCATAACTGGAACCGGGATACGGTCGTAGTCTGATCCCGGATTAAGCATGATGCTGTCGGTGAGAAGTCCGAGCATGGGGGCTTTGTCGGCAGCCATTGTGAAGGTGAATGCAAGGTTTTCTCCCGGATAGACTGTGTCGCGTGCCGCAGTCAGTGTGATGTAGGAAGGCAGGTCTTCCCAACGTGGCACGAGCGGTTGCTGGGCGGTGTTGTAGACGTCAAGGAAGAATGTCTTGCCATGTCTGGTGTAGACCTCGCCAAACGCAATGGCGGAGTTGCGTAAACGGAAAGGTCCGGCCTCGGCGGGAAATCGCTGTCCGATTGTCGCCGGGGTGCCTATGACGCTGCCCATTACGGTGAGGGTGTAGCGCGAGGGCTCGGTGTTGAGGTCGACATAGATTTTTTTGTCGAATCGTCCGGGGCGTCCTGTCGGGTTATAGCTTACTTCGACTGTGCCTGTGTCGCCGGGGGCTATCGGAGCTTTGCTGTAGTCAGGGGTTGTGCAGCCGCATGTGGCTCTTGCCGACCTGATAATGACCGGACTGTCTCCTTTATTGACAAAATGGAACTTGCATGTAGCTTTGCCGTCGTTTTCGGAGAAGGCGCCAAAGTTATGGGTCGTCTCGATCCATTCGGCCGCAGGTTGTGCGGCGGCTGCAACAGGAAACAGAAGCGAGAGCAGGATTGTATGAAGTCTCATGCCGTTTTATCGTGGTATTACGACGCCTGAAATTTTCAGACGGGATTTTGCGCCTTTTGATGAGTTGGATTTGACGGTTATGTTTTTGTCGAACTCTCCGGGGCGTCCGGCAGGATTATAAGTGACGCTTACTACGGCTGTGTCGCCAGGGTGTAGTGGCTGTCTTGGGAATGTTGGCTTTGTGCATCCGCATGATGTTGTAGCTGACAGTATCACAAGAGGTGCGTCGCCTGTGTTGGTGAACCGAAAATCATGGGAAACAGATCCGTCGGCTTCTTTAATGTTGCCGAAGTCGTGGTTGCTCTCAATGAATTTTATTATAGGTCCGGCACAAAAAGCTGTCGGCGCCGACAATAATAATGCGGCAACAATGGCGGTGATGTATTTCATTGTAATTTCAGATATTGGTCTGGTCTTTTTTTCCGGCAAGCATTCCGCATGCAGCCATGATGTCCTCTCCCCTGGAGGCGCGTATGGTGGCGGTTATGCCGAGATCGTTGAGGCGGTCGCGGAATGCTTCCATAGTCGACTGTGAACATGGCGTCAGGTCACTGTCGGGGATTGCATGGAAGCGGATAAGGTTGACGCGTACACCTTCGATGGGTTTAAGGATACGGGCGAGTGCCGAGGCATGCAGGCGGTCGTCGTTTATGCCTTTCCACATTATATACTCTACCGATAGGCGCCTCTGGTGAGCGAAGTCGTAGCTTTTGAGAAACTTGATTACGCTTAGCAGCGGGTAGGCTTTTTCGACAGGCATGAGTGAAAACCGCTCGGAGCTGTAGGGAGAGTGAACGGAAATGGCAATGTGCACTTTGGTTTCGTCGATCAGTCGGCGCAGTCCGTCGAGTTTACCTATTGACGAGACGGTGATCCGTTTCGGGCTCCAGGCGAGTCCCCATGGGGCTGTGAGTATTTCTATTGCCTGCAGGACTGCATCGATGTTGTCCATTGGCTCGCCCATGCCCATGAAGACGATGTTGGTTAGATCGGCAGTCTCCGGAATCGAAAGTACCTGATTGATGATTGCCGTGGCTGTCAGGTTTCCATGGTACCCTTGTCGGCCTGTCATGCAGAAACTGCAGTTCATCCGGCATCCGGCCTGTGACGACACGCATAGGGTGGCTCGGTCTCGATCGGGTATCATGACGGCTTCCACTGCATGTCCTCCGGCTCCGTGAAACAGGTATTTGCATGTGCCGTCGGATGAGACAAATCTCGCAAGCGGCATCTGGCGGCCTACAATATATTTTTCGTTTAGTCTGCTTCGCGCTTCTTTGCTCAGATTGGTCATCGAGTCGATGTCGGTGACTTGCTTTTTGTAGAGCCAGTCGGCGATCTGTGCAGCCGCAAACCGTGGCAGGCCTTCGTTGGCGACAAGATCACGGAGCATGTCTAAGGTCAGGCCGAGCAGCGGAGTGCGCTGCCCGGCCGACTTTGATTCTGTTGTTTCGTCGAGGACTTTATGGGTCACTTTTCAGATGTTTTCTTTTCGAGCTGCCTTTCAGCTGCTTCGAGGGCAAGGTCGTAGGCTTCCTCGAAGGTGTCGGCAGTTTTGGTTGTCACTGTCTCGCCATGGTGAGGTACTGAGATTTTCACTACAGCCTCTTTGTTCATGGCTGTCGCAGCTTTTACAAGGGTGAGATTGACATCAAAGTAGGAGATTGACGGATAGCGCCGTGCGAGACGGTCTGCTTTTTTCTGAACGAATGCCGACAGCTTCTCTGAGATGTCGAAATGAATAGCGTTGATCCTAACTTCCATAGTCGTGTGGATTAAAATGTGTGACGTAATATATGAAAAAGAGTCGGATCTGACACAATTTTGTGTCGTAAAATTATCGTTTTTTTTCGTCTTCAGGGTCGGCGGGAGTCTTTCCTGCAGCCCTTGGGTGTGCTTTCATGTAGGTGTCGCGCAGTTCACGAAATGATGTATGGGTGTAGATCTGCGTGGTTGCCAGAGAAGTATGCCCAAGGATTTTCTGTACGGCAGTGAGGTCGGCTCCGTTGTCGACCATGTGTGTGGCGAAAGTGTGTCGGAGCACGTGCGGACTTTTTTTTGTTGAACTGACCCCAGTCTGTTCCATCGCTGAGCGTACAATGCGATATATTATGTTTCGCGTAAGAGGTGATCCGTCGGGTCTGAGAAACAGGTTAGGGTCTTTTGTCGGCAGTGATGCCCTGATTTTACGATAATTTTCAATCTGCTCTTTCAAGGATTCTCCAAAAGGGATTATCCTTTCCTTATTACGTTTTCCAAGAACTTTTAGTTCACCTTTGAAAGTGTCGGTCGCGGCATCGGTGAGTCCTACGAGTTCTGATACACGCATTCCGGTCTGATAAAGCAGTGTAATTATCAGCCGGTTTCTTACAACGATGTATTCTGAACCGCTGTCGGGAGTGTATTCTTCGGTTAGGCGTGTGACTTCGTTTTGCCTGACGAAGGCCGGAAGGGGTTTGTCGAGCTTGGCAAGCTGCAGTTCTGCCGCCGGATTTGATCGGGCGTTGTGCCTTCTTGCAAGGTATCGGTAGAAACTGCGCAGTGCCTGAGATTTTAATCTCAGAGTACGTGGAGACGCACCGCCAGAGGCAAGTGACGATATCCAAAGTCTCAGATCGGATACAGTGATATCGGTTGGGTCGAAGTTTTCCGGATTGCCGCCAGAAGCAAATTCCGCCCAATCCTTTATGGCCTTTTCATAACACAAAACGGTGGAAGCTGAAAGATTCAGTTCACACCGTATGTAGGTCAGATAAGCGTCGATAATCATCGTGATCGCTTGGCAATAAGTGAAGACCGAGGCCTATTTCGTAGGTATCAACCTCGTCAAGAAGGAGGCGCTTTATTCCTCTACGCTGCGGAGCTTCTGCACGTAGACTGCCTTCATCATTTTCTTACGGTTGGTGACTGAAGGCTTCTGGAATGCCTGGCGGCTACGGAGTTCCTTGACAATACCGGTTTTTTCAAACTTACGCTTGAATTTTTTGAGCGCTCTTTCGATGTTCTCGCCTTCTTTAACTTGAACGATAATCATTACTACGGGTTAGGTATTTATGTTTTCTTTTAATTGTTTTGCAACTAAGATAAGCATGTGTGCATCACACTGTGCTGTTTTTGCGCTGCAAAATTAACTATACTTTTTTATTGAGCAAAAAAATCTTAGGGGAATAGAATAAAAAAATGAATGAAAAAGTTGAGAGTTGAGAAAAATGTTTTATCTTTGCGGTCGAAAAGAGAGGCCCGGATGGCGGAATCGGTAGACGCGTTGGTCTCAAACACCAATGGGGTAAACTCCCGTGCCGGTTCGAGACCGGCTCCGGGTACCAGTTATTTAAACCTCTTCTTTCGGATCAATAGAATAAATCTGTAGCCGGTTTAGAATCGGAAACAGACATGTCGGCGGGGTGTAGCACAGTTGGCAGCGCGCCACGTTCGGGACGTGGAGGTCGGAAGTTCGAGTCTTCTCACCCCGACATAAAAATCAGAACAAAGCCCGAGGAGAAATATTTTCCCCTCGGGTTTTTGTATTTGGCAACGGGCGTATTTTATAAAACGGAGGACCTCATTGTCTCCGGCAGAATAACGGCAGATAACATCATAAAAACATAGAATAAGTATGAAATCGCTGATCTTAACGGTTGTATGTGTGATCGCACTTGTATCGTGCAAGGGAATATCGCATACGGAGACTGCTGTCGTGGATTCGGTTGACTCTACCGGCATTGTAATCAATAATATAATGGGGCGCAGATCGGTTCGTGCCTATAAGGACCAGCCTGTAGAGCGGGAGAAACTGCTTCAGGTGGCTGAGTGCGGGATCAATGCTCCGAGCGCATTAAACAAGCAACCGTGGCAGCTTCGTATAGTCGATGATCCGGAGTTTATATCGGGTGTTACAAAAGTTTATGCGGAAGTCAATCCTAAGGCAGTAGAGGAGCCTGGTTTCAAAAACGCATTCAGAAACGCTCCTGCCTTTATAGCGGTGCTTAGTCCGGCAGATGGCAGCGGGTCGTTTGACTGTGGTCTGCTGACTGAGAATATGTTGTTGTCGGCTCGTGCGCTTGGTCTTGGCACTTGTGTGCTTGGCAGTACTGCACGTTTTCTTAGTTCGGATCCCGGAGTGCGAGATTATTTTGAAAAACTTGATATTCCCGACGGATATCAGCTACAGGTCGTCGTGGCTATCGGATATCCTGATGAATCGCCGGCAGCAAAGCCCCGTCGGACTGATGTAGTACGTTTTATAGAGTAATGGTCAATTTCGCATCGCGGCTGATAGAAATTTACTAACTTTGCAGTCTTGAAAAATCAATCAAAATATATAATAATGAAAGCATTTGTATTTCCCGGACAGGGCGCTCAGTTCGTAGGAATGGGTAAGGACCTCTACGATAATAATGACGAGGCCCGTGCAATGTTTGAAAAAGCCAATGAGATTCTTGGTTTCCGCATCACGGATCTGATGTTTGCAGGTACAGATGAGGATCTTCGTCAGACAAAGGTTACTCAACCGGCTATATTCCTTCATTCTGTGATACTTGCCAAATCGCTTGGCGAAGAATTCAAACCTGACATGGCTGCAGGTCATTCGCTCGGAGAATTTTCGGCGCTCGTTGCGGCCGGAGCAATGGCATTTGAGGATGGTCTGCGTCTGGTAGCAGCCCGTGCAATGGCGATGCAGAAAGCCTGTGAGCAGAATCCATCGACTATGGCTGCTGTGCTTGCACTTCCAGATGAGAAGGTAGAGGAAATCTGTGCGGAAATACCCGGAGTTGTGGTATGTGCTAACTACAATTGTCCCGGTCAGATTGTTATATCTGGAGAGGTGCCTGCGATCGATGCCGCATGTGAGAAACTTCTTGCTGCGGGTGCAAAGCGCGCATTGAAGCTCAAGGTTGGCGGCGGTTTCCATTCTCCCTGTATGGAACCGGCACGTGCCGAACTGGCAGATGCTATCGCCGCAACGGAGATCTCGTCGCCGATCTGTCCGGTATATCAGAATGTGGACGCTCTTCCTCATACGGATCCCGCGGAAATCAAGGCTAACCTTATCGCGCAGCTGACCGCTCCGGTGCGTTGGACACAGTCGGTCAAGAATATGATTGCCGATGGAGCGACTGAATTTGTGGAGCTCGGCCCGGGCAAAGTGCTTCAGGGGCTGGTTTCGAAAATCGACCGTTCGGTGGCCGTTTCGGGGCATCAGTGACTGAAAGTATATCCAAGGCAGAATCTGTGATTTTGCCGGACGGTAAACACTCTTGATAATTTTTGATGTTTAAGAAGTTCATTATAGATCGTATATGCCTGCCGGCAGTGGCTTCGGCCATTGCCAGCGGGTTTTTCTTTTTGTCCTGTTCTAAAAATAACGAAGAGGAACCACGGACAACTGTGGCAGACCGGGCAGTAGTCGTTTACATGATAGCTTCCAATTCACTTGGCTCTTACAACTATGACAACGACGATATTCAGGAAATGCTTTCAGCGGCAAAATCAGGCGGGCTACGCAACGGCCGTCTTCTGATCTATCATCAGAACTATAAAGGGCTTCCGGTGCTTAAGGAGGTCACTTCAACGGGTCTGGACACACTTATAAAATATGACAACTCGGAGTCGTCGCTTTCGATTGCGAGAATGAGGAGTGTGATTTCAGATGTAGAGGCATCTGTACCAGCCAAAGAATACGGAATTGTCCTGTGGAGCCACGGTAACGGATGGCTTCGTGCCGGAAAAGGGCATACGGGCGAGACTCCTATAGGCCGTGCTTTCGGCCAGGAAAGTGGAATAGACAAAACTACCCGTTACATGGATGTGGAGTCGCTTGCCAAGGCGCTGACCGGCAAAGATCTTGCATTTGCTTATTTTGATTGTTGCTATATGGGTGGCATCGAGGTAATGTATGACATGCGAGAGGCTGTGCCGAGGATGGTTGCGAGTGTCGCCGAGCTTCCAGCGTCGGGTATGCCGTATAACCGTACACTTCCTTATATCATGGCTCCGGACAGGGCTGATCTCGAAGGGGCGGCAAAAACGACTTTTGAATATTATAATGCCATGAAAGGCGAGAGCCGTACGTGTACGATGTCGGTATATGACATGACAAAAGCCGAGGAATTATCGGAAGCTCTTAAAAATCTTTATTCATGGCATCCAAAAACTCCTGACGGATTCACTCCACAACGTTTTATGACCGAAAATACATGTTATCATTATGACCTGAAGCACTATGTGGAAAACATGTATCTTCCCGGAGAAACGGATCAAGTGAAAATTCAGGCTTTTGAAGATTCGAAACAGGCTGTGTCTGACGCAATCCAGAAGGTTGTAACATATAATAATGCAACCCCTTATCTCTGGAATGTGCTTCCTGTGAAATACCATTGCGGAATATCGACCCAGTTTCTGACTACGGCAAGCATGGCAGACCGCCAGAACTATAAGGAAACTTCATGGTGGCAGGATGTCGCTTATCGTCTCTTTGAATAACACACATATATATTAATCTAATACACAAATGCTATGTTTAACCTAAAAGCTGCGACAACAGCGGAAGCCGCTGACTCTATCAAGACCGCGGGCGGTGTCATAAAAGATGATCTGGCAAAATTTACTCCGGATACTATAGGAGATTTCGTCGACAGGATCGCATCGGGCACGGTGCAGTTAATCATAAATGTCGCTATCGCTCTTGCTGTTTTTTATGCCGGACGTTTTATCATAAGAAAAATACATGCGATTGTGGCAGGAATACTGCTACGCCGCAAGGTGGAAGCGTCGCTGACGACATTTGTGCTTTCGCTGATAAGGATAGTCCTGTATTTTCTGCTGATTGTGACAGTGATCGGTATTCTCGGTCTTGAGACGAGCTCGTTTATCGCGTTGTTTGCATCGGCCGGCGTGGCAATAGGCATGGCTTTGAGCGGTACATTGCAGAATTTTGCCGGAGGAGTGCTTATACTGCTTCTTAAGCCATATAGGATAGGCGACTATATCGAAGCGCAGGGATATGCCGGTACAGTAAAGGAAATACAGATATTCTCGACTCTCATCACAACAGCCGACAACAAAGTGATAATAATCCCCAATGGTCCGCTGTCAACGTCGTCAATCAACAACTGGAGCCGCCAGAGCTACAGGCGTGTCAGCTGGGACGTGGGTATCTCTTATGGAAATAATGTCGATGATGCCCGCAGGGCTATTCTTGCGATGTTTGAATCGGATGACCGCATTGTGAAGGGTATGATTGAAGACCATGGGATCTTGAATATATCCAAGGAGTTGCCGAGTGTGCTTAAAGAAAAAGTCAAGGATCATCTGGTGAAAACAGATGGAGCTCCCGCTGTGCTTGTGTCGTCGCTTGGCGACTCGTCGGTGGTGCTGTCGGTAAGAGCCTGGACTCTTACGGGAAATTACTGGTCGGTGTATTTTGATTACAATGAGCGGTTCTATAAAGAACTACCGGCGGCCGGAATCTCATTTCCATTCCCACAGATGGATGTGCATATCAGCAAGTGAATCATCAGTCGGTCAAGTTGACCGACTTTTTTTTGTTGTGCGGTTGTGTAGCGCTATTGCTGCAAAAGTAAAGAGTCCGAGAACAATGAGGAGCAGAGTCTGCATACCGAGAACGAGGTTGGCAAATGCCGTAGCATTGATCCGGAATGTTTCAGCTGCAGTCGCTGTCATTGCTACGGGAGCGTAGACAGTGAGTGCGAATATGACGGCTATCTGCCATGGGCCTATACCTCCGTTGGAAGGGATGCCCATTGCAATAGATGAGAGGCAAAAGCATACAAGGACTGCGACTATGCCGTGGTTCTGAATTATATCAGTGGTAAACGGGAATGCGTAGAATGCGACATAGAGCTGGAAGAAGTAGCATCCCCACAACGCAAGTGTAAGCAGAAGCCATCGCATGCGCCCGTTCATTCGGCCTATTACGGCAAAACCTTGCCATAGTTCCTGAAGGGCCCGGCGTATTTTTAAAACTATCGAGTTTGTTGTACGCATCGCCAGAAACCACCATAGTGATATTGCAATGGCTATTACGATCGCCCATATCCAAGGTGATGCCACAATGTCGAGTATGCCCTGATAGACTTCGGGGTATCGTGTAAGGAATGCGATCAAGGCAGGTGCAGCCGCCAAGAATGTGATAAGCGATAGGGTGAGTACTGTCACTGTGTCGGCAAGTCTGTCGGCGACCATCGAGCCAAACACGGTTGTGAACGGAGCTTTCTGCCGTGTGGCAATGTATCCGGTGCGCCATATCTCGCCGAGTCTTGGAAAGACGAGGTTGACGGCGTAGGTGCCAAAAATGCTCAGAATGATCCAGAATAAGGGTGGATAGATCCGGAGTGCATTGAGTTGTATTTTCCATCTCATGGCTCTAACCACATGTGACAGTATCGAAACCAGAAGTGCGAGGCCGATCCACCAGAAGTTGCAGTCGCGGCGTATGACGCCTATCATGGTATTGAAATCAACGCCGGTGAAGAGTACATAGCAAAGCCCGACGGTTATTGCCGCCGGGACTACTATTTTCATGATTCTGACAATAGCATGGCTACGCCGGCCGTTGTCTGTTCGGTTTGTCATCTGGATATTTTTTTGCCTTTTGCTGCCGGTCTATTTCCAGCCTTTTTCAGGACAAATGCCGATCGGGCAGGTATGTAAAGCTTGAGCCACTCTTTTCCGGCCGGAGCATATAGTGGATCTCGGAGAGTGAAGTGGGAAACGGATTCATCGATGTTGTCGAATCCTCCGAACCTATGGTTGTCTGTGGATAGGATAACCTTGTATTCTCCTCCAGGAGCAAGGATGCCGTAGTCGGAGAATGATTTGTGGGGGCTGAAGTTGAAGACAAACACGAGGTCTCCGCGCTTGAATGCGAGGATCTGGTCGTCGTCTTTCTCCCATAGTTTCTCGATTGGAAGCGACTGGAAGTTGTGAGTTCCGGATACAAGCCGGATCATCTCGTTGTCCCAGTCGTTGAGGTACTGATACTGTAGATCGTTGCGGTCGACAAGGCTCCATTGGCGTCGTGCATATTTGTGGCTCCAGCCGTTCCCTTCGCGAGGGAAGTCGATCCACTCAGGATGTCCGAATTCATTACCCATGAAGTTCAGGTAGCCTCCGTTGATTGTGGCAAGTGTGACAAGGCGTATCATCTTGTGCAATGCGATTCCGCGTGCAACAGTCATGTCGCAGTCGCCTTTGGTCATGTGCCAGTACATCGCGGAGTCGATCAGGCGGAATATTACGGTCTTGTCACCTACAAGAGCCTGGTCGTGGCTTTCGACGTAGGAGATTGTTTTCTCGTCGGACCGGCGGTTGGTGAGTTCCCAGAATATGGATGTGGGATGCCAGTCCTCGTCTTTTTTCTCTTTAAGGTTTTTTATCCAATAGTCGGGTATCCCCATTGCCATGCGGTAGTCGAATCCGATGCCGCCATCGGCTACCGGTACTGCAAGCCCGGGCATTCCGCTCATTTCCTCTGCAATTGTGATCGCGTGTGGATTTATGGCGTGTATGAGTTTATTAGCGAGTGTAAGATAGGTGATCGCGTTGGTATCCTGCGCTCCGTTGTAGTAGTCGCCATAGGAGCCGAATGCCTGTCCGAGTCCATGGTTGTAATATAGCATCGAGGTTACCCCGTCGAATCGGAAGCCGTCGAATCTGAATTCCTCCAGCCAGTATTTGCAGTTTGAAAGGAGAAAATGCAGTACCTCATTTTTTCCATAATCGAAACATAGAGAGTCCCATGCCGGATGCTCGCGACGGCTGTCGCCATAGAAATACAGGTCGGATGATCCGTCGAGTTTTCCAAGTCCCTCTACTTCGTTTTTTACGGCATGGGAGTGGACTATGTCCATGATTACTGCTATGCCGAGCTGATGCGCCCTGTCGATGAGGCTGCGAAGCTCGTCGGCTGTGCCGAATCGTGAAGATGGCGCGAAGAAACTCGAAACATGATATCCGAATGAACCGTAGTAGGGGTGTTCCTGAATCGCCATTATCTGTATGGCATTGTAGCCGTCGGCCGCAATGCGAGGAAGAATCAGGTCGCGGAATTCCGTATATGACCCAATGCTCTCACTTTCCTGTGCCATGCCTATGTGACACTCGTAGATAAGCAACGGACGTGTGTCAGGAACGAAATCTTCGACTTTCCAGTCATAGGCGATAGTGTCGTCGACAACTTCGGCCGAGAATATTTTTGTTACCGGATCCTGGACCACACGGGTGGCGTAGGCCGGTATGCGTTCGCCCGATCCATGATTCCACCGGACGAGCATTTTGTATTTTTGTCCCGGACGGACTGCCTGTGGCGGCATGTTTATTTCCCAAACACCGTTGTCAAGACGTGAAAGGGCATACATGTCGGATTCTCTCCAGTCGGAGAAGTCGCCTATGAGATGCAGAGATGTAGCATTAGGGGCCCATTCGCGAAAAATCCACCGTCCGGTGTGCGTGTCGTGGTGAAGTCCGAAGTATTTGTGCGCATTAGCAAATCCTGAGAGGGATCTTACGCCTTTTCTTGGCTTCCCGTTTAGGAGGTCGATCTCTTTGTCGACAGCATCCTGATGTCTTCCCTGGATCGCATCGGAATACGGTTGCAGCCAAGGGTCGTTTTTGATCAGGGCAAGCTGTTTTATTTGAGGCCGTCGGGTGGCTTTTTCTGTTTTCATGGGTTTAGGATTTAGTATTGTTTTCCTCTACGGTTGCGAGTGGGTTCCATCCCTGTGCTTTAAGCTGTATTTCGCTTCCATCACGGGTGATCATCGCGCATCCGAGGTCGGGGCGTGTTATATGCCCGATCACGGAAATGCCGGGAACTTTGGTAATGCGTTCGTGGTCGTGTAGAGGGACGGTGAATAGTAACTCGTAGTCTTCACCGCCGTTAAGGGCCGCTGTTACGAGGTTCATGCCAAGCTCTTCGGCCATGAGGGCTGTCTGGTAGTCGATGGGAATACGATCCTCGTAGATGCGACAGCCGGTACCGGATGCTTTGCAGATGTGCATAAGCTCAGATGACAGGCCGTCGGAAATATCCATCATGGCGGTTGGCTTTATTCCTGCTTTACGGAGTTCGCGAATTATGTCCCGACGAGCTTCGGGTTTGAGCTGTCGTTCGACAAGATATTCTTTTCCAGCGAAGTCCGGCTGGAAATCTTTTTGTCCGGCCGACGCAACTTTCTCGCGTTCGAGCAACTGCAGACCCATGTAGGCTGCACCGAGATCTCCGCTGACGCAGATGAGGTCGGTGTCATGTGCACCTGAGCGGTATACAATACTGTCGGGATCGGCATCGCCGATTGCTGTTACGCTGATGACAAGCCCCTGTCGGGATGAGGTTGTGTCACCGCCTACGATGTCGACACCGTAGATGCTGCAGGCGAGTTTTATTCCTTCGTAAAGCTGCTCGATGTGTTCGACGGCAAACCGCCGTGAAATGCCGAGTGAAACAGTGATCTGCCGGGGTGTTCCGTTCATGGCGTAGATGTCGCTGAGATTTACTGCAACGGCTTTATAGCCGAGGTGTTTCAGCGGCACATAGGTTAGATCGAAATGCACACCTTCGAGTAGAAGGTCGGTAGATATGAGTATGTCGGTGTCGCGATAGCGCATTACAGCGCAATCGTCGCCTATACCGGTGAGTGTTGACTGGTTGGCATGTGAAGCCGGAATATCAGCCGTGAGACGGTCGATAAGTCCGAATTCGCCAAGGGAGCTTATTTCTGTCAGCCTTGGATTTTCCATAGATGCAGGGATGGTTAAGTGTTGGTAGGATCTGGTGCCGGCTATAGCCAGATATCAGCTGACCGCAACCAGAGCTTTTATGAGTTGCATCATGCGTGGCTGTGCGCCCTGTGCCGCAATCTGCACTTCTTCGTGGGTGGGAACTTCGGTGATGTCTTTGCCTCCGAGATCGGTTATGACAGAAACACCGAAGACCTCCATGCCTGCGTGGTTTGCAACAATAACTTCCGGAACAGTCGACATGCCGACTGCATCGCCGCCGATTATGCGGAAAAATTCATATTCCGCAGGAGTCTCGAATGTCGGTCCCGGAGTTCCTACATAGACTCCGCTCAAGAGTCTGAAGCTGTTGGCTGCCGCATATTCGAATGCCGCTTTGCACAGTCTGTGGCTATAGGCTTGTGTCATAGCCGGAAAGCGTGGGCCGAGCTCGTTGTAGTTGCGGCCTCTTAGCGGGTTCTCGGGGAATAGGTTTATATGGTCGGTTATAACCATTATGTCGCCTACCCGGAACTCTTTGTTCATACCGCCGGCAGCATTGCTTACAAAGAGCCTCTTTATGCCGAGTGCTTTGAAAACACGTACAGGAAATGTGACCTGTTTCATGTCGTAGCCTTCGTAGTAGTGGAAGCGTCCCTGCATTGCAAGGACCGGAGTGTCGCCGAGGCGTCCGAAAATCAGATTTCCGCTATGGCCTTCTACGGTTGAGACTGGAAAGTTCGGAATTTCGGTATAGGGTATATACTTTTTATCGTCGATATGGTCGACTAAAGCACCAAGTCCGGTGCCGAGTATGATTGCTGTTTCCGGCATCTGGCAGGATACGCGAGAGCGGATGAAGTCGGCTGTCTGGTTAATTTTTTCTATCATAATTTTATGATGGCCAGGAATAGGTTAGACAATATTAAGATAAACGCGTATCGAGATATTCAGGTTGTCTATTGGGACAACTGGCGGGCGAGATTGGCTCTTGCTATGAGTTTCTCGAGATCGGCGCTGAATGATTGTGATCTGCCTTCATCCATTTTTACCCGTATGGGAATGTAGAATGTGACAGACTTTAATTCGGGCGGATAGTAGGGGTTGTTGGCAAGCCTGACGGCGTCTTTTTCAGTTGTCACAATAATCTTTCTGCCTGATCCCGGTAATTGCTGATACAGTGAACTTATTGTCTCGAGATCGCGCCGCTGGAAGTTATGATGGTCGGGAAATGATTTGAGTTTTACTTTTGCCTTGCTGCGACGCAACCATTTGGCGAAAGGCCGTGGATGGGCGATGCCGGCAATTGCAAGAATCGAGTCGTTTTCATTGAGCCATGATATGCGTGGCATTTCGGAAAGATCGATGTCGTCGGAAAACACCGGAGTCAGTTCGCCGTAGACATAAGATGAAAAATAGAGTTTCTGATATGCAATAAGGTCGAGCTTTTCTTTGAACAGACGGTACTCGAGCGGGCGTATGTCGGGCGGACATTTTGTGACTACTACCATGTCGGCGCGGTATATGGACGACATCGGCTCGCGCAAGCGACCCAGCGGAAGCAGTCGGTCATAGAATACCGGACGGTTGAATTCGGTCAGTACGATTGAGACGGTCGGTTTGACGTAGCGGTGCTGGAATGCATCATCGAGGACTATAAGGTTTATCTTGGGATTCAGTGACAGCAGTTTCTGAATGCCTTTGGTGCGACTCTCGCATACTGCAACGGGAACTTTTCCGTCGAATTTATGGTAGATCTGGTATGGCTCGTCGCCAATATCGAACGGAGATGACCGCCGAGATGCCAGTACAAATCCGGAAGTGCCTCGTTTGTATCCTCGTGAAATTACAGCTACGTTATATTTATGGCGCATAAGCCCGACTACAAACTCGGTGTGCGGAGTTTTTCCGGTGCCGCCGATTGCAATGTTGCCGACAACGATTATCGGCACATCGAAAGTCTGCTGTTTCAACATGCCCCATTTGAACAACTGGTTGCGCGTAGCAGTGACAGCTCCGAAGATCCAGGAGATCGGCCGGAGCGCCAGATTTGCCACGAGCGGATTTGTCGGCATAGGGGATGTGCTGTTTACTGAATGTCGAGTTGCGGGGCGATAGCCTGCACTCCACGCAACGATGATATGCGGTTTATTTCGGTGTATATGCCGAAGGCTTCTTCTCCTATGACATGGCGTCGGACTGATGTCTCAAGATCGCGTGATGCCGAAATAAGGATACTCCAGATATTTGGTTTTGAGTCGGGGTATTCCACTACTTTGTAGGAGTCGAGTCCGGCATCTTCGGCGATGGCCGATATTGCCTCGTCGAGTGTGCCGAGTTCATCTACAAGGCCGATGCCGAGAGCAGTGGTTCCGTCCCATACGCGCCCTTCGGCAATGGCTTTTATGGAATCGACATTCATGTCGCGTCCTTCGGCGCAACGATTGACGAATGTCTCGTAACCACGGTTGACCATGTTTTGCATTGAGGCGAGCTCAAATGAAGTTAGTGGCTTTGTGAGATTGGGGAATGAGCCTGATTTATTTGTCGAGACGGTGCTTTGTGTTATGCCAAGTTTATCGGTCAGTAGTCCGTGGAAGTTAGGTATAAGGCCGAATATGCCGATTGAGCCTGTTAGGGTGACAGGCGAGGCGTAGATGCGATCGGCGCCGCATGAAATGTAGTAGCCTCCCGATGCGGCATAATCACCCATTGAAACATAGAGCAGTTTGCCTGCGGCTTTGAATTGCTCGAGGGCTTCCCATATCTGCTCTGATGCGAAAGCTGATCCGCCCGGAGAGTTTACACGCAATACCATGCCGGCTATGTCGTCATTCTCGGCGAGCTTGAGGATCTGCGGCACAAGATTGTCGGATGTGATGCCGTTTTTGCCGGATTCGGAGATCTCTCCTTCTGCATATAGGACTGCTATCTCATTGCCGTGTTTTGACAGACCGTGTATCGGAGATGTGGTGTCGTAGCTGTCGATCGGGATTAACGGCAGGTCTTTGCCTTGGGGGATGCCGATGCGGTCGCGGATTATGGCTTCTGCCTGATGACGATATAGCAGCGAATCCACTATGTTGCGCTCAACAAGTGATTCAGGAGCCTGAGTGATGAGCATACTGTCGGCCCAGGCATTGACATCGGATACCGTGACACCGCGATTGGCGGCTATCTGATTTGAGACTTTGCTCCATGTGGAGTTGAGCAGTGCTTCCATCTGAAGCCGGTTGGCATCGGATATCTCTGTGAGTATGTAAGGCTCTACAGCGCTTTTGAATGTGCCGACCTTCACTACCTGGATCTCTACGCCGATCTTGTCGAGCAGCCCCTTGTAGAATGTTATGTCAGACGACAGGCCGTGTATGTCGACCATGCCCTCGGGATTCAGGTAGAATCCTGTAGCTCCGGATGCGACAAGATAGGATGACTGTGATATGTTGTCGCCATAGGCTATGACCCATTTCCCGGATTCTTTTTTGAAATCATCAATCGCACATGCAAGGGTGTAGACGGATGCAAGGCCACCGGAAAGCGGACCGGCATCAATAAAAATACCGCTGATTCTACCGTCGAAAGCGGCTCTCTTGATGGCGTTGAGTGTGGGCTGAAGCAGTGTAGTTTCTTCTTCGATACCATAGATGACTGACTGCATGTCAGGGTTGGACTTGCGGTCGGTCAAAGTTGTCGCGAGATCGATATAAAGTACACTATTGTGGCTGACACCCACAGTCTCTTTTTCGACATTGCCTATGGATACCATCGCTCCTAAAAACAGGAGGCCCAATATGACAAAAACAGGGATGGATACCCATATCGCGGCAAGAGCGCCAAGCATTGAAGTGAAAAAGCGTTTCATCATAGCGAATGAACCGGTATTTTTGATATTCTAAAGAGTAGAGTCTACAAATATAGTTTAAAATGAGAAAATGACAGTGGCGGAGGTGTATAAATTGTGGCATAAAGACAGCGTGTTGTGTTAAATTTGCTGAAATGTAATCTGTGGGAGTGTATTAGTAATATGGTCTAAATGTTGAATTTGAATACATGGTTTAAAAAGGGCATCGCATGACGATCGCTATTCTTTTCATCGAATATTCTATGTATATTTGCAAAAACTGAATAATGGGCAGACTGCTTGCAATAGACTATGGGCGCAGACGCTGTGGAATCGCAGCGACAGATGTGTCGCGTATAGTTGCTACAGGAATCGGGACAATCGCGACGTCCGGACTGACGGAATTCCTACGTGGCTATTTTGCCAAAGAGACCGTGGATCTGGTTGTGGTGGGAGAGCCGCGGGACATGCATGGCCATCATTCGGATTCAATGCGCTATATCACTCCGGCAGTAGCGCGTCTGCGTAAGGAATTTCCGGAAATGAAATTTGTCTATTTTGACGAGCGTTTTACCTCGACTCTCGCTCACCGGGCTATGATTGACGGCGGAATGAGAAAATCACGACGGCAGGTGAAGGGAGAAGCCGATGTGATGGCTGCAACTATCATTTTGAATGATTTTCTTGAAAGTCAGGCATATCGCATGACGTTAAATTAAAGAACATGAAGTTACCAATATATTTATACGGGCATCCTGTGCTCAGAAAGGAGTGCGAGGAGGTTGAAGAGAATTATCCCGGACTCAAGGATCTTGTGGCCGATATGTATGAAACCATGGCTGCATCGGAGGGCGTTGGGCTTGCCGCACCGCAGATCGGCCGCAACATAAGGCTTGTAGTGATTGACGCCGATGTTCTTGGGGAGGATTTTCCCGAATGCGCCGGGCGAAGGCTGACTCTTATAAATCCTGAAATAGAGATTCTGGAGGGAAACAGTATCAATCGCAGCGAAGGGTGTCTCAGCGTGCCGGGACTGTCGGAAAATGTGTCGCGTGTGGAGCATATAAGGCTCAACTGGCTTGACGAAGATTTTGTGGAACATGAGGAGGAGATGAGTGGATTTCTTTCGCGCATAGTGCAGCATGAACTGGATCATCTCGACGGTCATCTTTATATAGATCATATTTCTCCGATAAGGAAACAGCTGATACGTACGAAACTCAGAAATATAGCTGATGGAAAAACACGTTGCGGCTATCCGACGAAATGTGCACCCAAGAAATAATGTTTTTTGTTAACAAGAAATTATGGCAGACGATAAAAAGATAATTTTTTCAATGGTGGGGGTCAGCAAGGTGTATCCTCCGCAGAAACAGGTGCTGAAGAATATCTATCTGTCGTTTTTTTACGGCGCGAAGATAGGTATAATCGGTCTGAATGGTTCCGGTAAATCATCGTTGCTGAAAATTATAGCCGGTATTGACAAGAGCTATCAGGGAGAAGTTGTGTTTTCTCCGGGATATTCGGTCGGATATCTTGAACAGGAACCTCAGCTTGACCCGGAAAAGACTGTTGTCGAGGTTGTGCGGGAGGGTGTTCAACCGATCATGGATATGCTCAAGGAGTTTGATGAGGTTAATGCTGCGTTCGGTGATCCCGATGTGCTTGAGGATCCTGACAAAATGGATGCCTTGATAGCCCGTCAGGCTGAGCTTCAGGATAAGCTGGATGCCGCCGATGCGTGGAATATTGACAGCAAACTGGAAAGGGCCATGGACGCTCTCCAGTGCCCGCCAGACGATCAGCCGATATCGACACTCTCAGGAGGCGAGCGCCGTCGTGTGGCTTTGTGCCGTCTTTTGCTTCAACAGCCGGATGTGCTTCTTCTCGACGAGCCTACCAACCATCTTGACGCCGAGAGCATCGATTGGCTGGAGCAGCATCTGCAGCAGTATCCCGGTACTGTTATCGCTATAACCCATGACCGATATTTCCTTGATCATGTGGCTGGCTGGATTCTTGAACTTGACCGTGGCGAGGGCATACCCTGGAAGGGCAACTACTCGTCGTGGCTCGACCAGAAGACGAAGCGTATGGCACAGGAGGAGAAACAGGCCTCGAAGCGCAGGAAGACTCTCGAACGTGAGCTTGAATGGGTGCGTATGGCTCCCAAAGCCCGTCAGGCAAAGGGTAAGGCTCGTCTCAACAGTTATGACCGTCTGCTCAATGAGGATCAGAAACAGCGCGAAGAGCGTCTTGAGATTTTTATACCGAACGGACCTCGTCTTGGTAACAAAGTAATTGAGGGCCACGGTCTTGCCAAGGCTTACGGAAAGAAACAGCTTTTCAAGGATCTTGATTTTACACTGCCACCTGCCGGTATTGTGGGGGTTATCGGTCCGAACGGAGCCGGCAAGACTACATTGTTCAGGCTCATTATGGGTCAGGAGACCCCTGATGCAGGAACTTTTGATGTGGGAGAAACCGTGAAGGTGGCTTATGTGGACCAGCGTCACCATGATCTGCTTCCTGAAAAAAGTGTCTATGAGGTTATCTCGCAGGGTGTCGAGTCGTTCAGAATGGGAGGACGTGACGTGAATGCCCGCGCTTATCTGTCGAAGTTCAATTTCACGGGCGCTGACCAGGAGAAGAAGATAGGAGTGCTTTCGGGCGGAGAACGTAATCGCCTGCATCTCGCGATGGCTCTTAAAGAGGAGGGTAATGTGATTCTGCTTGACGAGCCTACCAATGATATAGATGTGAACACACTCCGTGCTCTTGAAGAGGGGCTTGATGATTTTGCCGGATGTGCGGTTGTCGTGAGCCATGACCGATGGTTTCTTGACAGAATCTGTACACACATTCTCTCTTTTGAGGGAGACGGTGAAGTAGTGTTCTATCAGGGCAGCTACTCTGATTATGAGGAGTGGAAAAAGGCACGTAACGGGGGCAAGGAGCTTCCACGCCGACGCTACCGTAAACTGATGGAGTAAAATCGTGATTATGAATGTATACTGATGATAATGGGGCGCGCTTTTTGTGCGCCCCTGTCTTAAAATTATGAATATGATACGATGTGTGCCGTATACGGGAAAGTCGCTGATGTTTTTTGTGGCGTTTATGATATGCGTTGTGCCGTATATGTCGGGCCAGAATCCGGGTGTGAAAACACTTGAAGAGCGGGCGTCGCAGTTTTATGACCGGTGTGAATGGATGAGTTCGCGTGGTGCATACACGACTCTCGCCAGAGAGCATGGGAGTGTGTCGCAGTATTGGGTGCGCAGCGTGTTTTCGCTGCTGATGGAGGGGGACGAGCCGGCAGCCAGAGAAGAGACTATGTCGGGCATAGACCACCATGTGCCTATAGACACGATATTCAAAGGGGTGTTTGAAGAGACAATATCGCATGGACAGAGCAATATGTACGAGCGTTATCTGACAGGACTCAAAAAGTCGGATCCGTGGCTGGGACGTGTCGTGGACCGCTGTCTTCTGAAATACTATCTTTTCAGGGCTGATGCCGAGAAGATAATTGACACCGCACAATCCCTTCTTGAGGCAACTCCCGAAAATATGCTTTTTCTACCGGCGCTTGCCTACGGGCAGCTTCTGTCGGGCGACATGCAAGGCATGGCCGCTACAAATAAGAAAATACTTGATCTTGACTCGAGCAATGTCGACGCGCTGTTGTATCTGGCGAATTATTACTATGGAGAATGGAAGGGCGGAGATGAAAATAATAAGGCTCCGGCTCTGGAATATGTGACAAGAGCGGAGCGTATATGCAAGACACCGCAGATTGAGCGTATGCTTGCCGAACTGAAACGGTAGGAGGGATCAGATTGTAAGTGAAATTGTGAAGCCTGATGAAATTCCGCTTACAGGGGACGATTTCATCATTGGAATGAATGTCATGGATATCCCGGAATCTTTGACGAGTCCGCGCCTGCCTGCCGATCCATGGGCACGGTTTCCGCGGATGTAGCCTAAACATTCGTTGAGAGGATTGCATATAAACGCAACAATATATCCAAGCGGTTTTGATCCCCACAGGCGGTAGTCGTGGTCAACAATGTGGCGTTTTATGATGTAGAATGTCTCTCCGATAATCAGTCCGCCCAAAGGTGTGATTATAAGGTCCTGTGTGGAAGGTATCTCGTTGAAGGCCTCAATTCCATATTCCCAGAATACAGTCGAGATGAAGGCGCAATAGGCCAATGACTGCCAGACATTGCATCCTTGGCTACGGGCTGACATATAGTAGGCGGCGCCTGCGTAAGGATGCAGTATTTCATTGAATATGGCTTTGTCTTTGTCCCAGGTAGGCCCGGAGCGGATGTTATTCCACCAGCGTGTGAAGGGGTTGGTGTGTGCGATCTCGGATTTGTTCCATGCAGTGGCATCTTCCGGCATAATCTGTAAAATTCCGAGCATGGTAGCTCCGGCGCCAAATAATATACCTGTGTTTGCAAGCAGGCGGCCTTTGTTTATCGCGCTTCGGTTCCATGAGTAAGGCAGATCGTAAATGCACGGTGTGAATTTGCGCGGTTTTATCGAAGTGGGTTCTATAGATAGGTTTTCAACAGCTATATGGTCGGGCTGAACATCTATGAGAACCGGCTCCGGTTTGACCGGGGGCGGTGTCGTCAGTGACGATACCGCAAGTAAAAGAGAGTAAAGTAATGTCATGGGTGATGAATCTTTTTGTGTGTGTTCACAAAAAGAACAACTGTCTTAACCCAAGGGTTGAGGAGCCGATGAATTTCAGGCTGCCTCATGATGAAAAACAGAGATGGGTTATTCCTATATGGCTTTGGATATAACGCCGTTGCGCATTGTGAGCTTATGTGAATCAAGCAGATCGCGCAGTATAGAGACAGCTTCGCTGTGCCTGGACGGAGGAAGCTGGTCAAGAATATATTGTAATGTGTGTCCGGCGCCTGATGTGAGATAGTCTATTGTAGAGGAAACAGAAATTGCGTCATAATGTGGTTTGCTGCCCGGATTTTGCCGGCATACATCACATCGGCCACATTTCGGCGAATTTTTTTCTCCAAAATATTCAAGTATTGTAGTCGAACGGCATTGTGAGTTATCCCAGACAAACCGTTTCATGGCTTCGATGCGCTCGCTCATGCGGTGTTTACGGATCTCATATACGCTGCGTGGTATCGGGATGCGTGAAGCATCTTCACGTGCAGTTGTCCAGATTAGCCAAGGTGTTGACCTGCGAGGTATGAAGGATATTATCCGGGCTGACGAGAGACGAATCAATGCTTCGTAGACTGACTGCGGCGTGAGGTCGAGGCAGTGGGCGATGTGCTCTTCGTTGACAGGGGTGTAGTCGGCGAATATTCCGGTATAGTTTCTTAGGACAGCGTTTAGAACTCTCTCGGTCTCATGGTCGAGTGAGGCTGAATAAATGCCTGCTTTGTCGACAAGCATGAAAATTTGGGCAGAGGATCTGCGGTCTTCGTTGAATTCAATGAGTCCGGCCTGTGTGAGGATGTCAAGTGCGTTTCGGGCAGGGACCGGCGGAAGAGAGAATTTTTTGCAAAAGATATTGAAATTGAAGTCGTAGAGGCGATTCCATCCGTCGCCGACCGCAACGTTGAGGAATACTCCTGCAAGGTTATAGACGCGACGAATGAAATCTTTGTCGGGAAATGACTCGGACAGTCGTCTGGATAGTGTGGCTTTGTCAGACGGTCCCACCAGTGTCACAGCATAGGATGGCAGTCCGTCGCGTCCGGCACGTCCGGCTTCCTGATAATATTCCTCAAGAGATGATGGAAGATCGTAATGTATAACAGCCCGGACATCGGGTTTGTCGATGCCCATGCCAAATGCATTGGTCGCAACTATGACCCGAATATCTCCTTGCTTCCAAAGGTTTTGCCGCTCGTTTTTCTCTTCTGCCGATAAGCCGGCATGGTAGAATGAAGCGGAAATGTCTTCATCGGCAAGCGTTCGGGCTATCTCGACAGCCCGCCGGCGTGATCTGACATAGACAATTGCCGTTCCGCCCACTCCTTTCAATATACGAAATAGCTGAGAGTCTTTGTCGTCGGTATGACGGACAATGTAAGACAGGTTGTCGCGGTCGAAGCTTCGGGCGAATGTATGGTTCCCTCTCAGTCGCAGTGATGAGCGTATGTCATCGACGACCCGCGGCGTGGCTGATGCCGTGAGAGCAAGTACCGGCAAGTGGGGGAAGATTTCGCGCAGACGTGCTATGCGCAGATAGGATGGCCGGAAGTCGTAGCCCCATTGAGATATGCAGTGGGCCTCGTCGACAACAATCAATGAAAGCTGGATTTGCCTAAGGATCTCAATGAAATTGTCATCGGCCAGTTTTTCAGGCGAAAGATAGAGTAGTTTTGCTTTTCCGATTCGGCACCTGTCGATGGCGAGGTTGCGTTCGTGCAGAGAGAGGCCGGAGTGTATGCACGCGGCTGTGATGTTGTGAAGGCGCAGGTTGTCGACCTGATCCTTCATTAGAGAGATGAGCGGGGTTACAACAATTGTGAGTCCGGGAAGTATAAGAGCCGGGACCTGGAATGTAATGCTTTTGCCTCCGCCTGTTGGAAGAAGTCCGATAGTGTCGTTCCCGGATAGCACAGAGGCTACGATCTCTTCCTGCATAGGCCGGAAGGAGTCGTAGCCCCAATGTCGTTTAAGAACTTCGGCAGGAGTCATTGCGATGGCCGCAGATCTTTTATGAGAAGCTGAAACGCTCCCGGCAGAGCTGACCTGTGTTTGTTTTGATCGATCGTGTATACAATGTCGAACGGCCTGCCTGATTTTACGATATCGATTTTGTCGGCAAGGTTGAATGCTATGGCATCCATGACTTTGCCAGAGGTGTCGTCGACAAGTTCAAGTTTGAGGTGCTCGGAATTGTGACCGACAATGCGGCTTGTGCCGAAGTCGGAAACATTGCGTGAAAGAAAGACAGGTTTGGGATTTCCAGGGCCGAGCGGTTCAAAGCGACGCAGAAGAGATGTGAACTGCTGGGTTATGTCGGCAAATTCAAGAACGGCATCGACCGACAGGGTGGGCTTAAGCTGTTCAGGAGTGATGTTTTCGGCGACGTATCGCTCGAACCTGCTTGTGAACTCAGGAATGTTCTCTTCTTTAAGAGACAAGCCTACGGCGTAGGTGTGACCACCGAAATTTTCAAGAAGATCACGAGAGTTTTCAACCGCACTATACACGTCGAATCCTTGAACCGAGCGTGAAGAACCGGTCGCGAGTCCGTCGTGAAGAGTGAGAACCACAACCGGCTTGTAGTAAAGTTCGGTTAACCTTGAGGCTACAATGCCGACAATGCCTTTGTGCCAGTCGGTGTTGTAGATTACCATCGATTTCCGATCGGCGAGTCTGGCAGAGTGTCTGTCGATTATTGCGTTGGCTTCTTCGGTGATGCGTCGGTCGAGCTCTTTGCGGTCGCGGTTGTACTGGTCTATCGCTTTTGCCCTCAACATAGCTTCTCCGAAGTCGCGCGATACAAGGAGATCAACTGCTTCGATGCCACGTTGCATCCGTCCGGATGCGTTTATGCGTGGTCCTATCTTGAAAATGACGTCGCTGATTGTGATTTCACGTGATGAGGGCATCTGCGCCATTCGCATTATGGCCCTCAATCCAGTGTTGGGGTTTGTGTTGAGTCTCCGCAGGCCGTGGAATGTCATTATGCGGTTTTCGTCGACAACAGGCACAATGTCGGCAGCTATCGACACGGCTACAAGGTCAAGCATTCCCTCGAGGTCGCGTTCGTCTATGCCGTTGCTTCGTGAGAATGCCTGCATGAATTTGAATCCGACTCCACACCCGGAGAGATGTGTGCATGGATATGTGTTTCCTTCCAGTTTCGGATTCAGTATCGCGGCTGCATCCGGCAACTCGGAATCGGAGACGTGGTGATCACAGATTATGAAGTCGATGCCGAGAGACTTGGCATAGGCGACTTCCCCGATAGCTTTGATGCCGCAGTCGAGAATAATGACCAGTCCAACATTCATTTCCTTGAATTCATCGATGGCTCTGTGGGTTATGCCGTAGCCATGATCTTCGCGGGTGGGTATGCTGTAGTCGATGTTGGAGTAAAATCCACGGAGGTATTTGTAGACGAGAGCGACAGCTGTCGTTCCGTCGACGTCGTAGTCTCCGTAGATCATTATTTTTTCTTTTTTCCCCATGGCATGATTCAGCCTTGCAACAGCTTTATCCATGCCAGGCATTAGAAACGGATCATGCAAATCGGCAAGTGACGGCCTGAAGAATTTGTCGGCTTCTTCATCCGTTGTAATGCCTCTCTGGGTCAGAAGCTGCGCAATTACAGGCGCTTCAGGCCATTTTTGAGCCAAATTAAGCCGGTCTTGCCGGTCGATGGAGCCAAGGGGAGTAAAGTTCCATTCGTTATCAATCATTTATGTTCTTTTTTTATTTTCGAGCAGGAGTCCGGCTATTTTATACGTGAAGTTAAGCCGGATGGCTACAGTAGGGAGAAAGTCGTCGGTATCACGCCTATAGAAGAGAGAAAATGGCGAACGACGTTGCGCTTATAGATATAAAAATCGGATTGCGCAATACTACGGGTAGCAATACAAAGTTAAGAACAGAAGAGAATATATCCGGCCATTTAACCTAAATTAACGGCATACGCAATAGTATCTTTGTGTGTGACAGCGAGCCGGCGATATGGCTATTATATTCAGAATGGTAGAAGCTAACAATGGAGTAAATCAGAGAATAATCAGCGTATTATGACAATTTTGCCAATCGGTCGCCCGGATGAGACGGGTGAGGATGCGAGAACATGGCAGATGCCGGAAGGAATGGAAACGGAGCGAGGATTCCAACGTATGCGTCCTCCCTCGCTTTTGAGTCGTGCGACAAGAGAGCCGCCGCTATCAACAATGTTAACGATTGTGGCATCGGGGAGTCCATCGATGATCACGTCGCCAAGATAATCGGGACGTACAGGATTGGGATAAATTGAAATATCAGACAGGTTGTCAGTACCCGGGCGTATGTCGGATCTATATTCCAATAGTCCATGGCGGGTGCCGAAAAAAACAGTGCCGTCAGGGTTGCAGGCTACAGCACGAACTTCGTCGGACGGCAGCGGTGAGTTGGATGACGTGAAGTTGAGCAGGATCCGTGATCCGTCGGGACTGACAAGGAAGGCACCAGAGGCTTCTGTAGCAATCCATTTGTTACCGGCCGGATCTGACGCGATACCATATATTTTCTCCGTGGCAAGAAGATAATCGGCAAAAAGGGTGTTGTCGTTTCGGGATACTTTGGGACGCATTACATGTATCGCGCCGTTGTCGGTTTCCCATGGGCGTGGAGCAACCAATATTCCGGCGTCAGTGCCTATCCATAAAGAGCCATCGGAGCGGTCTTCCAGTAGGGAGCAGACACGTCCGACCTGAATTTCAGAAGCATCGTTTGTGGTAAACGATTGTGCCCAGTGGCCGCTGTCGTCGTCAAGTGATGTTGTTCCGGCTGTGTCGTAGATGTAGATGTCGGCAGATCCCATCGAGTAGATATAGCGGCCGTCGTGCGATACAATAGCTGTGCAGTCGCGGCCAGAGGATATTCCTGCGGTAAAACCGACCGGTGTCCAATCGTTTCGGGAAACGGAGGCGATGCGGTCCCGGGCTTCGGGAGGGAGGAAAAAGATCATGGGGGTGCCGGCAGGTGCCTCGGAATAGGCCCAGAGACCTCCTCGCGGGTCGAAAGCAAGATCCATGACCCTTACTCCCCAATTGTCAAGAAAACAGGTGTTGTCGAGGTAAAAGTGATTTATCTCATCGCTTTTTTCCATTGCATACATGCCTTCAAGAAGAGACCCGATGTAGTGCAATTCCGGATCGTCGGGATCTTCGCGGACAAATGTCAGGTCAAGTAGGTCACCTTGCGGATTGGGTTGCTTTTCAAAAAAACTTGAAAGGCCTGATGGGGAGAGATCCCGGAATTTTCCGTCGGGCATGAGCCGGCAAAGCCGTGAGAGGTTTCCTGTAGTACGGTTTATGTGGACATTCGAATTGCCGCGATTGCCAATATAGAGGGTGCCCGAGGGACTTAGGCGAAGCATGTTGACATCGCTGACACTCATTTCGGATGGACGAATCCTGTCGACAACCAGCGAGGGGGGCGATGTGGTGAAGTCGTAGCAGACAATACCGTCGGATTTTCCGATCCAGACACCGGACAGCCCGCTGACGGCAGAGACGCAGAGCGGGTGTGCGGAGGGTATTGTGGCTGTATTTCTGACAATGCCGGCGGCATCATAGCATTGCAGTTGTGACGAAGTGAGAAATGCAACTTCTTCAGATGGAAGCGGAGTAGCGCCGATCACTCCGGATGAGGACATAACAGTGACTTTTGCGGATAGGGACGCGGTGTCGATATTGCAAACAGCCGGAAGTGACTTACCGCCAGAGCTGACAGTGAGGAAAAGGTTTTTGCCGGATGAGATGAGGTCCAGTATCGGAGGAGTGGATATTTTTTGCCAGCTTTCGGGACGGGACGCTGGGTTGCCGTGACGCAGGATATAGAGGTTTTCCTGCATGACAATGACAGGAGTGTCGCCAATGAGCGCTATATCGGAAACCGGATGACCGAAGCGTACATAGTCGCTTACTTCTCCACGATGTAGATCGTAGATTACAATGCCAAAGCCTGTAGCTACATATATCGCCGACATGTCGGGAAGAAACGCGATACTGTTTATTGTCCGAGGCGTCAGACGGGAGGCTTTTATGTCGGGAAGGTTAAGTATAGATGCATTGTCTCGGATAATGTCGATGTTTCCGCTTGAATATGCTACGGCAACGGCGTCGGAGTTCGGATGGGCGTGTATGCTTGAGACTGCCACGTCGTTAAGATAATCGATCGGAGAGAGGGTAATAGTCTCTCCGTGTTTTTTATCGTAGGCATACAGCGCTCCGAGAGATGAAAAATAGACACGTCCGGCAGTTTCGGCAATATTGTCGACACCGCCGAACGGCAGATGATAAATCCAATTGTCCGCCCTGGCGCAGATTACCGAAAGACTGATTATAAAAGCGGAAATGAGTCGCAAGGGAGGGAAGAGTGACAACCGGATATGAGGCTCTTTTAAGAGCTCAGGTGAAGAATTGGCAGATATTTAGGATGCGGCAAGGAGCGCACTGGGATGTGTCAGTTTTTGTCCTTGGGGGCTAGTATGGCTCTATAGGCGGCCGGATCGGCGAGAATTTCGAGTGCTTTCGCTATCTCTTTGTCGTTGCGCAGGCTCTGCTGAATGACTCCTTCGTCGAAATAGTATCGCTGCATTATCTCGTTGGCTATATAGCGTGAGATTTCTTCGCGGTGTATGTCGAGATCGTGGTTAAGATTGTGCTTGAGCTGAGAACGGAGTGTCGCGATTGTTTCCTTGACTTCATCGGTGTTGTATCCTTCGGTTTCGGCAGCTTTCTCGAGTTCGTCGATTATCATCTCACAAACGCGGTCGTAATGGAATTTGCCGGGGTCTATGAATGATTTGAAATCTTCATAAATACCATCGGTGACAGTCCACTCGGATGCCGGAAGGGTTGTCGGATTCTTTGCCCTGTAGGATGTGGCGAAGTTGAAATCCCATCCGTCGGTCACCACGTTGTAGACAAGCCGGGACAGCTTCGGCTGCTCTATCGTTATGTCGGGAGTTATACCACCTCCATCACGGACTTCACGTCCTGCGGCGGTGTGGAATACATTTGTGAGAGAGTCGGGGGTGCGGCTTACAGTGCCGTCGGGATTTCGGTGTGAGTAGTCAACAGCCTGCACACAACGGCCGCTCGGTGTGTAGTAGCGCGCGATTGTGACTTTCAGAAGTCCGTTGTAGGGTAGCGGACGAGATGACTGTACGAGTCCCTTCCCAAATGATCTGTCGCCGATAACGACAGCACGGTCGAGATCCTGAAGCGCACCGGTGAGAATCTCGGAAGATGATGCGGTGGCTCCGTCGGTTAAAAGAACAAGCGGTATTTCTGTGTCGATAGGGCGTCCGGTGGTCTTGTAAGTGCGTTCGTTGACGAGACCACGACCACGTGTCCTGACTACTTCGGTGCCTTTGGGGAGGAAAAATCCGGCAATCTCCACAGCGCCCTCGAGTATTCCTCCTCCATTGCCTCTCAGATCAAGTATGAGTGATGTGGCACCCTGTTTTTTGAGGTCGTTTATGGCATCGCGCACACCATCGGCGCTTTTTTCGTTGAATGTCTCAAGGTTTATGTAGCCGGTTTTGCTTCCGGGGAGCATGTCGAAAAACGGCACCGGATTAATGTCTATTTTCTCACGGATTATGTCGAAAGAAAGAATCGAGTCGCTGACATAGGGTCGTTTGACAGTGACACGTACAGGTGTTCCCGGCTGCCCTTTCAGGCGATTGCTTATTTTTTCAGATGCCCAGGATGATACTGTGTCGTTGTCAATTGCAATGAATATATCGCCGGGAAGCAGTCCGGCTCTGGCCGCAGGACTGTTTTTGCGAGGCTGGGATATCATAGTGGGGTATAATGTCCCGTCGGCCTTTTTGCGTTGCTGGATGTAACTGCCGATACCTCCATACTCGCCGGTGCTTATGGTGGTAAAGTCGTCCTGATCGTCCTCTGGATAGTACTCGGTGTATGGGTCTATGTCGCCCAGCATTGCGTAAATTGCGGTATTTATCGATTTTGTCGCGTCGATCGAGTCGACATAGGCGGTCTGCAATGCCTTGTAGAGGGCATTGAAAATGTCGAGATTCCGTGCGACCTCGTTTTTGGGACTACGTGTAGCCGCAGAAGCAGATAAGGCAACTATAACCGCTGCTATTAATGAATATACTTTTCGCACTTGGGGATAATCTTTTTGATGTTTTGATTCAAGACAAAGTTAGTCAAAAGAACGTTATCTATATAACACGCATGATGGGTAGTTTTCTTAAAATTTGTGTAATTTTGCGATTAAGAAATGGAAATGACAACGACTATAGGTAATCATGCAGGCCGGATTGCGATTATTGTCAATCCGGTTTCGGGTACAACGTCGAAGGAGGCATCGGCTAATGAAGCCGCAATCCGTCTCAGAAATATGGGACATGAGGTTGATGTGTTTTATACCGGTTGTCCCGGAGATGCGACCCGCCTTGCCCGTGAGGCTTGTGCAAGGGGGGCCGGTCTTGTCATAGCCGTCGGAGGTGACGGGACCGTGAATGAGACAGCCAAGGCGTTGTGTGATACGGATGTGCCACTCGGAATCATGCCAATGGGAAGCGGTAACGGTCTTGCCCGCCATCTTGGTATTCCGATAGATCTTGAAGGTGCTTTAAAGGTTATTACGGACGGTAAAGTCAGGGTAATAGACTATTGTACAATGAACGGTGAGGCGTTTTTCTGCACTTTCGGTGTGGGATTCGATGCCGCTGTGACTCATGCTTTTTCAAAGCAGCCCGGCCGAGGTCTTGTTACCTATATGAAGAGCGCACTGATGGAATTTCTGAGGTTCAATCCTGCCGAGTATACCATAAAGGCAGGAAACAAGGTGCTTACGGAGAAAGCGTTTCTTGTGGCAGTGTGCAATACCTCGCAATATGGCAATAATGCCTATATAGCGCCTGAGGCGAGAATCGACGACGGGTATGTTGACGTAACGATTGTCCATGCCGGCAATCAGATAGTCCAGGCTCTTGTGGGGGTCGATCTGTTTACGGGTCTTATCAATAAAAATATCCTTATCGAAACTATGAGGGTGCAGTCGGTAAGTATCAAATGCAACAGAAGTGGATCGATTCAGGCTCATGTAGACGGAGAGCCACGCGAGCTGCAGGAATGTGCCGATATCATATGCCGGCATAACGGGCTGAAGGTCGTTGCTCCGGAGCATGCTGATTCTTTCAAGCCGATCATCACTCCCATGTCGAATATTGTGAGGGAAACCCGGACTGCGCTTAAAAATTTATTTCATCCGTGGCTGATACATTGATTGTCATGGGCTTAATTTTGATAATGTAATGATGCAGGAGACTGAACTGAGGGAGTTGCTTGATAATGAGGCCGCCCGTATAAATTCACCGGGTTTTATAGACGGAGATCCCGTGCAGTTTCCGCGTCGTTTTGAACGTCAGGAAGATATTGAAGCCGCTTCTTTGCTGTCGGCTACAATCGCATGGGGCAACCGTAAGATGATATGCCGCAATTGTGACCGTCTGATGGGTTTTCTTGCTGATGACCCTTATGCTTTTATAATGGAAGGTGCGTGGGAAGCGATTGATGATGATCGTAACATCCACAGGACTTTTTTCGGACGTAATCTAAAATATTATCTGAAGGGTTTGCGTCTTGCATTCAGCCGATATGGAACGATGGAGGGACTTGCCGCGTCGAGCGGAGCTGCCGAGAGTGAGCTGCCGGCATGGACTTTTGCCCGTCGGCTCGGTGAAGTTCTCGCCGAGGCCAATGCAGGGGTCAGGGACAGCCGCTGTCTTCCAGTGAATATCGATACTACGGCATTGAAGCGCGTGAATATGGCGCTTCGTTGGCTTGTGAGAGATGACGGTATTGTGGATATGGGGGTGTGGAAGGTTCTGAAGCCTTCACAGCTTTTTATACCGATGGATGTACATGTGTCGGATGTATCTCGAGGACTCGGGCTCCTTGAACGAAAGTCGACTGACCGCAGGGCTGTGGAGTTGCTTACCGCACGTCTGCGACAGTACAGGCCGGATGATCCATGCGTGTATGATTACGCGCTTTTCGGGATTGGAATGGGGTTGTAAATCGGATTTATTTAAATGTGTTTGTGCGTGTGTTGCAGCCCACGCATGTCAGATTTATTGCCAATGGTCTTTTCTCGATGCCTCGCGGGCGAAAGAGAAGAGGCGTGGGTCGACATGACAATATCCGTCGGGATTTTTGTCGAGATAGTCCTGATGATATTCTTCAGCGGTATAGAAGTTGTCTATGGGCATTACTTCGGTGACGATCGGAGCGTCGTAGTCGCTACGCATACTGTCTATGACTGACATGATTGTCTCTTGTTGTTTTTCGGTCGTGTAGTAGATGCCGGTGCGGTATTGTGTGCCTATATCGCCACCTTGTCTGTCGCTGATGGTGGGGTCTATTGTCAGAAAAAACAGTTTTATCAGAAAATCAAGTCCGACTATAGAAGGATCGTACTCTACTTTTACGGTCTCTACCGCTTTGGTATTGCCAGTGCGTACTTCGCTGTATGACGGGTTTTCAACAACTGAGTTGGCGTAGCCTACCTGTGTGTCGGTCACTCCGTGGATCTGTTTCATGAAGTGCTCTGTGCCCCAGAAGCAACCTCCTGCAAAATAAATTGTAGCCATATCATGGAAAAGAATGGGTCGGTTATATGTTTTACACCACATATAACCGACCCCTGTTATTCATTGTTCGGAACGATTATTTTTCGGTAGACAGAGAATAGGGCTTGGTGTCAGCCGCTATGCCGCGTTTTTTGTTGGGCGTCGACGCCATTTCAAACTCAAGAACACCACCGCCCATGAGCTGGTCGTGGGTGAGGTAGGTTTTGTCGAATTTCTGACCGTTGAGTTTTATACTTTTGACGTAACGATTTTTGTCGCTTACCTTGGGAGCTTTGATTTCAAGAGTCTTGCCGTTGCCGAGTGTCAGTTTGGCATAGGGAAGATATGGCGCTCCAAGAATGTATTGGTCAGTGCCGGGGCATACGGGGTAGAAGCCCAGTGCGGTGAAGATGTACCATGCAGACATCTGACCGCAGTCGTCGTTTCCGCAAAGGCCGTCGATGTTGTTGCGGTACATGCGGTTCATGATTTCACGTACCCAGTACTGAGTCTTCCAGGGCTGGCTTGACCAGGCGTAGAGGTAGGGTATGTGGTGGCTGGGCTCGTTGCCGTGCACGTAGCATCCGATCAATCCTTCTTTTGTAACATCCTCGGTGTGGGCGTAGTACTTTTCTGGGAACTCCATTATAAATAGCGAGTCGAGATTCTGTACGAATTTTTTGTCGCCACCCATTTCGTCGATAAGTCCTTTTACATCGTGGGGAACGAAGAAGGAATAATTCCAGGAGTTGCCTTCAAGGAATCCTTCGTTATGGGTGTTCAGGAGGCTGAATGGAGCTTTCCAGGTGCCGTCGGACATTTTGGGGCGAGAGAATCCGAGTGTGGGGTCAAAGACGTTTTTGTAGTTCATCGCGCGCTTCCTGTAGGCATCGGCGAGTTTCTTGTCACCTGCCTGTTTCGCTGTATTGTAGATACACCAGTCGTCGTAGGCATACTCAAGTGTAATCGATACCGCGCTACCGTTTTTGTCGTAGGGGACGTAACCGAGTTTCATGTACTCGGGGATATTGGTGTAATAGGGTATGGTCGCGGAGCTGTTCATTGCTTCAAGAGCAACTTTGGGATCGATATTGCCGTCCTTGGTGTAGGCGTCGGCGAGCACTGACACAGCATGGTATCCTGCCATACACCAGTTCTCGTTGGCCATATGCGACCATACAGGAAGCGCTTTGTGTACGCTCTGCTCATAGTGGGCCATCATTGATTTGGCCATGTCGGCGCCTTTGTCGGGGAATATCACGTTCATGAGCGGGTGTTCGGCGCGGAATGTATCCCAAATTGAGAATACGGTGTAGTTGGTGAATCCGTCGGCCTGATGTATGTTGTGGTCAAGCCCGCGGTATTTTCCGTCGACATCCATGTAGACCGACGGGTTGATCATCGTGTGGTAGAATGAAGTGTAGAGCATGGCGAGCTGGTCGGGTGTACCTTCGGCTTCAATTATGTCGAGGCTTTTGTTCCAGTCGTCGGTTGTCTGAGCAAGGATCTCGTCGAAGTTTTTGCCACCGGTTTCGGCACGGAGGTTTTTGAGTGCCCCTTCGGTGCTTACGCCTGAGAGTCCGACTTTAATCTCTACCTGTTTTGATTTGGGAAGGTCGAAGTCGAAGTATGCCACGACTTTTCGGCCGGCTATTTCCGGAAAGTTGTGATGTTGGTCGAATTTGCCCCAGAAACCGTTGTATTTGGGCTTCTCCTTGTCAATGAAACCATAGTTTGTGATCGGCTCGGAGAACTCAATGGCAAAGAATGTGTAGTTGGTCCGTGCCCAGCCGTTGGTGATGCGGTAGCCTGTGATTGTGGAGTCGTTTTCCACGCGCATGTAGGTCCACAGTGTTTTGCCGTCGTAGTTGTAGATGCCATGATCCATATCGAGGACAATGTGTCCGGAGTCGACATTCTGCGGATAGGTGTAGCGGTGTGCGCCAACGCGCTGTGTGGCGGAAAGCTCGGCGCGGATTCCGTAATCATCGAGTGTCACGGCATAGTAGCCGGGACGGGTTACTTCAGTGTCATGGCTGAAGCGTGAGCGATAGCCCTTGGATGTGTCGGACGCTTCGCCGGGGAGGAGCAGGTGCTTGCCTGTCGCAGGCATGATGAGTATATCTCCGAGGTCGCTGTGTCCGGTTCCGCTCAGATGAGTGTGGCTGAAACCGAGGATTGTGGAGTCGCGGTGCTGATAGCCCGCGCAATATTCATAGGCTCCGGGCTGGTATTTGCCGTTGATGTTGTGTGGAACGTTCTCAGTGTCGGGGCTCAACTGTACAATTCCGAACGGAGCGCAAGCTCCGGGGAATGTGTGTCCCATGCCATTTGTTCCGATGATAGGGTTTACGTAGGCCGCATTGTCGGGTGTTGAGGCATAAGCACTGATGCCAAATGACATTGCCGCCGCAACGACAGCCGCACCTATTTTACAGGGTGATATCATGATTGCGTTATATAAATGAATTTGGTTATAATTATTTTCTCGAAACTGGGAATTCGGTGATGCGAAGTGTTGTGCACCCATAAGGAATAAGCACTATGTCCTCAACTTCCGGAGCAAGTTCAGCCGGATCCTGAATGCTGTAAGGTAGCGGGCCGGCCGATTCATTGTAGAGTTGCCACTGTGGCATACGCCGCGCTTTGGTGTGGATCTCGACAGGGGCGTTCTCGACATTCCACGGATATCCATCCATGCCTTTCTCTACGACCTTGAATGTGTTTTGCAGATCGTTGGGGCGGAGATCGGACTCGATGAGACAATAGTTCCAGGGTGTAGAGGGGTGTACTTCGTAGTAGAAGTCGCCGTGGATACCGCGTACACGCTCGTCATTGCTGACTTTTCTCCACTTTTCTCCCATTTTCAGGGCATAGATAAGTGGTCCGCGCTCGATGACGGCAGAATTTTCATACCATCTTGATACGGATAGATGCATAGGCATGTCGAGCTCCACGTGATCGCCCGATTTCCATTCGCGGTTGATTGTAATGATCTTTCCGGCTGTCTCCTGACTTATTGTCTCGCCATTGACTTTCACAGAGGCCTGTCTGCACCATCCGGGTACGCGCATCTCAAGCGGAAATGTGGCGGATTTCACTTTTTTGTCGGGAAAGGATATGTCGAATCTCACGGTGCTTTCAAATGGATATACTGTGGATTCGTCGATGCGGACCTCAATGCCGTCGGCGACTTTGGCCGTGACAGTGGAAGGAGCGTAGTAAAGCGCCGCCAGCCCTCGGCCGGATGTGGCGAACCACAGGTCGCGTGTGAATTTAGGCCACCCCTGATGAAGGTTGGATGTGCAGCAAGGATAACCTGTGAGGACTCCAAACACTATGTCGGTGCCTTCATGTGGAGACACGAAATTCCGCTCGCCCATGGTGACCATGACCTGATTGAGCTGCTGGTAGTATTGCCGAGTGTCGAAATTATCGGTTGTCTGAGTAGGCAGGGCGTTATATGCCACGCGCTCAAGCCAGTCGGCCCAGTCGGTGCGTCCCGTGATTTCTATCATCTTCTCGAGCGAATACATCATCTCGACGGCAGTGCAAAGTTCGGATCCCTGTGTCGGATTGCCCGTATGCAGAAGCTCGTCGCCGCCGAATAGTCCTGTCGGCCATCCGTGGTAGCGGCGCAGATCACTTTCCATAGCGTCGATCGACTTGATATGGCGACTGTCGCCAGTGGCCTGATAGCGGACTACGGGTTGTTTCAGGCCTTGGGCAAGATTGACGCAGTGGACGCTGAACAAACTGTTCATCATCGTGTGATCGAGGAATTTTTCTGTCCAGTCCTCAGTCTGCCCGTTTAGCAGGTCGCCGAGTTCGAGCAGGAATGTATCGCCGGTAATGTTGTAGAGCCAATACACTATCAGCAGATTGTCGCCACCACGCTGCTGGCCCCAGAATGTCCAGTGACCGAGTGGTGTCTCTTTAAGATGTTCAAGTTGATAGCGGAAATATTTGGTCATGAAAGGGATTACCCTCTTGTCGCCGGTTGCGTCGTAATATTGCTGAAGCACTTTGAGTACAACCATTTTTGGCCACCAGTCGTGAGCGTTGTCTCTTTGCAGCCCAGGTTCATAGGGCCGGTCGGTGTCGGGACCGAAATAACCGTCGGGTTTCTGGCTTTTCAATGTCCATTCAATCCAAGGCTGCACTTTGTCTTTCAGATTTTTGTCGTCAAGCATATAGGCAAGTGGCAACAAGCCGTCAATCCAGTAGGGACCTCTCTCCCACACATCGCCGTCGCCGCCGAGCCATCCGTTGCGTGATCCCATTACCGACGGATAAAGTTCGTCGAGATGCCCTGTCATTCCGTCGGCCATTCTCTGCATCTGGTCTTTAAGCCATCCTTCGGGTTTTACGTTGCCGACTGGAAGCTCCATATAGTGTTTTTCGACCAGAGGGGCGCGGTTGGCAAGGTATAGAGACGCGCCGACGGTTTTATCCTGTCCGAAACAGCATACACCCGCAACGGCTATCGATGCAAATGCAGTCGCCAGTATTCTGCTAAACATTGATTATGTGGTTATGAGAAATGAATGTAGAGTTATGATCGGTTATAAATTATGCAAATCTAATATTTTTTCACTATACCTCCTTACTCTCGATAGGAATAAAAACAGTACCTTTGCGGCACATTAATGTTTTTTTGAACAAAGAAAACCGCAATATGCGTCGCTACAACATCATTAACGACACTCTCGGTTGGCTATGCTTTGCAATCGCAGCTGTCACATATCTGCTTACAGTGGAGCCAACAGCCAGTTTCTGGGACTGTCCGGAGTTTATATTACAGGCATTTAAACTTGAAGTAGGTCACCCGCCGGGCAATCCGATATTTATGCTCGCCGGACGTTTTTTTGCAAACTTTGCCGGCGGGGATGTGACAAAAGTGGCATTGGCTGTGAACTCTATGTCGGCTCTTCTCAGCGCCGGCACAATATTGCTGATGTTCTGGACGATAACCCATTTTGTGAAGCGGCTTATCGTCGCTGATGACGCTACTGATGTGTCGCTGCCAAAAATGATAGCTATTTTCGGATCGGGTCTTTGCGGAGCACTGATGTATACATGGAGCGATACGTTCTGGTTCTCGGCTGTCGAGGGTGAGGTCTATGCGTTTTCATCGTTCTGTACCGCCCTTGTCGTGTGGCTGATTCTGAAATGGGAAAACCGTTCCGATCTGCCATACAGCGACCGATATCTTGTGCTTATTGCGTACGTGATCGGTATTTCGATCGCTGTGCATCTGCTCAATCTTTTGTGTATACCGGCGATAGCGCTTGTGATATATTACCGTAAATTCAAGAACACGACAGCTAAAGGATCCCTTGTCACGCTTGGGCTTTCGGCTGTTGTCGTGGCTTTGATACTTTACGGACTTGTGCCCGGATTTATCGAGATAGCACAGTATTTCGAGCTGTTCTTTGTCAATACGGTTCACATGCCGTTTAATTTCGGCGTGCTGATATACGCCGTTCTGCTTGTCGCCGCACTCATCTGGTGCATATACTCGCTCTACAAGGGTACTGACGTGCGCAGCATACGCTGGTCGTTTCTTCTTGCGGTGCTTCTTTCGGGTATTCCCTTTATCGGAGAATCTCTATGGATTCCGATAATAATTACCTCGGCACTTGCCATATATCTGTGGAAAGCGCCAAGGCTTCCGATAAGGATACTTGGCCTTGCGGCGTTGAGTGTGCTGGTGATGTTTGTAGGCTACTCCTCTTATGCACTGCTTCTTATACGTAGTTCTGCCAATCCTCCGATGAACCAGACTGCTCCTGACAATGTGTTTAATCTTGGAAGCTATCTGAACCGTGAGCAGTATGGTGAGAATCCGCTTTTCTATGGTCAGTCGTTCAAGTCGGAGATCGTCTATGAAATGGACGAGGCCGGATACTTTACGCCGAAAGTAACTCACGGCAAGACGCTTTACAGTAAGGCTGTGTCGGACTCTACTGATATCGCCGACCGCTATGTGGCTACCGGAGAGAAGATTTCATATAACTGGGAGCCGAAAATGTTGTTCCCGCGCATGTACAGCTCGTCGCCCGGACATCCTCAGGGATATCTTGAATGGATCGGCGCCGAAGAGGATGATCTTCCTTATGTACAGGTCGAGAATGTACTTTACAAGGACGGCAGTCCTGTGATGCAATATGGCTCACCTTACACGACCACAGCCCAAAAGCCTACACAGATCCAGAATCTGCGTTATTTCATCAACTATCAGCTGAATTACATGTACTGGCGATATTTCATGTGGAATTTCGCCGGCCGACAGAATGATATACAAGGGCAGGGAGAACCTAACCGCGGTAACTGGATTTCGGGATTCTCAGTTATAGATAATCGCCGTCTGGGCGATCAGGATCTGCTTCCTTATGATCAGTCGGAGGGAAACAAAGGACATAATGTGTTCTATATGATTCCGCTTATAATGGGTCTGATCGGTCTCTGCTGGCAGGCATTCTACAGCAAGCGTGGTATCGAACAGTTCTGGATCGTCTTCTTCCTGTTCTTCATGACCGGTGTGGCTATCGTGCTTTATCTGAATCAGCCGCCTATGCAGCCGCGTGAGCGAGACTATGCGTTTGCCGGATCGTTCTATGCCTATGCTATATGGGTAGGCATGGGTGTGGCCGCTATCTACAGCATGATATCACATGCTATGTCAAGCCGGAAGGATGCAACAGGCGATATAAGCGGCCGCAAACCGCTTGTGGCCGCTTGTATCGCTCTTGTGATAGGTTTGATTGTGCCTTTGCAGGTGGTGTCGCAGACGTGGGATGACCATGACCGGTCGGGACGTTTCACAACCCGAGACTATGGTATGAACTATCTGTCGAGCCTTGACGAGAATGCGATCATCTTTACCAACGGAGACAATGATACATTCCCGTTATGGTATGCTCAGGAGGTCGAAGGATTCCGCACTGATGTGCGGGTTGTGAATCTGTCGTATCTGACTACCGACTGGTATGTCAATGCGATGCGTATGCCGACTTATAATGCGCCCGGTATCGATATGCTTGCAAAGCCGACGGATTATGCCTATGACCGTCTGCAGATCTCGGCCTTTGCAGAGCAGTCACCTGAAAACGGAATGCCGGCGCTTGATGCACTCAGGGGCCTATACGGATCGAACTCCAAAACTCCTGAATTCCCGTCAAAGAAGGTCTATATACCTGTCGACGTCGAGGCATCGGTGGAATCCGGAGTTATAGAACCTTCGGAAAAGGAAATCGCTGATCCGTATATCATGACGGAGCTTCCGGGTAACCGCATGACACTTTCCAATGCTATTTCGCTGGACATGATAGCAACAAGCGCCGCAAATGGTTGGAACCGCCCGGTTTACTTTGCGTCGACTGTTCCGACAAGCTATTATCTGGGGCTGGAATCCAATCTGCGCAGCACCGGTCTCGCTTATCAGGTAAATCCGATATTTTCACAGACCAACGGTTATGACGCTAATGTCAATACAGACAAGATGTATCGTAATGTCACGGAGAAATTCCGCTGGGGAGGTCTCGATGAAATCGGAGATGACGAAACTGTCTATCTTGACGAGACTGTCCGCCGCATGGTGACGACCCATCGCTCGGCAATGCTTGACCTTGCAACCGCTCTTTATAATGAGGGTGTGGAGGCTCTTGCGATAGACCGTGAGTCGGTTGACGAGGATCCGGCCGTTTTTGCCGCTGACCGTTTTGCAAAGTCTACGGAGATTCTTGATCTCATGCAGGAGAAGCTGCCTTATCGTTTTGCTCCCTATGCCATACAGGTTGGCCAGCAGATCGGAGACCTGTATACCCGTCTCGGTGAGCAGGCAAATAATAAGGAGCTGATAGATAAAGGAACAGGAATACTTCATGATGAGATTCTGCGATGGGCCTCTTATGAGCCCTATTTCCGGGATCTGCGCCGCCGCGGCCTTTACAATATGCTTAGTCGTGCCGACCGCTTTGCTACCAACTATACAGTTTCGCTTATAAACACTTACTATGATGCCGGAGGCGATATAAATGCTCTTGGAGAGAGCCTTGACCGTCTCGGAATAGACATCAGCAGCGTATTGGAGAATGCAAAGGCGTCCTCCGGTACGCAGGCTGAAGCCGCAAAGTAAATGCATTTTATAGAACGCCCTCCTCGACTCTACCGATGGTTATTCGGCAGCGCCATCTGGCGTATGCCGCGACTAAACCATAAGTGTGTCTATCTTACATTTGACGATGGTCCTATTCCGGGTGTCACGCCATGGGTGCTTGATGTCCTGCGTACACAAGGAGTGAAAGCGACGTTTTTCATGGTCGGGGAAAATGTGCTCCGTAATCCGGATCTCCTTGAGCAGGTGAAGCGTGGCGGCCATGCTGTGGGAAATCACTCGTTGTCGCATATACAAGGGATGAAGACCGATCGTATTACGTTTCTCAACAATGTGGAGCGAGGAAGCGAGATAACCGGAAGCTTGTTGTTCCGACCTCCTCACGGACTGATGAAGCCGGGGCAGATACGTAGTGTGAAAAAGCACAGCCGGCTTGTGATGTATGATGTGGTGACACGTGATTACAGCCGTCGTCTGTCGCCAGACGATGTTATCAGGAATGTAAAGAGATTTGTCCGTGACGGATCGGTCATAGTTTTTCATGATTCTCTAAAAGCGTGGCCCAATCTCCGCGTAGCTCTTCCTGAGGCTATCCGTTGGTTGAAACAGCAAGGCTATGAGTTCGGTATCATTGGATAAAAATGAACTGCAGCGACGTGCATACGGTGTGGGTGCTGTTGCGTGTGGGGTTGCCAGATGTGAGCCTGTAGGTGCTTCGGCAGAGGAAGAGTTTGTCTGCTGGCTTGAATCGGGCTGTCATGCTTCAATGGATTACATGGCGCGTCACACTGATCTGCGCATGGATCCGGAGGGGCTTTTACCGGGATGCCGTTCAGTCATATCTTTTGCATTTTCATATTTTTATCCAGACTCAACGGTAGAGTCGGATGTAGTTTTCGCAAGATATGCTCTCGGTGATGATTATCATGATGTCATACGCCGCCGTCTTGGTGAGGTAGCGCAGTGGATCTCGGAAACCACAGGAGCTGAGACACGCGTGTGTGTCGACACGGCACCTTTGCTTGAACGTTACTGGGCTGTGCGCGCCGGTATCGGGTTCAGAGGGCTAAACGGCCTTTTGATAGTGCCGGAAGCCGGAAGCTGGGTTTTGCTTGGAGAAATACTTACATCAGCTGTGATTGAGCCGGATAGGCCGAACAAAGAATCGTGCGGTAAATGCCGTCGTTGTCAGGTGGCGTGTCCCGGAAAGGCTATCAATGGAGACGGAACAATCGACTCGCGCCGCTGTCGGTCGTATCTGACAATTGAATCACGTGAAGAGCGGTTGCCCGAAGGGTTGAATCTGGGGAAAAGGATATATGGATGCGATATATGCCAGGAGGTGTGTCCGTGGAACAGAAAGCCTCTTGTATCGACTATATCTGAATTTGCTCCACGCAATGAGATAGTCGCTTTATCCAGACAGGATATCGTGGAAATGGATCAGGAGAGGTTTTCTGCTGTTTTTAGAAAAAGTGCGATAAAACGTGCAAAGCTTTCGGGGCTGCGCCGGAATGTGATATCGCATTAGGGCCGCAATGTCAGTTTTGGCTAAGAAGAGTTTTGACGGCAAAATCGAGTATTGTGTCTATGCCGTCGAGAGCTGCTTGCGGATCCATGTCGACCGCACATCCTTGGGACGGATCCACGCCCCATTCAGTGGGATCGCCGTTGGCATCGAGGATCGAGCAAGCTGAGAATCGTATTCCCCATCCGTTTGGTAATTCTGATGAAAACGGCATTCCGGATCCTCCGCCGGTTGTGGCTCCGATTAATTTTACTTGTGGAAGCAATTTCATGATGGATGCGAAATTGTTGGCGGCAGAGAATGTGGAGCGGTTGGTGAGTACGGCAACGGGTTTCATCCAAAGTACAGAACCGTCGGGTGCCGGATTGAAGTAAAACGGGTATGGTTCGGAGAAATCACTGTGTCCGGGTCCGGTTTTATGGGAAATATATCCGGCAAGAGCGCGGGTTGTGATGAAACGTGATACAAGAGGCTCCACGTTGTCCATGCGTCCTCCTCCATTATCGCGGATGTCTATAATCAGGGCATCGCAGGTTGCAAGGAATGAGAAAATGTAATCCCAGTTTCCGTCGCCAAGAGATTGTTCGAATGACGGATATCGGATATATCCTACATTCTGCGGCAGGATTCCATAATAGACAGAGCCGATCGATGTGTAGTTGAAGTTGAAATAGTGTTGTTCGATTATGCGGGCATCGTAGTTGTGGGGATAATCGCTCCACCATGCGCGATAGTAGGATGTGGCGAACGGAGTGGAAAGATTTGTGTGTCCGTCGTGTAGTTCGTCAAGCATGTCGGAGCACACCTGAAACAGCTCCCGGGAACTCATTTTGGGCGAAATCATAGCGCCATAACGTGAACGCACCTGATTCCAGTCGATGTTTTTTTCGCGAAAGAAACAATAGTGCTCGTCAATTATATCGCAAAGGGCATTGAAATTGCCTCTCGGATCGTTGTCGTGTGAATCTATTTCATGGCATCCGACAGGTATCAGTAGAGTCAGAATCAGAAACAGAAGGAGCTTTAACTGGCGTATCATAGCTTAGTAAAGTGCTGAAATAACACGTGTGCGGGGAGAAATGCCGGAATTATTCCTGATAGAAAACCACTCCCCGGAAATTCCGATAACAAAAGAGTTGGATATGGCGCGTGTAGTGATATCGCAGACTTTGGAAGAGTGAAAATAGTTGCGGTATCCGACGCGCAGCCAAGTGGAGCCAAGTTCAATGTCGGCAGTCAGAGAAGTGTCGAACCGGCGATAGGATCCCGGCCAGGCGCAGTGAACGAGCCCTGAGTGATTTCCGAGCCATATCTCATAGTATAGTTCGCCATACTGCTGTGAGAAGAACGCTCCTATAAGAGGCGTTGATGTTTCGAGACGTGCGAGAATCCGGGTCCCGGCGAGCCGGAACATGCGTGTGGCGTAGGCGGAAACGTCGGCTGTGATTGCCGCTTTTGCAGCCGCCGGGTTATTTCCGTTGCGTGGATTGTAGATCGCTCCGCTTGAAACAGATATTGAAGGGCCGATTCCAGCTGTGATTCCAGCCGGAATTTTCCAACGGTGCATCATTGCCCATGACGCAGCGAGATCACCTCGCCACATCGCTCCATTCCTGACATAGTTGGTTCCGCGTGATGCGTCGGCTGAAATTTTAAGGCGCATGACCCAGTCGGCAGGGTTAAAGGCCATTGCCTGCATGCGTTCGTAGGCGAGTGCCAGATTCCAACCGCTGTAGATGATCGGTGACAAGTAGGTGTCAGCGACTTCTGAAGATCCGTATGCAAAAGTGTAGGCGGAAGTTACCGGACGAATGGGCTTATCTGGTTCATCCTGAGCTTCAGCGTAAAATACGGCAATTAATGCAAAAAAAATGGAGGAGATGTATTTTCTAATCATGATCATCAGAAAATGCGGGTCTGGCCATTGATTTCATCGCGTACTTCCTCATCGGAAGTCTGATGGGAAGTATTGTCTTCAATCGCATCTTCCACTATAATTTCCTGTGGCTGATCGGTATCGTCGGGAATTTCGTCGTCATCAACGGGGCGAGGATCGATTTCGATGATCGACTCGATTGTGAATGTGGTAAGACGTTTGCCACGTGCTTTTGATGATTTTACTCCGATGAAATCCCAGGCATCTATGACAAGAGGCTCACGGAAACTGTCGCCACCACCTAATGTGACGCGAAAACGCGCACCCTGTGTCGAAGACAGCAGACGTAACGAAGAGTCGGGGTTGTCGCCAAGATAACGCTGCGGACGTGCGGTAGGCTCGAATATAAAGCGCTTTATGTAGGTATATCCTTGATCGGCATCATCGAGAATAGCTGTCCAGACAGTGTCAGGGTTGTATTTCTGAATGACCAGTATGTTGTCTTCGTAGTGGTGTTCGGTGCTGAAATCAGTGAGGTAATATTCTCCAGATTTTAGAATGACAAGTATTTTGTCCTGTCCCATAAACTCACCGAGGCATGTCCCGCGCTCGTCGTAGTTGAGTCGTAGTACATCAGGGTCAAACCAGACTTTGCGCCCTCCAAGAGTCGAGGCGCCTTTCTCTTTCAGGGAAAAACGATGTACTTCGTTGCGGGTTACGATGTTGCCTTGAGAAGCGCGATTTTTGATGCCCATCTGCGAGAAATCGACATCAAATTGAAGGACTTTCAGTTTGGGTTTGGGTTTCAGTGTCACTTTGACAATCTCGGCCTCTCCATTGGGATTGGCTGTGAACCATGCGATGCGTGTTCCAGGCAAGCCCGGAGTGAGATTGTACTCTTTGTCACGTGAGACTCCAGTCACGGCAAACCGCTTCATGTAGTAGGTGCCTCCTTTGCCGTTCTGGTAAATTACGTTGTATACGGTGCGGGAGTCGTTGCGCTTGAATACGTTTACGTGTATGACGTTTTTATCGACAAAGATTTTTTCAGCGACTTTGACAATTTTGTAGCGTCCGTCGCGATAAAAGATAATGATATCGTCGAGCGACGAGCAGTTGCAGATAAACTCGTCTTTTTTAAGGGCAGTGCCGATGAAGCCTTCTGAACGGTTGAAGTATAGTCGCTCGTTGCGTTCGGCCACGGTCGCTGCCTCGATGTTGTCGAAACTGCGGAGAGTAGTGCGACGCGGGAAACGGTCTCCGTATTTCTTTTTTAGATCGGCGAACCACTTGATTGTATATTCGGTGATTGCGGCGAGGTTCTTCTCTATCTTAGCCATTTCGGCTTTTATTGCGGCTATGGCGGCCTCGGCTTTTTCGGAGTTGAACCTGAGAATCCTTGCCATCTTAATTTCCATGAGCCGTTGCAGATCGTCCGGTGTTATCGGACGTATGAGCATGTTCTTGTATGGTTCCAGCCGTTTTAGAATGTGTGTATCGGCATGTCGCTGCGAAGGAGCTTGCTCAAATTCAGGATCCTTGTATATGCGCTCTTCGATGAATATGCGTTCGAGAGAGGCAAAATGAAGCTGTGCCGCAAGTTCGTCGAGGCGTATGCGCAGCTCGCCGGCCAGCAGTTCGCGTGTGCGGTTGACATTGTGGCGCAATACATCGCTGACTGACAGGAAGTGAGGCTTGCGGTCGGAAATGACGCAGCAGTTTGGTGATACCGACACTTCACAGTCGGTGAACGCATAGAGTGCGTCGATAGTCTTGTCGGAGGAGGTACCGGGCTGCAGATGAACAAGAATGCGGGCTTCCTGTGCCGTGTTGTCGTCGACTTTACGGATTTTTATTTTCCCTTTTTCAAATGCTTTTAGGATTGAGTCAATGATCGTGCCGGTGGTCTTTCCGAATGGAATTTCGGTTACGGCAAGTGTCTTGCTGTCGATTTTCTCGATTTTGGCACGGATCTTTACAGCTCCACCGCGCATACCGTCGTTATAGCGGCTTATGTCGAGTAAGCCTCCGGTGGGGAAGTCGGGGAACAAAGAGAATGGCTCGTCGCGTAGAAAGGCTATCGCGGCGTCAAGAATCTCGTTGAAGTTGTGAGGCAGTATTTTTGACGACAGACCGACCGCAATGCCTTCGACACCCTGAAAAAGCAGAAGCGGGAATTTGGCCGGAAGAACTACAGGTTCTTTTTTACGTCCGTCGTAGCTTGGAGTCCACTCGGTGACTTTAGGACTGAAAAGAGTCTCGAGGGCAAAGGCTGAAAGCCGCGCCTCGATGTAACGTCCGGCTGCGGCTGACGCGCCAGTCAGTATGTTTCCCCAGTTTCCCTGTGTGTCGACGAGAAGCTCTTTCTGTCCGAGCGCTACGAGTGCGTCGTTTATCGAGGCATCGCCGTGAGGGTGATACTGCATGGTGTTTCCGACTATGTTGGCGACCTTGTTGAAGCGTCCGTCATCGAGTGTCTGCATCGAGTGGAGAATGCGTCGTTGTACAGGTTTGAGCCCGTCGTCGAGATGCGGTACGGCACGCTCGAGGATTACATAGGATGCATAGTCGAGATACCAGCTCCGGAACATGCCGCGGAGGTGTCCGGAATCGGGAAGCGCAGACTGGTGTGCAACACCCGGAGTGCTGTTCTGTGCAGTCGTTGAAAAGTCGTCGGAAAGGTTGTCGGTCATAGTCTGACAAATTTACAAAAAAGTCGGTAAAAAGAGCAAAATGGCTTACAGAAAGAAAAATGCAATCTATTCGAGGGATATTATTATCTTTGCGTTAAAGAAAGCAAAGAACAACAAAGAAACATAGATATGGATCTTTTTGAGAAGGTGTCGGAAGACATCAAGGCAGCCATGAAGGCTAAGGATCGCCAGCGTCTGGATGCGTTGCGCGGTATAAAGAAGGAATTTATCGAAGGTAAGACCGCTCCTGGAGCCGATGGCGTCCTTACGGACGACGCGGCCATGAAGATACTTGTGAAGATGGCAAAACAGCGCCGTGAGAGTGCTGAAATCTATAAAGCTCAGAATCGCGAGGAGCTCGCTCAGGAAGAGCTTGCCCAGGCAGCTGTGATTGATGAATATCTGCCAAAACAGCTTACCGAGGCTGAACTTGAGGCCGCTCTACGCGAGATAATCGCTGAGACCGGAGCGTCCAGCGCCAAGGAGATGGGTAAGGTTATGGGTGTCGCCTCGAAAAAGCTTGCCGGTCGTGCCGACGGTCGCGCTATTTCGGCCAAGGTGAAAGAACTGCTTGCGTGATAAAAACGAGGCTTAACGGAAAAGATTTGATTTAAGCTGAGATAAAATGCTTACACTTCAACAGATAAGGGAGAATACGGAGCGTGTGATCGCCCGTCTTGCCGTGAAGGGATTTAATGGGAAGGAACCGATAGAGAACATCATAGCTCTGGATAATCAGAGAAAATCGCTTCAGTTGCAGAGTGATACACTGTCGGCTGATCTGAACAAGCTTGCCGCCTCGATAGGCGCTCTGATGAAATCAGGCCAGAAAGCCGAGGCTGAAGAAGCGAAAGCCAAGGTTTCGGAGATCAAGGAGAAGCAGAAGGCGTTTGCCGAGGAGCTCGCTAAAACAGAGCAGGAAATCAGAGAGATATTGTTGAGTGTTCCTAATGTGCCTTATGAAGGCGTGCCTGAGGGAAAATCGGCCGCTGACAATGTTGTGGAGAAGACAGGCGGCACAATGCCAGAGCTTGGCGATGATGCTTTGCCTCACTGGGATCTTGCCAAGAAGTACAATCTAATTGATTTTGATCTCGGTGTAAAGATCACAGGTGCTGGTTTCCCGGTTTACATAGGGAAAGGTGCCAGGCTGCAGCGTGCGTTGATACAGTTTTTCCTTGATGAGGCAGGCAAGTCGGGCTATACTGAGATTCAGCCACCCTATGTCGTGAACGAGGCTTCGGGCATAGGCACAGGACAGCTTCCTGACAAGGAGGGGCAGATGTATCATTGTGAGGTTGACAATCTTTACCTTATACCGACAGCCGAGGTGCCTGTGACCAACATTTACCGTGATGTGATTCTGACTCCGGAAAAACTGCCGGTCAAGAATTGCGCATATTCGGCATGTTTCCGTCGTGAAGCAGGAAGCTACGGCAAGGATGTGAGGGGACTTAACCGTCTGCATCAGTTTGACAAGGTTGAGATCGTGCGAATCGAGAAGCCGGAAAATTCATATACGGCTCTTGAGGAAATGAAGGACCATGTGCAGGGATTGCTTGACAAACTTGGTCTGCCTTGGCACATACTCCGTCTGTGCGGAGGCGACATGAGTTTCACATCGGCGATCACATTTGACTTTGAGGTGTTCTCGGCCGCACAGCAGCGCTGGCTTGAAGTGTCGTCGGTATCCAATTTCGAGACATATCAGGCAAATCGTCTGAAGTGCCGTTATCGTGGCGATGACAAAAAAACACATCTTTGCCACACGCTTAATGGATCGGCTCTTGCATTGCCGCGTATAATGGCTGCTCTGCTGGAGAATAATCAGACTCCTGACGGTATCGTTGTGCCAGAGGTTCTGCGCCGTTATACCGGGTTTGATATAATCAACTGACCGCGTACCGGCGATTGCCGCAGGTTGCCGCCGTATTTGCTTTGAGTACGGACGGCTGATAATTCAGAGACCAACAGAAAAACAAGGATAGGTGGACAGAGTAATTGTATTTAAGTTCCGGGAGTTTACGGACGTCGTTATGACGATTCCGGTTCTTTACAGTGCCTGTCTGGGACATCGGTCACATGAGTTTGTGCTTGTGACAAGGGAGTCACTTGTAGATCTGTTTGTGAATCCTCCCGCCAATCTGAAAGTGATTGGGGTAAATCTCAATAACTATCGGGGGATCGGTGGCCCTATCCGCCTTTGGAGGGAGTTGCGACAAGCATATAACCCGTCAGGTGTGATAGATCTTGATGTGGACATGGCTACGCGGCTTGTGACACTTTGTGCGAGAATGAGCGGCGTGAAAACATCGACTGTGACTCATCCACACCGTCATGCGAGACAATTGACGCGTCCGATGAACAAGGTTATGCTCCCCCTTGTGTCGGCCCGTGCACGATACCGTGAGGCCTTTTTCAGAGCCGGGTTGCCTGTTCAGGAGCGTTTTGAGGGTCTATATGGCCGTGGTGGCCGTGGAAACTCCTCTTTATTTTCGGCAGTAAGCGATGCCCGGTGTCCGGGAGATGTGTGGATAGGCATCGCACCTTTTGCCAAGCACCGCGGTAAGTCTTATCCGTTGGAACTTGTGGAGGAGGTTGTGGCAATACTTGGTAGGGAAATCGCAGATGTCAAGGTGTTTCTCTTTGGCGGTGGTGATGACGAGTGCCAGATACTCGCCGGATGGGCACAGATGTATGGTTTTGCAGTGTCGCCGGCAGTTGCCCGTATGGGGTTTCCTGCCGAATTATCGCTGCTGAGCCATATTGACGTGATGCTGACGATGGATTCGGCTAATATGCATCTTGCTTCTCTTGTCGGGACTAAATGTGTGACAATGTGGGGTGCCACCCACCCGTATTGCGGTTATAAGGGATGGCATCAGGACGAGTCGCTTAATCTGTCGCTTCCTATGCCTTGCCGCCCTTGCTCGCTTTATGGAGACAAGCAGTGTCATCGCGGGGATTATCATTGCCTGACAGCCATAAAGCCTCGAGTTGTAGCTGACCGTGTCAAGCTCGCTCTTGACGACGTCAAGATGAAGAAAACCAATTTTCAAGGAAATCAGAAATAATTATGTTCGGAAAAGTATTGATCGCTATTGCCATCGTAGCCATGCCGTATCTGGTCAAGGCCCAGCCTGTTACGGTCGATGATGCGACAGTGTCAAAAATTATCGAGATAGCATCGAAGGATAATCAGGTAATGAATCATCTTGATATTCTTACGGGGCGTTTCGGTGGCCGTCTGATCGGATCGGGAGCTTATGATGATGCCGCTGCGTGGATGATTGATCAATACAGGCGTTGGGGCGTACAAGCACGACTTGAGGAAGCCGGAGAAGTGCCAGTGGGGTTTAACCGCGGGCCCTGGTGGGGACGTCTTCATGCCGGAGGCGACGGAATAGAGCTTCATTTCGCCACTCCGAGCTATACTTCTGGAACACATGGAGTGCAACGTGGTCATGTGATGTCAGAACCAAAATCACAGGCTGATTTTGACCGAAATAAACATAAGCTTAAAGGTGCCTGGGTGCTTCTCGACGGCAATCGAGGCGGTTTTGCTCTTGACAAGACTGCCAAGGGTGATTCTGTCAGAGCTGTCATAAAAGCAAAAAACGATTCTATCTCAAAGGAAAATACCCGTCTTGGCAATGAGGCTTGGGAGAACGGTACCTATAATGATTTTAAACCTACTCCTCTTGAAAAGGCTCCCGGATTGTTTTACAAGGAGATGGTGGATGCCGGTGTGCTTGGCTTTGTGATGAGTGCATCGCTTCCCATCAGGGCGCTATATGACCGTGCTCTTGTGAACGACAGCACAACAAATTTCTATAATCTGCCTACTCAGCCTGAGATATTGCTTGATGAGCATCAGTTCTCCAAGATCGAGCAGATGGTGAAAGATAAACGCGACATACAGCTTGAGTTTGATATAAGAAATCATTTCCGTTTAGGTCCGGTGAAGTATCATTCGGTTGTCGCAGAGATACCTGGTACGGAGTTTCCAGACGAATATGTGATTATAAGCGGCCATCTGGATGCATTTGACGTAGCGACAGGAGCCGTTGACTGTGGCACCGGTATCGGACCGATGATGGAGGCTGCCCGATTGCTTGCTGCCGCGGGTGCCAAGCCTAAAAGAACCATAAGATTTGTGGCTTTTGCCGGAGAGGAGTTCGGTTTGCTCGGGGCACAGGCATACGTTAAGGCCCATGAAAATGAGCTTCCGCGTATCTCAATGCTGTTTAACCGTGATGGCGGTCCGACACCTGCAGTAGGAATGCGGGTTCCACAGGCTATGGTCGACGATATCAAGGAGGCGTCGAAGTATGTGCCGATGATCAATAAGGATTATCCCTGGGAAGTAGCCGTGGCAGAGCCTCGCGTAAAGCCCACAAGTACAGGTGGCACCGATGCAAGCGTGTTTGCTCTTCATGGTGTTCCGACTTATGGCTTCTTTGACCGAGATTTCAAGGGTTATGGTTTTGAGTATGGAGAAATATGGCATACCGAGAATGATATTCTGAACAAAGAGATTCCGGAATATCAGGAACATACTGCAGTAGTCACAGCTGTAGTGGCTCTCGGAGTGGCTAATCTCGATCATCTTCTTTCCCGTGAAGGAATGTATAAGGACGCGGAAAAAGAGCCTTTGAAGGAGAAAAAAGATAAAAAGAAGGATAAAAAGAAAAAATAAGAGATGGAGAAAACGTCGCGGGCAGTTGCCGATTACAAGAAACTTGCAGAAAAGGCACTGAAAGATCTGCATCTTAACCGGGAAACCCCGAAAGGGCTTTTCGAGCCGATCGCCTATATGCTTGATGGAGGGGGCAAGCGTCTGCGTCCGGTGCTTCTTCTTGCGGCATGTGAGGCTGTCGGGGGTGATGCGATGGATTGTCTGCCTCAGGCTGCGGGAATAGAAATGTATCATAATTTCACGCTTCTGCACGATGATGTGATGGACCGTTCGCCGCTTCGTCATGGAAAACCGACGGTACACAACAAGTGGGATGTTGCGACGGCTATACTCAGCGGAGACGCTATGCTCACCAAAGCCACACAGCTTATCACCGATGGAATTCATGGTGCAGTTGCCGGAGAGGTGTTGAACGTGTTTAATGACACGGCCATGCTGGTGTATAAGGGGCAGCAGCTTGATATGGAGTTTGAGAGCCGTCTTGATGTGACGACTGAGGAATATCTTGAGATGATAGGCATGAAAACCGGTGCTCTTATTGCCGGTGCCTGTCTGATCGGCACGATCCTCGGAAATTCCAATAAACGTGAGGTCGGTATGGCTCTTTATAAGTACGGTATGAAACTCGGTATCGCGTTTCAGATTCAAGATGATATTCTTGACACTTATGGCGACGAAAAGGTGTTTGGCAAGCCTATAGGAGGGGATATACTCAATGACAAAAAAACATGGTTGCTTGTAGAGGCACTCGGAGGGCCTTCGGGAGCAGAGCTGAAACGTATCATAAAAGGCAATGAGCTTCAGGGTGATGTTAAGATTGCAGCTGTTAAAAAAATATATGACAGGGAGAATCTTAGGGAGCGCTCGGAGAAAATGCTCGAGTTGGCTGTGGCTGACGCTGTCGCATCGCTTGATAGCGTGAGAGAGGATCTTGAGGCGGATTCATATGATCTGCTGAAGGATTATGTCGGAAATCTGTCATGCCGAGTAAAGTGATTTGTAAGGTCGTGCATTTAAGATAAGCAGAATACGGTTTCTATTCATGCTTTAATCTGATTGCCGAAGATTACGTTTCTAAGTATTCTTGGAATTTGTTGATATTGTAACGTTGCACTTCTATAAAAAGATAAAGGAATGCGGCTGATTGATTCACACACACATCTGTATTTCGATGATTATGAGCCCTCGCCTGAAAGTGCAGTCGAACGTGCACTGGGGGCGGGGGTTGTGCATATGGTGCTTCCCGGAGTGAACCGTGAGGCAATCGCGCCTGCCAGACGCCTACATGAGCGATATCCCGATTGCACATCTATAGCGGTCGGGCTTCATCCGTGTGACGTTAAGGAGGGAATCATGGAGGAGGAGCTTGAAATCGTGGATCGGGAACTGAATGAGAATCCAGGATTCTATTGTGCGGTCGGAGAGGTAGGAATCGATTTGCACTGGGACAAAACCACGATAGATCTCCAAATGCAGGCTTTTGACCGTCAGGCACGTAAAGCTCTGTCGCTCGGATTGCCACTTATCATACACAGCCGCGACGGTCTTGATGCTACCCTTGAGGTGTTGCGCGGACTTCCGGCAGAACCTAAAGCCGTATTACACAGTTTTGGCGGATCGGCCAAAGATGCTGAACGTGTGCTGGAGGAATTCAGCGGAATGTACTTTGGAATAAACGGTATTGTCACATTCAAGAAAGCAACCACCAAGGAGGTTCTTCCTGTTGTGCCACACAAACAACTGCTGCTTGAAACAGATGCTCCATATCTTGCTCCGGTGCCACATAGGGGAAAGCGCAATGAGAGTTCGTATCTTGTACATACAGCTCATTTTGTTGCAAATGAACTTGGTCTGAGCGTGGATGATCTCGGGGAGCTTACGACTGAGAATGCCTGTCGGCTGTTTGGGATAAAGTTGTAATTGCCAAAAAGATGATGACAACTGACAAATATGGATGCCGCGCTCTGGCCGGGATATTGCATGGTCATGGCGTGGAGTATGCCGTGTTGTGCCCGGGTTCAAGAAATGTGCCGCTTGTCATGGCTTTCGCGAGGGAGCAAGGGCTGAAGTGCGATACCGCTGTCGATGAGCGTTCCGCTGCATTTATCGCACTTGGGCATGGTATTGCGAGAGGTTGTGCGGTGGCAGTCGTGTGCACGTCGGGGACGGCATTGCTAAATATGGCACCAGCGGTTGCCGAGGCTTATTACAGGAATGTGCCTCTTATTGTTGTGAGTGCCGATCGCCCCGGCCGGTGGATAGATCAGGCCGACAGTCAGACTATAAGACAAAGAGGGCTGCTTGACAATATAGTGAAGAGAAGCTATAATATAGTGGCTGAGGCTGATGCTGATGAATCGCGATGGTTTATAGACCGAACGGTGAATGACGCTGTGATAACGGCAATGTCGGGAATACATGGACCGGTGCACATAAATGTCGAGATAGACAGTCCTCTCAATAGGGAGGTCAGCGGAGAGGAGTCTTACAGAATCATCAGGCGTGCAGCATCGCGGATGTCACTGTCTGATGAGGCTCGAAATGAAATTTCCCGTAGAATGCTTGCCTGCAGGAAGGTGCTGGTGCTTGGGGGGTGTATGGCACCGAACGACAGGCTCAACCGTGGGTTGATTCGTCTTGTAGGAAACGGAAATGTGGCAGTAGCTGCGGAGCCTCTTGCAAATGTGAGTGTGGGGATAAGAAATATCGAGGCAGCGTTATGCAGAGCCGGAAAGTTGGGACGAGAGAGTATGGTACCTGATCTGCTGATAACTTTGGGTGGCGCCATTGTATCAGATACGGTCAAGAGGTGGCTTCGCGAAAATGCGCCTGCAGAGCACTGGCATATCGGCCGCACTGACAATACAGTCGATACTTTCAAGTGTCTTACAGAAAGGATAGACATGGAACCGGCGGATTTTTTTGCCGAAATATCGGTAGCAATGCGCAGGGAGGAGATTTATGGGGGAGAAGGATCGGACTATGGAGCGAGTTGGGCGCGTGCGTCGGATAATGCCTATATGATGCTTGATCAGGAGAAAGCGAAAGCAGGATGGTGTGAGATCAGTGCTCTCGACGAGATAGTAAAAATGTTGCCTCCCGACGCAAATGTGCAGCTTTCTAACGGTATGACCGTGCGTTATTATGAGTGGGTGAGCCGGAGGCGCGCGCACCGGGCGGACTGTAACCGAGGAGTAAGCGGCATAGACGGTTCGACATCTACTGCCATAGGCGCAGCTACAGCATACAGTGGTATGACCGTGCTGATAACCGGTGATATGAGCGCACAATATGATATCGGTGCTCTTGCATCGTTGCGCCTGATTAATCCTAAGGGTAAATTCAAAATGGTTGTCATGGCCAACGGCGGAGGAAATATATTCAAGTATGTGAAGAATACACGCGGCTTGGCAGAGACGGAAGATTATCTTTATAACAGCGTGGATACCGACTGGAATAGTGTAGGTAAAGCTTACGGCATGGCTGTGTTTGAAGCCTCGGATATGGAGTCGCTTGGAAAGCAGGCTGATCGGTGGTTAGGGACGAATGATCGAAGTGCGATGCTGGTTGTGAGAAGCGATGCTGAAAAAAATGCACGTGTGATGCTGGATCTGGTAAACGGCAAATAATTAAGAAAATATATGATTATGGAATGGATTAAGATAAAAGATTACGAAGATATACTTTTTGAGCGCCGTGGTGCGATCGTGAAGATAACAATCAATCGTCCGCAGGTGTACAATGCTTTCAGGCCCAAGACCAACAGCGAGATGCTTGAAGCGATGAACACTTGTCGTGAGGATGCGACGATAGGTGTGATCATATTGACCGGTGCCGGAGACAAGGCTTTCTGCTCAGGTGGCGACCAGAATGTGAAAGGGTCGGGCGGATACATCGACGGAGATGGTGTGCCACGCCTGAATGTGCTTGATCTTCACCGGGCTATCAGGTCTATACCGAAACCCGTTATAGCTATGGTAAACGGTTACGCCATAGGTGGCGGCAATGTGCTTCAGGTTATATGTGACCTGACAATTGCAAGCGAAAACGCCAAGTTCGGTCAGACGGGACCCAAAGTTGGCAGTTTTGATGCCGGATTCGGTTCTTCGTATCTTGCCCGTTGTGTCGGCCAGAAAAAGGCACGTGAGATATGGTTTCTGTGTCGTCAGTATACAGCGGCCGAGGCGTTGGAGATGGGTATGGTGAATGCAGTGGTGCCTCTTGACAAACTTGAGGAGACTACAGTGGAATGGTGCGAGACAATATTGAAACGCAGTCCTCTTGCAATACGCATGATCAAGCGTGCTCTAAATGCAGAACTTGACGGTCAGCACGGTCTAATGGAGTTTGCCGGTGATGCGACATTGTTGTATTATCTGATGGATGAGGCACAGGAAGGGCGCAATGCTTTCCTTGAAAAGCGAGATCCGGATTTCGGTAAGTTTCCTAAGTTTCCTGGATAAACCGATACAGGAGTGAGATGAGGGCGAGATGGTACAGGCATCGGCTTCGGTTTAAGGAAACAGCTATCACGTCACGTGAGCGTCTTGATAGTAAAACGACCTACATTATTGAGCTTTGGGATGAGAAAAATCCGGAAGTGAAGGGAGTGGGCGAGGTTGCTCTGTTTGAAAGCCTGAGCAAAGAAGCTGGTCCGGATTTTGAGTCGCGTCTGGATTCTGTTGTCACTTCCCTTGGCAGGGACAGCGTTGATGATGTACTTGCGCAAGTGAGTGAGAGCAGTATCATTTTTGGTCTTGAAACAGCTGCGGCATCTCTTAGAGCCGGAGGGAAAAGTGAACTGTGGCCATCGCGTTTTACCAGGGGAGAAGTCCCGATTCCGATAAACGGCCTTGTGTGGATGGGAGACTACCGTCAGATGCGTGAGCGCATAAAAACGAAGCTCAATGAGGGGTTCGGTTGTGTGAAGCTAAAGATCGGCGGTATAGATTTTGAAGATGAAATCGAGCTGTTGAGGCAGATAAGGAAAGATTACGGGCGTACGGATCTCGAACTCCGGCTTGATGCCAACGGGTCGTTTACAGTCGAAAATGCATTGGAGAGACTCGAACGGTTGTCGGATTTCGGCATTCATTCGCTCGAGCAGCCTATAAAGGCCGGACAGCCGGAAAATATGCGGCGTATAGCGGCACAAAGCCCGATAGACATCGCTCTTGATGAAGAACTCATAGGTACACGGAGCCGGGAGGCAAAGGTCGCGTTACTTGATGCTATAAATCCGTCATATATAGTGCTGAAACCTTCTCTTGCCGGAGGTTTTGCCCATGCAAGCGAATGGATAGCTCTTGCAAAGGAAAGAGGCATGGGGTGGTGGATCACTTCGGCACTTGAGTCGAACATCGGCCTTAATGCTCTTGCACAATATGTGGCGTTGCAGAATCCTGCTATTCCGCAGGGGCTTGGCACCGGAGAGCTGTATGTTGAAAACTTCCCTTCGCCGCTTAAGCGCATGGGTGAAAATCTGTGGTATGAGGTATCGTGATAACGAGGCGGGGGAGTATGGCATGTTTTATGCCGAGTGGACCGATGCCTCGCCAGATGTGAGCGCGCATACGTCGGGATCTACCGGAATGCCTAAAAAAATCATGCTGCCTAAGCATGATATGAGACTGTCGGCTCGGGCTACAAACCGTTTTTTTGGAATCGGAGAAAACTCGTTGCTTGTTATACCGTTATCGGCCCGATATATCGCTGGAAAGATGATGATGGTGAGAGCGCTCGAGGCTAACTGCCGTCTGCTTTGTGAGTCGCCGTCCAATCACCCGCTTGCCGGTATGGACGAATGGGCCGGAGATGATATCGATCTTGTCGCGATCGTGCCAAGCCAGCTTGACGGGCTGATTGAGTCTCCGTATTTTGGGAATGTCAGAAATGTGATTGTAGGTGGAGCGCCGATGTCGGCGAAACAGGAAGAGAAAGCTGTGGAAAGCGGAGTGCCTTTTTATGCGACTTACGGAATGACTGAAACATGCAGCCATGTGGCTTTGCGCCGTTGTGGTGATGAGTGGTATAAGGGGCTTCCGGGAGTCGTATTCTCGGTTGACGACAGAGGATGTCTTGTAATTGAACGGAACGGGGTTACCGACACAACTCCGCTTGTGACAAATGATATAGTGGAGTTGCGTGGTGATGGGGCTTTCAGGTGGATAGGACGTGCTGACAATGTGATAATAAGCGGAGGCTTGAAGGTGAGTCCGGAAGAAGTGGAAAGGAAAATTTGCGGACTGATCGGAAGCCCATATTTTATAGGAGGAGAGTGCGATGATAAATGGGGGGAGCATACTGTGCTTTACATTGAGGGGAAAGAAATGCCGGACGAGTTATCACTCTTGGACTCATTAAAAAAGGTGCTGAAAAGCCATGAGATGCCGAGGCGTATAGTGATGACCGACTGCATACCGCGCACTGAAAACGGAAAGATAAAGAGAGGTGGTCTATGAATGAAACCGGTGACAAGAAATTGCATATAGATATCGATGAGGTTCTGAAGAGTCGTGTGCCAAAACTTCACCGGTTTATGCCACGGTTTGCCGTTAGATGCATTGAGCGTCTTGTCTGTCAGGATAAACTTAACGCTCTTCTTGATTTTGCAGGGAATCTCCGTGATGCCGAATTCTGTCGGGCAGTGCTCGATTATCTTAAAATCACCCGTCACGTGACAGGAGAGGAAAATATGCCTAAAGAAAATGAGAGCGGCCGGGTTATTTTTGTTAGCAATCATCCTCTCGGAGGCCTCGACGGTATGGCACTGATCGATTATCTGGGCCGAATGTCGCATACAGGAAAGGTAAAGTTTGTGGTGAATGATCTTCTTATGGCAATCGAGCCACTTAAGGGTGTTTTTTTACCGGTGAACAAACATGGTGGCCAGTCGCGGACCGCCGCAGATGCGCTTGATGCAGCTATGAGAGGTGACGATCCGATTGTGGTTTTTCCGGCCGGTTTATGCTCCCGTCGGCAAAAAGGCGGAAAGATCATGGACATGGAATGGAACAAAATGTTTGTGAATAAAGCCATAACCTATGGCCGTGATGTAATCCCGATCCACTTCAGCGGTGAAAATTCAAAGTTTTTTTATATCTTTGCCAAAATAAGAAAGCGACTGTTTATTCCGTTTAATCTTGAAATGGTGTTATTGCCAAGAGAGGTGTTTGGGAATGAGGGATCTGCGTTTGAAATGACAATAGGCAACCGCATCAGTTGCAAGTCATTGAAGGGCGGCAAGGAAAGTGGAGAAACAGCACGCCGTATCAAGGAATCGGTATACAGGCTAAGCAGAAGGTGTAACTGACATCGTCTGTGTGGCCTTTTCACTGAATATAATCCCATTATGGATCAAATCATAGACCCTGTATCGACGGAAGAAATAGAATCGGAGCTCACGCCGGACCGCTTGCTGCGAAAAACCAATAAGGCTGGCAACGAGATCTATGTGGTCGATGCCCATACGTCGCCGGCAGTCATGCGAGAGATAGGTCGCTTGCGTGAGATCGCGTTCAGGCATGGCGGAGGGGGCACGGGTAAAAGCTGTGATATTGATGAGTTTGACCTGATGGAACGCCCGTGTCACCAGCTGATAGTGTGGGATCCGGACTCAAAGATGATTCTTGGCGGATACCGTTATCTGTCGGGGCGTGAAATGAAAATGGACTCCAAAGGAAAACCCTGCATTGCCATGTCGCATTTGTTCGACTATTCGCAGGATTTTGTCGAATCCTATCTTCCGGAGACGATAGAACTCGGCCGTTCATTTGTCAGACTGGGGTACCAGTCGTCGCAAGCCGGGAGCAAGGCAATGTATGTGCTTGATAACCTGTGGGACGGTCTCGGCGCTCTGACTGTTGATGACCATAACATAAAGTATCTGCTCGGCAAGATGACAATGTATCCGAGCTATGATGTGGAGTGCCGCAATATGTTGCTGTATTTTCTTGAAAAGCATTTTCCGGATACTGAGGGTCTTGTGTGGCCTATCGAGCCTCTTGAGGCTAATATTGACCATCACCGATATTCCGAGATACTTACGGCTGACACGTTTAAGGATGATTATAAGATCCTGAACGGAGAAATACGTGCCCGAGGCATTAATATACCGCCTCTGGTGAATGCTTATATGAGTCTGTCTCCGACAATGAAGATGCTTGGAACCGCAATAAACCATGAGTTCGGAGAGGTGGAGGAGACCGGAATCTTTTTTGCCATAGACGATATCTTTGAAGAAAAAAAGCGCCGTCATATAGAATCATATACGGCTGTCAGGTGAAAATATTTAGGGCGTTTATCCTGTTGGCAATGTTGTCGACATGTTTTCCTGACATATCCGGAGAGAAACGCAGGCCTTTAGAAATCGAATTTGAGGCATGTGGAACCGTGAATGCCGGGACTGGGGATTTCGCGCCTCACTACATGTCGGCGCTCGGTCATGGAAAGCTGACACAGACCAATGGCGTGCAGGGGAGCATAGGAGCCTGTAAACGGCGGGATGTGTCATCGGGATTCTCATGGAGTGCTGGTGTGGAACTTGGCGTCGGTGTGGCTTCAGCATCGGAGTACAAGCACTGGAGCGCTGATGGAGTCGAGTATATCCAACGTATGCGCCCTGCCGATGTATGGATACAACAGTTGTATGCTGAGGTGAAATGGCGGTCACTCTTTCTGGAGGCCGGCATGAAAGAGCGAGGTTCGGCATTGCTGAATGACATACTTACTTCGGGAGATGTTGTAGAGAGTGGAAATGCGCGTCCTGTGCCGCAGTTGCGTGCCGGATTTGTGGATTTTCAGAATGTGCCTCTTACAGACGGATGGCTACAGATACAAGGAGAACTGGGCTACGGAAAGTTTGCTGACGGTGGCTGGATGAAGAAGTTTTACAGTTATGGCAGCTATCATCTGAATACCGGAGCCTATTATGTTTATCGCCGCCTTTATTTCCGCACGAATACAGAAAAGAATGTGTCAGTGACTTTTGGAATGCAGGCAGCCGGAGAAATCGGCGGCGTGACAAGGTATTACCGGTTAGGACAACTTGTGAAAACGCGGAATCTCAAAGCGGGATTGTGGGACATGATAAAGATGATCGCCCCGATAGGAAGCGAAAAACATGGAGAAGGGGAGTATATGGATGGGAACAATCTCGGTTCATGGGATGTGCATGTGAGATGGCGACTGCCGTGGAGTGGTGACGTTGTGAAGATGTATATGCAGAAACCGTGGGAAAAAGGATCGTCGATAGGGTGGCATAACGGATGGGATGCACTTTGGGGAATAGAATATAAATTCGGCAACAGTTTTGGTGGAATTGTTACCGGGGCAGTTGTGGAATATCTGGACTTTATGAATCAGTCGGGGGCGATACATTACGCACCCCATGACCGGCCCGGCTCGACCATAGAGACAGATGTGAGTGGAGGAGACCAATACTACAATAATTCAGAGTATAACTCTTACACCAATTACGGACTCGGCATAGGCTCGCCGTTTCTGGTGTCGCCACTTTACAACCGCGACGGATATCCGGCATACGTTGACAATCGCGTGAGAGGCTTTCATGCGGCTGTGACAGGCAGTCCGAATGACTTTTGGAGTTACCGTGCGGCAATCAGCCATAAAAAAGGATACGGTGACGGTCGACAGCCGCGTGCGTCAGAGGGAAAGTGTACATCGTGGCTTATAGAGGTGAGCTATTATGTGAGTCGTGTTAAGGGGTTGAAGATTAAAGCCCGGATCGCGATGGACCGAGGGACAATGCCTGGAGATAACTTTGGCGCGTCTCTCAGCGGAATCTATCGTTTTTCGGTAAATATGTGGCAGAAATGACAGGGGCAGGAAAAGAAACATTGTTGATGCTATCGGTCTCGCTTATGCTGCTTCTGACGGCGTGCACACATAACGGCGGCTATATCGGGCCATGGGGCGGCACGTGGCATCTGGAGAATATCGAGACGGGAGACTTCGAGGAAATCGGATATGCCGGAAATGTATTCTGGAAGTTTCAGGCCGATGTGATAGACATGGTAGAGACTGATGACGAGATGCATGAAAGGCATGATCATTACGGAACATGGCACGCGAGTGAAGATTCTCGCATACTGACTCTTGATTTCAGTCATGGATCGGATAAGTATCCTGAGGGGTCGCCTGATTATATACCTCCGAAAGTGACCGGACTCAGAGAAGGCCTGACATATCTTGAGGTTCTGATGCTTTCGGGAAAGAGAATGAAACTTAGATGGAACGACGCGGAGTCGGGAATATCGAGAATATACATACTAAAGAAGCAATAACGGAAATAAAATGTTATATTAATATCGTTGTTGCCGAACATTAATTTTAAATCATTTGATGAGTACATTTGAGGAACTGGGCGTGAACGAGCCCTTGAGAAAAGCTATTGCCGAACTCGGATTTGAAATGCCGATGCCGGTACAGGAAAAGGTTATCCCCCATCTTTTGACCGGGGATAACGATGTGGTGGCACTCGCCCAGACAGGAACAGGAAAGACTGCGGCATTCGGTTTGCCGGTCATACAGCGTATAGATGTTGAGAATCATACACCTCAGGCACTTATCCTGTCGCCGACTCGAGAGTTATGTCTGCAGATCGCGGGAGATCTTGCTGACTTTTCTAAATATATATCGGGCCTGACGGTTCTTCCGGTTTATGGCGGTTCGAGTATAGAGAGCCAGATAAGAGGTTTGAAAAGAGGCGTGCAGATCATTGTGGCTACACCAGGCCGTCTGATCGACCTTATAAACCGTGGAGTGGTGAATCTGTCGGATGTGCACACGGTTATACTTGACGAGGCTGATGAAATGCTCAATATGGGCTTCCTTGACTCGATCAACGATATCCTCGAGCATGTGCCGGAAGAGCGCAAGATGCTGATGTTCTCGGCGACAATGCCATCGGATATCGCCAAGATCGCCAAGCGCTATATGAAGAACTATGAAGAGTTTGTCATAGGTACTCGCAATGAAGGCTCACAAAATGTGAGACATGTATACTATATGGTGAATGCGCGAGACAAATATCTTGCGCTTAAGCGTATAGCAGACTATAACCCTAATATATACGCTATAATCTTCTGTCGCACCCGCCGTGACACTCAGGAGATTGCCGACAAACTGATTGCCGACGGATACAATGCCGACGCTCTTCACGGAGACTTGTCGCAGCAGCAGCGGGACATGGTGATGAAAAAGTTTCGTGACCGTGTGACCAGACTGCTTGTAGCTACCGATGTGGCCGCACGTGGCCTTGATGTCGATGATCTGACACATGTTATAAACTTCGGACTGCCTGATGACTCGGCCGTCTACACCCACCGTTCGGGCCGTACCGGCCGTGCCGGCAAAACAGGTATTTCGGTCGCGATAATTCATTCGCGCGAGAAAGGAAAAATGCGCGAGATAGAGAAGAGGATCGGCAAGTCTTTTGAGCGTAAAGAAGTACCTTCGGCAGAACTTATTATCGAAAAACAGCTTTACTCACTTGCTGACAAGCTTGAGAAAGTGGAGGTTGATGACGAGGCAATGAGCAAGTATCTTCCTGGTGTGGTGAAGAAGCTCGGATGGCTGTCGGGTGAGGATATAATAAAGCGTATACTGTCGCTTGAATTCAATCGTCTGCTTGACTACTACAGGGATGCTCCGAAGATCGATGTGATAGATGAGAAGCCGCGTAAAGAGAAAGGCGGCAAGCGTAACGGAGATCCCCGTGATGAAAGCGACAAGGACCGTCGTACAGCGGGTAAGGGTATGGCGCGCCTGTATATCAATCTTGGCAAGCGAGATGGCTTCTTTGCCGGTAACCTGATCGAGCTGCTTAACAAAAATGTGGACGGCCATCGTGTGGATGTAGGGCGTATAGACCTGTTGCCCTCCTATTCTCTGTTTGATGTGAAAAAATCGGATTCACGCAAACTTGTGGACGCTTTGACCGGAGCTGATTTTGCAGGAAAACGTGTATATTGCGAGGTGGCAGAACCCGGAAAGGATTATGGCCGCGCGTCGGCAAGAAAAGCCCGTGAAAAAGTTTCGGGTGATTTTGATAACTTTGGATCATTCAAAAAGAAAAACAAGGGCGGGCGTAGATCCCGTAAGTAAAGCGATATGATAAAACGACTACTGTCAGAATTATGTCGGCCTATTGCATTGTTGATGATGACGACGTGCATGCCGCATCTGTCGGCCCAGGTGCCGGTCGAGGAGGTCTTTATAAAGGCACCGGTGTCGGTTCTGCCGACTATTGATACCAACACGCGTCTGGATATGGTTGATTATTTCAAGGGTGGAATGACGACCGACTCGCCGACGACATTAAATGGTGCTGCACGTGTGACTGCTCTGGACAACAGACATATCGAGTTTTTGACATCGGATAACGGGCGTATTGCCATGTGGCCGGTAAAATATGGCAAGGACTCGGTGACGGTAGTGGTAAAGACGGTGGATATTCCTGCATCGGACAGTCGTGTGGAGCTTTACGGCTGGCCTGAATGGAGGCTTATAGATAGTGGCGACTGTGGAGTGATAGCTGACTGGGTTATCGACCCGGCAAGAAAAGAGGGTCGCGTCGAGGATGTGGAAAATGCCCTCGGTTTTATGACGGCTACTGCTTCTTTTGATCCTGCGTCGGGAAAGATCACGTATGTGCCTACTGTGGCCGGAGTGATCACAGAGGCTGAATTTGAGAAAGTCGCGCCTTACGTTCAGAAGTCAAGGACCTTTAAGTTGAAGCCCGGAAAGGGTATCGTGCCGGAGAAATAAGCGATGGGGCAGGTAGTGAGTCTCTATGGTCTGACAAGACTTGTGGCGGACCTTATAGGCGGTCATCCGGGTACCCAGAATGTGTGGGTTACGGCGGAACTCAGCGATGTGAACCGTCGTGGCCATGTCTACATGGAACTTATTGAAAAGAATTCGGATGGGCAGGCTGTAGCCAAGGCTCGGGCGGTGATATGGGCCAATGTAGCGCCACAGATCATAGGCAAATTCGAGCGAGCTACCGGGCAGAGGTTTGAATCCGGCATCAAATTGATGGTCAAGGCGTCGGTGAGTATGCACCCGCTTTATGGCATGTCGTTGGTGATTACAGATATCAATCCTGAATTCACTATGGGAGATCTTGTGAGGCGTCGTCGGGAGATTCTGATGAAGCTTCAGTCAGAGGGCATTCTGGAGGATAACCGAAAGCTTGTATGGCATGTGCCGTCGCTGCGTATAGCAGTGATTTCGGCTCCCGGAGCTGCAGGTTACGGCGACTTTGTGGATCAACTCTATAGTGCGGGATTCAGGTTTACCACCCGTTTGTTTCCTGCTGTGATGCAGGGTGACCGTACAGTACCGACTGTGCTTGCCGCATTTGAGGCGATTGAATCGGAAATAGAGAAATGGGACGGTGTGGTTGTAATACGTGGCGGAGGTGCGACGAGTGATCTCGCCGCATTTGAAAGCTATGACCTCGCCGCGCGTATCGCATGTTTTCCCTTGCCGGTGATAGTAGGTATCGGACATGAACGTGACGTGACCGTGCTCGACTATGTGGCCAACATGCGTGTGAAAACGCCGACAGCCGCGGCGGAATGGCTTATCCAACAAGCTGTGGAAGAGCTTGAACGGTTGAAGAATCTCGCTTCACAACTGCATGTCTCAGTGTCGGAGCGTCTGGCGGGACAACGAGAGCAATTGTCGTATTATCATGCTTCATTGCCTCTTGTCGCTACAACATATCTGACAAAAAAAAGGACACAGCTTGAAAGGGCTATGTCGTCGGTTGGTGCTTTCAGCGCGCGTAGGATAGCTCCAGGGCTTCAGCGGCTCGATGGTCTGGCGCAACGGCTACAGATGCTTTCATCAGGGGCTGTGAACCGACAAAAGTCTTTACTTGATTCGCGTATGTCGCTGCTTGAAGCCTTGTCGCCGCAGGCAACTCTTAAAAGGGGTTATACAATAACAAAGATAGATGGAGTCGCTCTGAAGTCGGCCAAGGCAGAAATCATATCAGGTACAAGAATTGTAACCTGCCTGCATGATGGTGAAATTGTTTCGATAATAAAATAAAAGAAATATAAATGGAAACTCCTGTAGAAGAAATGACTTACGGTAGTGCTCTGGCTGAGATCGAGTCGATTTTGCGCGAGATGCAGAGTGATGCCTGTGATATAGACCGCCTGACGGCAAATACACGTCGTGCTGCCGCTTTGATCGGGGAGTGCCGTCGTCGCCTGACGGCAACCGATAAGGAACTTCAGGCAATACTTGAATCTCTCGACAGCTGATTACCATCCGAATGCATGTTGGTCGTCCATCCAGTCGCCACGTGCAATCATTACTTGACGTATAATGTCGCGCGCTACACCATATCCTCCTTGAACGGGTGATATGTAGCGTGCGATTTCTTTTATTTCGACAGCCGCATCGGCAGGCGCTACAGAAAGACCTACCGCTTTCATGCATGGCATGTCGGGTATGTCGTCTCCTACATAGACTGCTTCGTCAGCATTTATTCCGTGCCGCTCGAGAAGATCGTTTAGCAATGGCAGCTTTAATGATGATTTAAGGTGTATTTCGCTTATGCCAAGTGCTTTGTAGCGCGTGGCTATTGCCGGTGTATCGGCACCGGTGATAATGGCGATCAGATAGCCGTGTTTGACGGCAAGCTGCATGGCATAGCCGTCCTTTATGTTTACCATGCGCCGCGGAATGCCGTCAGAGTCCATAGGCACTGTGGATGGAGACAGAACTCCATCGACATCAAAAACAAATGCTTTGATTTTATTCAGATCAAAGTCGGTGCGGCTCATTTTTCTGATGGATGATGTTTCCGATAAATTTTATCTGAGAGAAAGCGGTAGGTCTCTGCTGAGTCGGCAGGAAGTCGGTTTATGTGGCTTTCGATGACGGCTTTGTTACCTCTGACGGCAGGTCCTGTCTGCAACAAGTGTGGAAACTTGCCTGAAAAAGCGTTTTCAACGGTGCGCTCGACCAAAGGTCTGAGTATGGACGGATCTAAATTCCGGTCCTCAAGAAATTCAAATGCTTCTCCGAGAATGTAGTTTGTGAAGTTGCAGGCGAATACCGCCGCCACATGCAGCATGGCGCGTTCGCTGCTGTTTTTGGGAGACACGCACCATCCGCCGATTGAATTAGCCAGGCTATCGATCAGCTGAAGCGTGACAGGGGAGTCGGCTTCGATGAGCCATGGGATGCGTGATGAGTCGACCGGTCTAAGGGATGAGATGGTCTGCAAAGGGTATAACACACCATAACGACTGCGATGTCCGGCCCAGATTTCGATTCCGACGGAGCCGGCCGTGTGAATCCATACAGCCCCATTGTCGGGGATATTCTCGGCTATGTGCAGGATTGCAGGATCGGTGACAGCGCAGATATAGAATTTCGCATCGGGCAGAGTGGTATTGTAGAGTCCGACGGCTTTTACTCCCGGATATGCGCCAGCTATTTTCTGCGCTTTATCGACAGAGCGTGCCGCTACAGCTGCAAGACGGCCGCATGAAGCGAGCATTCGGGCAATGTCGGTTGCAACATTACCCGTGCCTATTACGACTGTATCGGGTGTCATGCCTGGGTCTGTTCCGGATTCCAGCCTCCGATGTGTACGCGTTCCCAAAGCAGCTTTTCGAGGTTTTGCGGATTTTTTGCCTCGTCGGGGTAGCCGATTGCAACAACGCACTCGACAGAGATTGTATCGGGTATGCCGAGTATTCCCTGAATGTTCTCGTCGGCAGGCACGCCCTCTGCATCAAACCGGTCACGCACCTGTATCCACACTGATCCGAGTCCGAGATCCTGTGCCTGAAGCTGGATGTAGGTCGCGGCGATTGTCGCATCCTCGATCCACGGGCCGGTAAGAGATGAGTCGGCGCAGACAACTACGGCAAGACGGCATTTTGCTATCGGACCGGATCCTGCCTGGCGGCATTGGCTTAAACGCTCCAGGGTGTTCCGGTCATCAACAAGCACGAAATGCCATGGTCGGCTGCTTTTGGAAGTCGGGGCCATTAATGCGGCCTCCATTATGAGTTTTACATCCTCGGCGGGTATAGACGCCTGAGTGAACCGACGTATGCTACGCCGATTCGTCATAAGGTCATGCAGATTTTCCATAAGTGATACTGGTCTCCGGGATGCCATCCCGGATAGAGGTTATCTTATTTTTGCCGGCCATGCTTCCGGCCATTCGCCCGACGCACGTAGGCGTGAGGCGATCAATGTGCTTTCTTCTTTTGTGGCAGTGGTGGCGGCGTAGACTCTGACAAGCCCGTTCCCGGTAGGCCTGATTGAAAGGTTTTGTCTGTTACCGATAAATGACTCGGCTTTTTCCTGAGAAGAAAATACGCCGACTACAACGCCATATATATGCTCTTCGGCAGGTTCAACCTTATTTTCAATCTCGGCCGGAGCTTCGGCAAACAATAATTCAATGTCGGGTTGCGGTCGTTCGACAAAGGTATAGACCGGTGCATCGACCTCAACCGATGATGGCCATATAGCCGCTTTTACTATGGGCAGTGCCGAGCTGTCGCGCAGTGGGAAAAACAGCAGTGCGCCGAGTGAGACGGTAATTGCCACTGATGCGGCTACGCGCATTGCATTTGTGCCTAAGCGTATCAGGCGAGGTTTATGTTGTGGCGTATTCGCTGCAACCTGACCTGAGTCTTCGGTTTTAAGGTCTATGGGAGCAAGGATTGAGTAGGGGTTGAAAATATCGGCGCATTTTGCAGGTATAAATTGCAAAAGGCCTTGTGTGTCGGCTTTTAATGTGCCGACAGCTCCTAAATCAACCACTCCGAATCTGGCGATTTCGCGGCGGATCCTGTCAACTGCTTTCTCGACATCGGCCGATGCAGCCTCGAATGAAATGCCATCGCGTCGCGCAAAGGAAGCTGCGATGAGTCCGTCGTTGTGAGTAATCTCGCTGTTGAAAGAAATGTATCTTGTAGGAGGCATGAAAAGCTGCCTCGAATCGTCGACCAATGCCGGCAGGTTCGTGGCAATGAAAGCGCCGAATCCAGGCAGGGTCACGCAGTCGTGGCAGCGGACAAGATACTCTATGTGCAGTAGGAGATTTTTCACGTCGCGAAGTTAATACAATGGGAGGTAACAGGCAAAGATCCGAGCGAATAAATAATTATTAACAGAAATGTCGTAGTTATCAACAATGTGTTGATAACGTGGATTTGTCTATGAAATATCATGAACTTGTAATTTTTTTGAAAAATTGGCTGTATAAATATTGTAAAAGTAGTAATGATTATATAATTTTGTCTCCGTATGTGTGTCAGAAGTCACATATTGCAGCTTTGGAAAAAAAGAGAATCAAAATAGGAATCATTGGCTTTGGCCGCATGGGAGGCATGCATCTGCAGGCACTCAAGAAGAGCGGTCTCTGGGATATTGCGTACATCTGCGATCTGTCGGAGGTTTGCCGTGCCGAAGCATCTGTACTTGCACCTGAGGCCAAGGTGACCGACGACGAGGACATCGTGTTCGCAGATCCTGAGGTCGAGGTTGTATCGCTATGTGCGTTGGCCGATTCACGGCCTTCCCAGATAAAGAAGGCTATCAGGCATGGAAAGCATGTCATGGCCGAGAAACCCATCGGAGCTACTGTCGAGGAGGAGATGGAGATTGTCGAGGAGTTTGAGAAATCGGGACTCCTGTCAACAGTGAATCTCTATTTGCGAAACTCCTGGTATCACAGTGCGATCAAAGAATTCATCGATAGCGGTGAGATCGGCGATCTGGCCGTGTTGCGTGTGTGTCATCTGACTCCCGGTCTTGCTCCTGGCGAGGGGCATGAAAGCGAGGGACCGTCGTTCCATGACTGCGGAATGCACTATGTTGATATCGCCCGCTGGTATGCCGGGTCGGATTATAAGACATGGAACGCGCAGGCAGTGAGAATGTGGTCGTATAAGGATCCATGGTTTCTTCAAGCTCACGGCACGTTTGAGAACGGAGTGGTTTTTGATATCACCCAGGGTCATGTCTACGGCCAGTTGTCGAAAGTGCAGACACACAATTCCTATATAGATATCATAGGCACCAAGGGTATCGCTCGAATGAGCCATGATTTCAATACTGCGGTTGTAGAGCTTCATGGCGTGACACGAACGGAGCGTATAGAAAAACCATATGGCGGAAAGAACATCGACCGCATGGTAGACCGCTTCGCCGAGTCGATCTATCAGGGAAAACTTCACAAGGATCTGCCGACATTCCGTGACGCGGCACGTGCATCGGAGTGGTCATGGCTTTTCCTCGAAAACGCCAAAGACAACGGAGAGCCTTGCATCGGCACTCTCGATGAGCTTGCCGAAATACACAGACGGCGCCGGGAGATGACCAACGGGTATGGTCTTCTTAACAAAAGTAAGCTTCCCCAAGACTTAAAACAATAGCATAATTAATCTCATTGCGAGATTGAAAAACATAATTATTCATTATACACAATTCCTGCTATGTCAAATAACGAAATGACCCGTCGCAGTTTCCTGAAGAAAGGTACTGCAGCAGCTTTGGGCCTGACAGTGGCTCCTGCTACTATTCTCGGTAAGGCGGCCGGTTACACAGCTCCGACCGATAAACTCAATATCCTCGGTGTAGGTGTCGGTGGCCGTGGTTCATCGGTTCTCCGTGGTCTCGAGAGCCAGAACATCATCGGTCTCGCCGATGTTGACTGGAAGTATGCTGCCGGTGTGTTCAACCGCTATCCCAACGCGAAGCGTTACAAGGATTATCGCAAGATGTATGAGGAGATGATCAAGGAGGCTGACGCTGTAATGTGTGCCACCGCCGACCATACTCATGCTATCGTAACAGCCGACGCTATCGTTGAGGGAAAGAACGTATATTGCGAAAAGCCTCTTACCCACACTGTATATGAGTCACGTCTTCTCACCAATCTCGCCAAAGAGTACAAGGTAGCTACCCAGATGGGTAACCAGGGTGCTTCCGGCGAAGGTGTACGCAAGATATGCGAGTGGATCTGGAACGGTGAGATCGGTGAGGTGAAGAAAGTAGAATGTTTCACCGACCGTCCCATCTGGCCTCAGGGTCTTGAGCGTCCTGCAAAGGCTGACAAGATTCCTTCGACTCTCGACTGGGATCTCTTCATCGGCCCGGCTCCCATGCGTCCCTACAACGCTATCTATACTCCGTGGAACTTCCGCGGCTGGTGGGATTTCGGTACAGGCGCACTCGGTGACATGGCATGTCACATCCTGCATCCGGTGTTCAAGGCTCTGAAGCTCGGTTATCCGACACAGGTAGAGGGCAGCTCGACACTGCTTCTCTCGGAGTCATGCCCCAATGCAGAGCGCGTGAAATTCACTTTCCCCGCCCGTCACAACGAGCCTAAGGTGGCTATGCCTCAGGTTGACGTTTACTGGTATGACGGTGGCATTCTTCCCGAGCGTCCCGCAGGTCTGCCCGCCGGCAAGGATCTTAATGACCAGGGTGGCTGCGCTATCTTCTACGGAACAAAGGATACTCTTATCTGTGGTTGCTACGGTGTCAATCCGTATCTCCTTTCCGGTCGTGTGCCCAACGCTCCCAAGGTGTGCCGCGAGGTTCCCGACAACCACCACCAGAAAGACTTTATCCGTGCATGTAAGGAGAATCCTGCTGACCGCGTGCTGACTACTTCTGATTTCTCAGAGGCAGGTCCGTTCAACGAAATGGTTGTAATGGGTGTACTTGCAGTACGTCTGCAGGGCCTGAATCAGGTTCTTGACTGGGACGGCCCGAACATGAAGTTCACCAACATCCCCGATAATGCAACTGTTCGTTCGGTTATCAAGGACGGATTCACTATCAAGGACGGTCACCCGTCGTTCAACAAGGACTGGACCGAGCCAGTGAACGCACAGCAGTTTGCCGCAGAGCTTATCAAGCACAACTACCGTCAGGGCTGGGCGCTTCCTCCCATGCCGAAGGCATAAAACTGTCAATCGCAGCCTAAAGGCTAAAGAAAATAATTGTCAATGCAGAAGGGCGCATCAATACTGATGCGCCCGTTGCAAAGACTTATCGATTTTCTTAATATGCGGCCATGAGGGCAGTGGGTAAATACTTCTCTCTCTTCCTGAATAAAGATAATGATAAATTAAAATTAGGTATAATAAACATAATCATGAAAAAGATTTTGTTGATGGCTGCCGCTACCACTTGCTTCGCAATGGTATCATGTGGCGGTAACAAGCAGGCTGCCGCCGAGACTACAGCTGCAGCTGAGACTGAGGCTCCCGCAGTGCCCGAATACACTGTTATCGAGAATGAGCAGGTTGACCTGTCACAGTATCCCCAGGATGCTGAGGGCTACTATGTGATTTTCGATGGCAAGGACATGAAGGGCTGGCGCGGTTATGGCAAGGATTCTATTCCCGGCCGTTGGGTAATCGATCAGGAGGCTATCCATTTCATCGGTTCAGGCGGCGGTGAAGGTCAGGTAGGCGACGGCGGTGACCTTATCTTCGCAAAGAAACTCAAAAACTTCGAGCTTCTCTTTGACTGGAAAGTTGCAAAGGGTGCCAACTCAGGTGTGTTTGTGCTTGCACAGGAGATCCAGGGCAAGGATAAGGAAGGTAAGCCCCGCATGGAGCCGATCTACATCTCTGCTCCTGAGTACCAGATCCTCGACAATGCCAATCACCCCGACGCCAAACTCGGCAAGGACGGCAATCGCCAGAGCTCGTCGCTCTACGATATGATCCCGGCCAATCCCCAGAACTTCAAGGGTGACGGCGAGTGGAACACCGGTAAGATCATGGTATATAAGGGCACTGTTGTTCACGGTCAGAATGGTGAAAACACAGTCGAGTATCACCTTTGGACTCCGGCATGGACCGACATGCTCCAGAACTCGAAGTTCTCTCAGGAGAAATGGCCTCTCGCATTCGAGCTGCTGAATAACCTCGGTGGTGAAAACCATGAAGGTTACATCGGTCTTCAGGACCATGGCGACGATGTTTGGTTCAAGAATATCCGTGTCAAGATCCTTGACTAAGACATATCAGTCATGCAGCTGAAAAGTCTTGCAATAGTATCAATCCTCGCCGCAGCCGCAACGAGCTGTGGCGGGGATAACTCTTCTTGTACCAACGCCAAACAGGAAGATAAAGAAATAGGTGTGCAGCTCTACTCGGTGCGCAAGCCTATTGACGAACAGATCAAAAACGGTGGAAGCATAGCTTCTGTGCTTGACTCGCTGGCTTCGTGGGGCTATACCTGGGTGGAGGCTGCCAATTACAACTATAACGACGGCACATTTTATGGTATGACTCCGGCCGACTATAAGGCTGCTGTGGAAGCGGCCGGTCTGAAGTCGCGTTCGTCGCATACAACGCTCGGTCTCTCTGACGAGGAGATGAAATCGGGTAATTTTGCAGAGAAACTTGCCCAGTGGGACAAACTCATCGCTGACCACAAGGCTGCCGGGATTGACTATATTGTGACTCCGTGGAGCAATGTGCCCGAAACACTTGCCGAACTTGACAATTACGTGAAGTATCAGAACGCAATCGGCCACAAATGTGCTGAGGCAGGTATCAATTATGGATACCACAATCACTCGCATGAGTTCCAGAAGGTTGAGGATAAGGACGTGATGCTGGAGTATATGATTCAGAACACAGATCCTGACAGCGTTTTCTATGAGATGGACGTTTACTGGACTATGAGAGGTGCAGCCAGTCCGGTTGAGCTTTTCAAGAAGTATCCAGGCCGTTTCCGTCTGCTTCACATCAAGGATCATCGTGAGGTTGGCCAGAGCGGTATGGTCGGCTACGATGCAATTTTCTCGAATACCGACGCTGCCGGTACCGAAGGTATCGTTGTCGAAGTCGAGGGTTCATCCTATGGCAACACTACCGATGATCTTTACCGCACGATGAAAGAGAGTTCGGATTATTTAAAGAAGGCTCCTTTCGTGAAGAGCAGTTATTGGAAATAATCTACCAATATGGATTTACAGGCATCCCGCTATTACGGGGTGCCTGTTTTGGTTTCAGGGTGCCTTATTTCTGGAGGGTCGGGGTTTGGAGTAGCGGAGTGCAGTGATGCAGTGAGATGCTATTATGCGGGAGTGTGCCTATTATGGGGCGGTGGTGGACAATTTTTTTTGAAGTTATGTGTAACCAGAATGCGTGTATGGTGCGTCTACAATATATAACGCTTGATCTTGGCTGATGCTGTGGCCGAGAAGTTCGCAAGTCCGAGAATCGGCATGTGCAAGCGTATTATTACCGAATCGGGAAAAGATAAATCGTTTAAATGAATCAAGTAATGAAGCAGGTGTTTGTGTTTGCCGTAATGATTGCGGCTGTGTCTTTTAGTGGATCAGCTCAGATTGTGAAATTTTTTGAAAAGTATGCAGATACTGATGGGGTTGCATCGGTGCATATCACGAAATGTATGCTTAATCTTATACCTGATATGAAGACCGATAATCTGGATATGAGTGGCATGGCGGGCAAGATTGATTGCATAAGGGTTCTTTCGACAAGTCAAGACGAGATGGCATCGAAACTGAGTGCTGATGCCTCAAAGATGATCGGTAAAGAAAAATGCGAACTTCTGTTTAAGGTCAACGAGGAGAGTGAAGAGACTGTCATATATCTGAGACAGGGCGCCAATGAAGTAAATGAGTATATGATTGTCAATGAAGAGCCGTCGCAGTTCAATGCTATTCTTATCAGGGGAAAGATAACACCAGAGGATATACGGAAGATGACCGGCAACAAGAAGCAGGAGTAAGTGTAGCATATAGCCGGTTGGATTCCGGCAGATGGGCTGCGCCAAAAATGGCGCAGCTTTTTTATGGAAGGATGATAATTTTGGTATATGGTAGAGCAGATGGATGCGTCGTGGCGTATGGTGAACAATATGGATATTAGGATGTTTTAACAGAAAGAGGTTAAGTTTCTCGTAGTTGATCATCAGACCTGATGTAATTTGGTTACCTGAAAAGCTGGTTTATTTGACAATGTCGCTAATTTTGCAACTTACAGTTGATAGAAGGCATAAGGCAGGTATGATAAAAATGATGCTTATCGCCGGTGCGGGCGGTTTTTTGGGAACATGCGGGCGTTTTCTTGTGCAGAGGTTTTGTGCGGGGACGTCTGGCGGCTTTCCGTTGGGGACATTTACAGTGAATGTAGCCGGATGCTTTTTGATAGGTCTTTTTTATGGGTTGCTTGATCGTGTGGATCTGTTTGGTCCGGGCGACCGTCTGCTATTTATTACCGGATTTTGTGGCGGTTTTACGACATTTTCGACATTTGCATTCGACATTTGCGAACTTGGGGGTAAAGGAGAGTGGGTGTGGAGTGTTTTATATATTATGGCGAGTTTGATCGTCGGAGTGCTTATGGTGCTGGCCGGCCGTTTGGTTGTGAGATGCTTTGCCGGAGTGTGATTTCATGTCTTTTATCGATGTAATGAAAATAAATGATGTTATGAAGAAGTTTCTACTTGTTATATGTCTGTCTGTGGTTGCGGTATTGTCGTCGTCAGGACAGAAGGTGTCAGACGAGACGCTGACTTATAATGTGATGTTCAAGTGGGGATTTATTGAGAAGGAAGCAGGAGTTATAAGGCTTAACACGGAAGTCAATAAGGATGAAGGGTATTTTACTTCTGTTATGACTGGTGCTTCGACCAGTATAGCCGATAAGATTTATTCGGTGCGTGACACTCTTAGCGGTAAAATGATGCTGGAGAGTCTGGAACCGGTTTATTATGAAAAGATCGCTCATGAGGGCGGTGAGTTCAGCCGTGATGTCATACACTATACAAGAGATAGTGCAGGGTCAGTGTTGGCTAAAACCCTTCGGGAGAAGACTGACAAGAAAGGGAATTCCTCTAAAGGAGAGAAGCTGCTGACTGCGACCGGAATAACTCTTGATATGCTGAGTGCTTTTTACTATATGAGGCATATTGACTATCAGTCGATGAGCGTTGGGGAGTCGGTCGTGTTCAATATTTTTTCAGCCCGCCATAAGGAGCTTCTCAGAATTACTTATCTCGGAACAGAGGATGTGAAAACGGGGAAGAATGGGGAATTGGTGCCGACATATCATATTTCGTTTACATTTACTTATGACGATAAGAACAAGGAGCAATCGTCGGATCCTATAGAGGCTTGGATGTCGCAGAATGAAGAGCGTACACCGCTTCAAATTGTAGGTAAACTTCCTGTGGGAAAGATACGTTGTCGCCTTGTTTCAGAATAAATTATTGATGAAGAAAGAAATTCTGTTGCCAACCTCGCTGGTGGAAGGTGTTGGTGAGGCCGGGTGTGATGAGGTAGGGCGTGGCTGTCTGGCCGGTCCGGTTGTAGCTGCCGCAGTTGTTTTGCCGGATGGTTTTATGCATCCTCTGTTACGTGATTCGAAGACTCTGAGTGAGCGCAGGCGCTGTGAGGCCCGCGAAATCATTATAGAAAATGCAGTTGACTGGTGTGTGGCTGAAGTAAGTGCAGTGGAAATCGACAGAATGAATATTCTCAGGGCTTCTATTATGGCTATGCACCGGGCTCTTGACGGGTTAAAAAAAGCTCCGGGACATATAAGTGTTGATGGCAACCGTTTTGAGGCCTGGCGTGATGTAAAGTATACGACGGTTGTGAAAGGTGACGGCAAGTTGGCCAATATCGCTGCCGCGTCGATTCTTGCCAAGGTGCATCGCGATGAGCTTATGTCGAGTCTGCATAAAGCGATGCCTGTGTATGGCTGGGATTGTAATAAGGGATATCCGACGCGTTTTCATCGGCAGTCGATAAAGGATTATGGAGTTTCAGGGTGGCATCGGATGAGTTTTAGTCTTTTGAAGTAGCTGTTGTGCCGGGGTGTTTTGGAGGGTTGTGTTGGCTTTTTTCGGGGATTGTGGTGTTGCGTCTGATTGTTGTGGGACTTTTTTGGGGGATTTATGTAATTGTTTTTGAGGTGTTTTTGTGTGGGATGT